>TARA_Y100000385_G_scaffold261695_1_pt1 | contig 17823 bp, 8 predicted proteins | sample TARA_Y100000385 | Tara Oceans TARA_Y100000385 (sample SAMEA2620980) | marine metagenome | biome: marine biome (ENVO:00000447); feature: surface water layer (ENVO:00002042); material: "saline water (ENVO:00002010), including plankton (ENVO:xxxxxxxx)" | depth 5 m
TATATACATGTACACGTTTTCAAAAAGACTTAAAATTGTTTCAATACTCCTATTCGTCCTTGGTGCTATAGGCTGGGGAACAACTTATATAAAATCCCATGGACTCACACTTGAGGATGTTAAAATAATACTGGCAGAAGAAAATTCTCACCATGGTGCCGTGGCTTCTCACAGTGAGGAAACTGCAGAAGCAGCACAGCACGAGGTACATACAGATGGCGAGGCACATGCGGCAATGATTCATTCAACACACGATTCCGGTGCACATGCTGAAGATGCTCATCATGGTAATGCCCATGCCGAACACGTTTTGCATCAAATGCACAACAGACCTTATGCGGCTTTATATGTAGCTGCTTTTTTCTTTTTCATGATAGCCTTAGGGGTATTGGCTTTTTATGCCATTCAATATGCAGCCCAAGCAGGATGGTCACCCGTACTGTTCAGAGTGATGGAAGCCATTACCTATTATGTTTTACCAGGCGGATTGCTCGTATTGGGAATCGCATGCTGGGCAGGAGATCATATTTTTATTTGGATGGATCCAGAAGTTGTGGCACATGATGAACTTATTCAAGGCAAATCAGGCTGGTTAAACAAAACTTGGTTTGTGATTAGAGGGCTTATTTTTATTGCAGGCTGGAGCTTATATCGTTATTTCTCGCGTAAATTTTCATTAGCACAAGATTTAGCAGAGGTGAATGACAACCGTAATTTTAAAAAGACCTTTAGAATATCAGCGGCCTTTTTAGTGTTTTATATCTATACTGAATCAATGATGTCTTGGGACTGGATCATGAGTGTAGATCCGCATTGGTTCAGCACCTTATTTGGATGGTATGTTTTTGCAAGCATGTTTGTAAGTGGAATTACGGTCATAGCCCTAATCACGATTTACCTGAAATCTAAGGGCTTAATGGAATTTGTTAACGACAGTCATTTACACGATTTAGCTAAATTTATGTTTGCAATTAGTGTGTTTTGGACCTATTTATGGTTTTCACAATTTATGTTGATATGGTATGCAAACATTCCGGAAGAAGTCACCTATTTTGTAACGCGAATAGAGGATTATAACCTCCCATTTTTTGGAATGCTAATTTTGAACTTCATATTTCCATTTTTAGTTCTTATGAACAGTGACTACAAGCGCGTCCCTTGGTTTATTGTGACAGCGGGGATTGTGATTTTATTTGGTCACTATATAGACGTATTCAATATGATCATGCCAGCTACTGTAGGAGATCGATGGTTTATTGGACTGTCTGAAATTAGTGCTGTATTATTATTCATGGGACTGTTCCTATTCATTGTTTTTTATGCGCTTTCGAAAGCACCATTGTTAGCAAAGGGGAATCCTTTTATCAAGGAAAGCGAACATTTTCATTATTAATTAAAATTTTAAAAGATAAGATATAACGATGACTGGCTTATTAACAATATTAATTTTATTAGGGATCACAATTGCAATTTGGCAAATGGTCAAAATCTTTGATTTAGCACAAGCAAATAAAGACCGATCACAAATAGCAAATGACACGGACAACAAAGTCAATGGATATCTAATGCTAGGCTTTTTAGGTTTTATATACGCAATTACCATTGTCTCTTTTGCACTCTGGGGTGATTTGCCATTAACTTCTAACTCTGCTTCTGAACACGGTCCAGAAATAGATCGATTAATGATCATTTCAATGGTTGTTATTTTTATAGTACAAACTATTACCCAGTTTTTACTTCACTATTTTGCCTTTAAGTATAAGGGTGAAAAAGGCCGTAAAGCCTTGTTTTATGCAGACAACGACAAGTTGGAGTTTATATGGACCATTATTCCAGTGATTGTATTGGCAGGACTCATAATGTATGGATTGTTTACTTGGACTGATATTATGAACATAGATGAAGAGGACGATCCTGTGGTGGTTGAACTCTATGCACAACAATTTAACTGGAAAGCTAGATATGCAGGTGAGGACAACGTTTTAGGAAAAGCGAATGTTCGTTTAATTAACCTTGACAATGCTAATATTTTAGGATTAGACGAAACAGATCCAAATGCGCAAGACGATGTAATCACTACTGAACTACATTTGCCTGTGGGCCGTCCTGTATTATTCAAAATGCGTTCTCAAGATGTTTTACATTCTGCCTATATGCCACACTTTAGAGCACAAATGAATTGTGTTCCTGGAATGATAACTCAATTTTCTTTCACACCTACAGTGACTACGGAAGAGATGCGATTGAATCCAGATATTTATGAAAAAGTAAGAAACATTAATAAAATAAGAGTTAATAAAAGCAAGAAACTACAAGCCAAAGGGGAAGAGCCTTTAGATCCCTACGAGTTTGATTACTTATTACTTTGTAATAAAATATGTGGAAAGTCTCATTATAATATGCAAATGAAAATAATCGTGGAATCCGAAGAGGATTACAAGGAATGGATCAAAGAGCAAAAACTATTTAAGAACTCCTTAGTTCAAAATTAAAAAAATAATACGATAAGATTATGTCAGCACACGCAGATACTCATATACACGAAGAAGATCATGGACATCATCACAAAGAAACATTTGTAACGAAGTACATATTTAGTCAAGACCATAAAATGATAGCCAAGCAGTATTTGATCACTGGACTTATTATGGGAGTTATAGGTATTTTAATGTCGCTTTTAATGCGGATGCAAATTGCATGGCCTTCAGAGCCAAATGTAATTTTTGAAGCGCTTTTAGGAAAGTGGGCTCCAGGTGGAGTTATGGATGCCGATATCTATTTAGCTCTAGTTACGATTCACGGTACCATTATGGTATTCTTTGTCCTTACAGCAGGCTTGAGTGGAACCTTTAGTAACCTACTGATTCCATTGCAAATTGGTGCAAGAGACATGGCCTCTGGATTCCTTAATATGGTTTCTTATTGGTTGTTCTTTTTGTCTAGTGTGATTATGATTATTTCATTATTTGTAGAAGCTGGACCTGCAGCAGCGGGCTGGACGATTTACCCTCCCTTGAGCGCATTGCCATTAGCACAAGGCGGTTCCGGTGCAGGAATGACACTGTGGCTAGTTTCTATGGCCATTTTTATTGTCTCTTCCTTACTGGGGTCTCTAAATTATATTGTAACGGTACTAAACCTTAGAACTAAAGGGATGTCAATGACAAGACTCCCACTCACCATATGGGCATTTTTTATTACAGCGGTTATTGGAGTCGTATCATTCCCAGTATTATTATCAGCGGCCTTATTATTAATTATGGACCGTAGTTTTGGAACGTCTTTCTTTTTGTCAGATATTTTTATTCAAGGTGAGGTCTTACACTACCAAGGCGGCTCTCCGGTATTATTTGAACACTTATTTTGGTTCCTTGGCCACCCAGAAGTTTATATCGTATTGCTTCCTGCACTTGGAATAACATCCGAAGTAATTGCGACAAACTCCAGAAAACCAATTTTTGGATACCGTGCCATGGTCGCTTCTATTTTGGCGATCGCATTCTTATCTACAATTGTATGGGGGCACCATATGTTTATCTCAGGGATGAATCCATTCTTAGGCTCTGTATTTACATTTACAACCTTACTAATCGCTATACCCTCGGCAGTAAAAGCCTTTAATTATATCACCACGCTTTGGAAAGGAAACTTACAATTGAACCCTGCAATGTTATTTTCAATTGGATTGGTATCCACCTTCATAACTGGCGGACTCACAGGAATTATTCTTGGAGATAGTGCCTTGGATATTAACGTCCATGACACTTACTTTGTAGTGGCACACTTCCATCTAGTGATGGGAATTTCAGCGCTCTACGGACTGTTTGCCGGGGTTTACCATTGGTTCCCAAAAATGTTTGGGCGCATGCTTAACAAAAAACTGGGATACATTCACTTCTGGGTCACTGCTATTTGTGCCTATGGCGTCTTTTTCCCAATGCACTTTATTGGAATGGCAGGCTTGCCAAGGCGCTATTACACCAACAGTAACTTCCCATTATTTGATGACACTTCAAATGTACAGATTTTAATTACGGTGTTTGCGCTTGTTGGAGGTCTTTTTCAGCTTGTATTTTTATGGAACTTTATTCACAGTATGTTTTATGGTAAGAAAACCGAACAAAACCCTTGGAGATCTAATACTTTGGAGTGGACAGCTCCCGTAGAGCATATGCATGGAAATTGGCCAGGCGAAATTCCTCACGTACACCGCTGGGCTTACGATTACAGCAAGCCTGGACATGACGAAGATTTTATTCCACAATCTATCCCTTTAAAACAAGGAGAAGAAGAGTTACAACACTAGACCGTTAAAAACTTAATATCATATTTAAAAGCCTTTCTTTAAACAAGAAAGGCTTTTTCTTTATATTTGTTAATATGAATGAAAATTTGGATCCAACCGACGCCCATTTCTCTTCAGAGGAACACGATATAGAGAAGGTATTAAGGCCACTTTCATTTGATGACTTTGCGGGTCAAGACCAAGTGCTTGAAAACTTGCAGATTTTTGTTGAAGCAGCAGTTGAAAGGGATGAAGCTCTCGACCATACTCTGTTTCATGGCCCTCCAGGACTTGGTAAAACAACCCTAGCACATATTCTTGCCAACGAACTTAGCGTGGGTATAAAAGTAACTTCAGGCCCTGTCTTGGACAAACCAGGAGATTTGGCAGGACTGCTCACAAATCTTGAAGAAAGAGATGTGTTATTCATTGACGAAATTCACCGCCTAAGTCCTATAGTTGAAGAGTATTTATATTCTGCTATGGAGGACTATAAAATTGATATTATGATTGAATCTGGACCGAACGCTAGGACGGTTCAAATTAACTTAAACCCTTTTACCTTAGTCGGGGCAACCACTCGATCCGGTCTTTTAACTGCTCCCATGCGCGCTCGATTTGGAATAAGTAGCCGCTTGCAATATTATTCAACAGAACTATTGTCTACGATTATTGAACGCAGCGCTGAAATTTTAAAGGTTCCTATCAGCGTTGAAGCTGCTATTGAAATTGCAGGGCGCAGCCGAGGCACGCCTCGTATCGCCAATGCATTGCTCAGGCGTGTAAGAGATTTCGCACAAATTAAGGGCAACGGTAAAATTGATATTGAAATTGCAAAGTTTGGATTGAAAGCTTTAAATGTAGATGCCCACGGACTCGATGAAATGGACAATAAAATTTTGACTACCATCATCGATAAGTTTAAAGGAGGCCCTGTAGGGGTTACCACCATAGCGACAGCAGTGAGTGAAAGCCCTGAGACAATTGAAGAAGTGTACGAGCCTTTTTTAATACAGCAAGGCTTTATCATGCGTACCCCTAGAGGGCGAGAAGTTACCGAGTTGGCCTATAAGCATTTAGGTCGTATCAAAGGTGATATTCAAGGGGGTTTGTTTTAAATTTAATAAATTTATAACTTAAAATCCTGACTGCTAAAGAAACATATTCAAAACAAATTAAAGCCGAAGCTAAACGCCTCGGATTTCTGTCTTGTGGCATGAGCAAGGCTGGTTTTTTAGAGGAAGAAGCGCCTCGGCTAGAGTCTTGGCTCAAAAAAAATGCGCATGGCAAAATGCAGTATATGGAAAACCATTTTGACAAACGCCTAGATCCCACATTATTGGTAGAAGATTCTAAGAGTGTTGTGTCATTAATATACAATTACTTCCCCAAAGAAACACAAAAGGATCCCCAAGCACCCAAAATAAGTAAGTATGCCTATGGCCGAGATTATCATTTTGTCATAAAAGACAAGCTCAAACAATTACTTAGCTTTATCAAAGAAGAGATTGGTGATGTTCATGGGCGCGCATTTGTAGATTCGGCTCCAATTTTGGAAAAGGCATGGGCTAAAAAGTCTGGTTTAGGTTGGATTGGAAAACACAGTAATTTATTGACCCAAAAGCTGGGATCTTTTTATTTTATTGCCGAGCTTATTATTGATTTAGAGTTGGATTATGACACTGCTGTTACTGACCATTGCGGGAGTTGTACCGCCTGTATCGATGCCTGCCCTACAGAAGCTATTACGGCTGAATACGGCGTAGACGGCAGCAAATGCATTTCTTATTTCACCATTGAACTAAAAGAACAAATCCCATCGGATATGAAGGGGCAATTTGACAATTGGATGTTTGGCTGTGATGTCTGTCAGGATGTATGTCCCTGGAATCGCTTTTCAAAAGCACATAGCGAACCCTTGTTTAACCCCAAGCCGGAGTTGCTTTCTATGACTAAGCAAGATTGGGAAGAGATTACTCAGGATACTTTTAGTAAGGTGTTTCAGCATTCAGCAGTAAAGCGTACTAAATTTTCCGGTTTGAAAAGAAATATTGAATTTCTTAAATAAATCATCAACGGAGGATTCTCATCTAATTTGTAGTTTTTTGGCCGATCAACAATTTACGTCCAGAGACCTTAACTGTTTAAAAATTTTAGGTTTGAAATTTTAATGCTTTTTAGTGTTCAACTAAGCCTAAAAGTGTGTGAGGTTTTTTAAAAAGAATAGCTTTTAAGTTTTATTATTAATTTTAAGCGTTTAACTTTGTGAGGCAAACCAACCAAATATGCCAAAACGAACTAAACACGATTTAGAAGCCTTAGCTTATCACGAAAAACCATCGCCTGGGAAAATTCAGGTAGTGCCTACAACTAAATATGCCTCTCAAAGAGACTTAGCATTGGCCTACTCGCCTGGTGTAGCCGCGCCTTGTTTGGCGATAGAGAAGAAACCTTCGGATGCTTATAAATATACAGCTAAAGGAAACTTAGTAGCCGTTATTACCAACGGAACCGCGGTTTTAGGATTGGGAAATATAGGGGCTGAAGCTTCAAAGCCAGTCATGGAAGGGAAAGGATTACTTTTTAAAATTTTCGCAGATATAGACGTCTTTGATATTGAAATAAACACCCAGAATGTAGACGAATTTATTCAAACGGTTAAAAATATTGCCCCCACTTTTGGAGGGATAAATTTAGAAGATATCAAAGCTCCAGAGGCTTTTGAAATTGAAACCCGTCTCAAGGAAGAGTTAGCTATTCCTGTAATGCACGACGATCAGCACGGAACCGCTATTATTTCTGCTGCTGCCTTATTAAATGCCTTAGAGCTTGCAGAAAAAAAGATTCAAGATGTTCGTATTGTGGTGAGTGGTGCTGGCGCTGCAGCAATTTCTTGTACGCGATTGTATCAGTCCTTTGGAGCAAAGCTTGAAAATATTGTTATGCTTGACAGTAAGGGAGTTATTAGAAAGGACCGCGATAACTTAACTACCCAAAAAGCGGAGTTTGCAACCCATAGAGCAATTGACAGTTTAGAAGAAGCAATGAATGGCGCAGATGTCTTTATCGGATTGTCTACCTCTAATATTGTGAGTCCTGAAATGCTCAGAACAATGGCAAATAACCCTATAGTGTTTGCGATGGCGAATCCAAATCCTGAAATAAAATATAATCTTGCAATTAAGACAAGAGATGATATTATTATGGCTACAGGAAGAAGTGACACGCCTAATCAAGTAAATAATGTACTTGGATTTCCTTTTATATTTAGAGGCGCTTTAGATGTTAGAGCCACAAGCATTAACGAGGAAATGAAAAAAGCGGCCGTCATAGCCTTGGCAGAGTTGGCAAAAGCCCCTGTTCCGGAGCAGGTTAATATTGCTTATGGAGAAACGCGGCTAACTTTTGGAAAAGACTATATCATTCCCAAGCCTTTTGACCCACGACTCATTGCAACAATTCCTCCCGCAGTTGCCAAAGCAGCGATCCAAAGTGGTGTCGCCTTAGCCCCAATCTCAGACTGGGAAACATACGAAGACACTCTTTTGGAACGCATGGGCTCCGACAATAAAATTGTAAGGCTATTATTAAACAGAGCCAAACTAAATCCCAAGCGTGTTGTGTTTGCGGAAGCAGATCAATTGAATGTTTTAAAAGCAGCACAAATTGTCTTGGAAGAAGGAATAGCCACCCCAATATTATTGGGAAGACGTGATGAAATTGAGCGCCTTATGGAGGAGTTGGAATTTAATGAAGAAGTACAAATCATTGATCCTAAAGGAGACGAAAGCATCCTTCAAAAAAATAAATATGCTGAAATTTATTGGAAACAACAACAGCGAAAAGGCATTACTCTTTTCGCTGCTCAAAAATTAATGCGTGAGCGAAACTATTTTGCAGCCATGATGGTAAATGAAGGAGATGCAGATGCACTTATTTCCGGCTATTCAACTAATTACGGCTCGGTTGTAAAGCCGATGTTAAATTTAATAGGCTTGGCACCGGGTTCAACTCGAATAGCAACCACCAATGTAATGATCACCCAGAGAGGGCCTATGTTTTTGAGTGACACTGCAATAAATATTAATCCGTCAGCAACCGATTTAATAAAGATAGCGCAGATGACTTCTGGAGTTGTTAAAATGTTTGGTTTAGAGCCCGTTATGGCTATGATTTCATATTCTAACTTCGGATCCTCTAAAGACAAAACAGCCACCAAAGTAAAAGAAGCAGTTTCTTACCTTCACCGTAGACATCCTGATTTATTGGTAGACGGTGAATTACAAACAGATTTTGCCTTAAATAGTGAAATGTTAAAAGCTAACTTCCCTTTTTCTAGATTGGCTAATAAAAAAGTAAACACTCTTATTTTTCCAAATTTAGAATCTGCAAATATCACTTATAAACTGCTTAAAGAATTAAATAAAGCAGACTCAATAGGTCCTATTATGATGGGCTTACGCAAGCCAGTACACATTTTACAGTTAGGTGCAAGTGTAGATGAAATTGTGAATATGACCGCTGTTGCTGTCGTGGATGCACAACAGAAAGCAAAACTGTAGATTAGGTCGTAAACCTCCTTTTTTTTCTAGCAAAATATTGTATTAATTTAGTACATTTGAAAATCATAGGAATCCGAAATATATGATTACACACATTCAAGGTAAATTAGTTGAAAAGACCCCGACGCATATCATTGTAGATTGCAATGGGGTAGGGTATTTTATTAATATTTCACTCCATACATTTTCACAAATACCAGATCAAGAAGCGGTTAAGGTATTTACACACCTCCAAGTAAAAGAGGACTCCCATACTTTATATGGTTTTATGAGCGCTTCTGAAAGAGGGATATTTAGACTCCTAATTTCTGTAAGCGGTATTGGCACAAGCACAGCAAGAACGATGCTCTCTTCTCTAACCCCAAAGCAAGTCAAGGAAGGAATTGCGGTTGGGGATGTTGCATTGATACAATCAGTTAAAGGAATTGGGCTTAAAACAGCCCAGCGTGTTATCATTGAATTAAAGGATAAAGTTCTTAAAATTTACGATATTGATAAACCTTCTTTATCACAAAGCAATACAAACAAAGATGAAGCGTTATCAGCCTTAGAGGTTCTAGGTTTCATGAAAAAACAGTCGGAACGCGTTGTCGAAAAAGTTATTTTATCTACCCCTGATGCCTCTGTAGAGTTTATCATTAAGGAAGCTCTCAAAAATCTGTAATACACACATTTGAAAACATCAAATCACAGAACGTATTTTAAAACACTTTTTTTGGTGTTCTTTGGCTTGATTTGTAGCTCTGTATTGTTTGCACAGCAGCCAACAACGGTCAGAGACTCCACTTCTACGACCTTTTCATTCGGTAGTTTAGATACTCCCGATCCAAGCAGTATTGAAAGTAAATACACCTACGACCCCTTGACAAACAGGTATTTTTACACCTCAAAAATTGGTGATTTCAACATCAACTACCCCGTAATATTAACTCCAAAAGAGTTCCAGGAACTTGTTTTGAAAGAAAGTTTAAAATCATATTACAAGGCAAAAGTAGATGCTTTAGAAGGAAAAAAAGAGGGGTCAGAAGAGGCTAAGAAAAACTTGATTCCAGATTTGTATGTCAATTCTAAGTTTTTTGAAACTATATTTGGAGGCAATACTATTTCTGTTGTACCCCAAGGTTCTGTTGAAATGGATCTCGGAGTAATGTATACCAAACAGGAAAATCCAGCGTTCTCACCCAGGAATCAAAGTAATTTCACCTTTGATTTTGATCAAAGAATCAGCCTGAGTTTAATGGGAAAAGTGGGGACACGTTTGCAGGTTAATGCAAATTACGACACCCAATCAACCTTCGATTTCCAAAACCTTATTAAATTAGAATATGACCCAGCAGCACCTGGATTAGATGGGGTGAGCGGCGGCGAAGATTCCATACTTCAAAAACTTGAACTTGGTAATGTAAGCATGCCTTTAAACAGTTCATTAATCTCGGGTGCTCAAAGTTTGTTTGGGGTTAAAACAGAACTTCAGTTTGGAAAAACAAGAGTGACCGCTGTATTTTCAGAGCAGCAGTCGGAAACAAAATCGGTGGTTTCGCAGGGCGGTGGAACTTTAGAAGACTTTGACTTTTTTGGATTGGACTATGACGAAAATAGGCACTTTTTCTTAGGCCATTATTTTAGAGAGCAGTATGACAATGCTCTTGAGAATTATCCATTTATCAATTCACAAGTCCAAATTACAAGAGTGGAAGTTTGGGTTACCAACCGCAGCAACCAGATTGAAAATGCACGTAATATAGTTGCCTTACAAGATCTAGGAGAGTCCTCAGTGATTGGGTTAAACACCGTTCCGTCAGGCTTTGTAAATGTTGGACCCAATGCCTTTCCAGACAACGGAAACAATGATTTTGATCCTTTAAATATAGGCGGAGCCGGCTCTCAACTTACCAATAATATCCGTGATATCTCTACGGTACAATCGGGGTTTTTAACTACAGGGGTCAATGAAGGTTTTGACTATGGTAAGTTGGAAAACGCCAGAAAATTAATTCAAGGCAGTGGATATACCGTCGACACCCAATTGGGTTATATTTCCTTAAATCAACGCTTGCAAAACGACGAGGTTTTAGCCGTTGCTTACCAATACACGGTTGGTGCTGAGGTTTTTCAGGTCGGGGAATTTGGGAATGATGGGGTTAACGCCACCGATGTAGGGGTAAATCCCTCAGGAATCGAGACCGTTACCAATCAAAATCTTGTTTTGAAAATGTTAAAAAGTGCCGTTACCAATGTCGATCTTCCCATTTGGGATTTGATGATGAAAAATATTTACAACACTGGAGCCTATCAATTGTCTCAAGATGATTTTAAATTAAACATTTTTTATAACGAAACCTCGACTCTTAACTTTATTTCGCCTGTTAGCGGCACTCCTTTTCCCACTCCAGATAATAATGAAGATCCCATAAATGAAATTCCTTTAATTCGATTGTTTAATTTTGACCGTTTGAATTTCAATAATGATCCTCAGAATAAGGGAGATGGTTTCTTTGATTTTGTTCCTGGCATCACGGTGACTCCTCAAAATGGAAAAATTATATTTACCAAAGTTGAGCCTTTTGGGAGTTTCTTATTCGAAACCTTAAGACTGAATCCTGCTGAAAACTACCAGGGCGATGAGTCCATTCCAGGTGTTTATAATGCAAATCAAATTAAATACGTCTATAAGTCTCTTTACAACAACACAAAAACCGCCGCTTTACAAGACAACGAAAAAAACAAATTCTTGATGCGTGGTCGTTATAAGTCCTCCGGAGGTTCAGGTATTCCTATTGGCGCTTTTAATGTCCCTAGAGGTTCTGTAAAGGTGACAGCGGGAGGGCGTGTGTTGGTAGAAGGGGTTGATTATACAGTCAATTATCAAATGAGTACAGTACAAATTTTGGATCCTTCTCTTCAAGCCTCCAATGTTCCCATTCAAGTTTCCGTAGAAAACAATGCTGTTTTTGGACAACAAACCAAACGATTTATGGGCGTAAATGTAGAGCATCAGTTCAATGAAAACTTTGTATTAGGGGCGACCGTATTAAATTTAAATGAACGCCCGATCACACAGAAAGCTAATTATGGAACTGAACCGATAAATAATACAATTTTTGGATTTAATGGGAACTACTCAACTGAGGCCCCTTTTCTAACTCGTTTAGTAAATAAATTACCAAATATTGATACCGATGTCGAATCCAATATATCTTTAAGAGGGGAGTTTGCTTACTTAAAACCAGGTGCTCCAAAAGGAACGGATTTTAACAGTGAAATAACCTCTTATGTTGATGACTTTGAAGGCTCTCAAAATGGAATAAGTTTATTAACCCCGCAGTCTTGGTCACTTTCAAGTCGTCCTAAAGAACTCGGTCGAGTGTATGCACAAGGATCAGAAGATGCTCTGGGCTATCAAAATGGATTTGACAGGGCGCACTTAAACTGGTATACTATAGACCCCATATTCTACAGCGGGCAACGCCCAGGGGGTGTTTCTGATGATGATATATCAGACCTCTATACCAGACGAATATTTATAGATGAACTTTTCCCTCAAGTGGACCTAGTAACGGGACAATATTCGGTTATAAATTCTTTGGATTTAGTCTACAACCCTTCAGAGAGAGGCCCTTATAATTACCAAGATGGCGCTGAAGACGGGATTCTAGAGACCCCTCAGAACAGTTGGGCGGGCATATCCAGGCAATTGACATCTACAGATTTTGAACAGGCCAACGTGGAGTATATAGAATTTTGGTTGATGGATCCATTTTTAAACAATCCCTCTAATCCCGGAGGTAAACTCGTTATAAACTTAGGAAACATCTCGGAAGATGTCATTAAAGATGGTAAAAAACAATATGAAAATGGACTTCCTGAAAATGGCGATATTAGCATATTACCGCCGACTTCTTGGGGGGCTGTAACCCCTCAAAATCAATCCTTAATTTATGCCTTTTCGTCTCAAGGGGACAATCGAGCAAACCAAGATGTTGGGCTTGATGGCTATGATGATTCTGAAGAAACAGCCACTGCAGACCCACGATTTTCATCATTTTCAGGACTTGAAGACCCTGCAAATGATAACTATAAGTACTACTTAAATACTGAGGGTGACATCTTTGAGCGCTATAAAAAATACAATGGTTTGGAAGGCAACTCTCCAGACACCTTTTCAGAAACAAACCGCGGCGCCACCACCCAACCTGATGTAGAAGACATCAATCGAGACAATACCATGAACACGATTGATAGTTATTTTGAGTATCAAATAGGGATTTCATCATCAGATTTTAACAATGCAAATAATCCCTATATCGTTGACAGAAAATCAATTTCAAATATCACTTTACCAAACGGTTCTTCCTCTGGAATTATCAATTGGTATCAGTACAGAATACCCTTGTCTGAATTTACAAATGTCGTCGGCGGTATTGCTGATTTTAGATCGGTTCGTTTTGCCCGTTTGTATTTAAAGCAATTTACACAACCAACGGTATTACGTTTTGGAACCTTGGATTTAGTACGAAGCGATTGGCGTCGTTACCAACAATCTTTGGATGAAGATTCTAATCAGGCAACCCAGCTTGAGGCCACAGATTTTAGTGTTGGGATTGTTGGTGTTCAAGAAAATGACGGGAGTTATGTGTCTCCACCAGGGGTTGAACGCGAACAGTTAAACAATAATAATAATATTATTCGTCAAAACGAACAATCTTTAGTGGTGGATGTTTGTGATTTAGAAGGAGAGGATGCTAGGGGTGTTTTTAAAAATATCAACGTAGACATGCGTCAGTATAAAAAGCTAAAAATGTTTATTCATGCAGAAGACGGTGAAACCAATAGTTTTGAGCAAGGCAATTTGGTAGGTTTTATACGAATGGGTAATGACTTTACTCAAAACTATTATCAAATTGAAATTCCCTTGAGAAAGTCTTCAGGGGCTACGGGGGCTTCCCCCACTGAAGTTTGGCCAGAATACAATGAAATAAATATTCCGTTAGCGCTTCTAGAACAAATTAAATCTTTAGGCATAAGTTTGGGGACTCTAGCAAACGAAGACCCTACTTTTTATAACGTGATAGACGGCGTGCTAGAAGACACCCCTGTTGGAGAATTCACGCCCTTTTCTTTAAATTTTAGTTCTACTTTAAATGAGACGCCTGTGGAACAGCGTATTGCGATAAAAGGAAACCCGAATTTTGGTGATGTTCGCATGTTAATGGTGGGTGTTAAGAATATTGGAGCTAATTCACAATGTGCAGAAGTTTGGTTTAATGAGCTGAGGCTTGCTGATATGGATAATGAAGGCGGCTGGGCTGCCGTTATGAGTATGGATTCAAACATTGCAGACTTTATGAATATCAATGCCACTGCCAAGCGTACCACCACTGGTTTTGGGAGTCTAGAACAAGGTCCAAATGAGCGAAGCCGTGAAGACTTAAAACAATATGATTTTGTGAGTAATATGAATTTAGGACAGCTCTTACCCAAAAAATGGGGCCTAGAAATTCCGTTTAATTATGGACAAAGCGAAATCTTAATTACCCCTGAATATGACCAGCAATACAAGGATTTAAAACTTCAAAGCAGATTAGATGCAGCGGTATCATCTGAAGACAGAGACCGTATTAAATCTCAGTCAGAAGACTACACGAAGCGGAAGAGTATTAATTTTATAGGGGTGAAAAAGCAACGTACTGGCGATGCAAAGCCTAGAATCTATGATGTTGAAAACCTAACCATGAATTATTCCTATAATGAAATAAAGCATCGCGATTTTGAAATTGAAAACGCACTGGATCAAAATGTAAGAGTGGGCGCTAATTATACGCACAGTTTTAGTGCATTAAAAATCGAACCTTTTAAGAAGAATGACTCACTTTTTACTGGTAAATACTGGAAACTATTAAAAGATTTTAACCTTAATCTTCTGCCTTCAAGCTTGGCTATTAATTCAGATTTTGTAAGACAGTTTAACAGTCAAAAATTTAGAGACGCAGGCTTAGGGCTTGGTAATATTACAGTAGACGAGTTGATACGTCGGAACTACACCTTTGATTTTCAATACACTATAAATTATGAACTCACAGATGGCTTGCGCCTAAACTTTACGGCAGCCAATAATAATATTGTTAGAAATTATTTCATTGATGACAACTTGAATGGCGACCAAGACCCTAGCCTTGGCGTCTGGGATCGCTTTTTTGATTTTGGAGATCCCAACAGGCACACACAGCAGCTGGGCATCAACTATGAATTGCCTTTGAGTAAATTCCCGGCGCTTAGCTTCCTCAGTTCCAATTATTCTTATGCCGGAGATTTCCAATGGAATAAAGGATCTGATTTGTTTGGAGATATTAGCCTTGACGGACAGAGCTATGACCTAGGTAATTCAATATCAAATGCCAGTCAGCACAATTTAAATACCTCTTTAGATATGCGAAAATTATACCGCTATTTAGGGCTAAAGAAATCGCGACGTTCTAAACAATCCTCTATTAGGGGGAAAGATGGAGAGGTTAAATCTAGAGGCGCTTCTAAATCAAAAAAATTTAAATGGAAGGATTTTGGAATTGATATGTTAACGGCCATTGATAGAGTACAAATAAATTACTCAGAAGGGAATAGTTCCTTTTTGCCGGGCTACCTTCCGTCCCCTGGATTTTTAGGAACACTAAGACCAACTGCCGGCTATACGTTTGGTAGTCAGCGAGATATTAGAAGAATAGCGGCAGAAAAGGGCTGGCTAACCACTTATACACAATTTAATCAGCAATACACTGAAACGCACAACCAAAACTTGGATTATGCGATTAATATGGAACCTATATCAGGCCTAAAAATTGATTTAACCGGAGGCAAAACATATGCGACCAACTATGCCGAAAGCTTTAACACCACAGACACAAATGGAGATGGTTTAAGTAATATTTACAACTCCCTTATTCAAAACACCTTTGGAAATTTCAATATTTCAACCTCATTAATCAGAACGGCTTTTAGTCAAAGTGACGAAAATAAGTCGGTACCATTTGAAGCATTTAAAGAAAATCGTTTGGTTATTGCTAACCGACTGGCTCAGAACTTTTATGGTTCTAACCCCTACACTGTTGATGCAGACGGCTTCCCACAAGGCTTTGGTAAAAATAGTCAGGCTGTGTTGCTGCCCTCTTTTTTAGCAGCCTATTCAGGTCAGAAATCAAACAAGATAAGTCTGAAAGCTTTTAGAGATATTCCAATTCCAAATTGGACCTTAAAGTATACGGGCTTCATGAAAAATAAGTGGTTTAAAAAACGCTTTAAAAGATTCTCGCTAACTCATGGCTATAATGCTTCTTACACCATCAATCAGTTTAGAACTAACTTAGACTATGTTGCAGCGGACCCGACCCTAGATTATGCTGCACAAGCTCTGGAAACTAAAGACCAGTCTGGAAATTATAAAGCGGAAACACTCTACAGCAACATAAACTTGGTAGAACAATTTAGTCCACTTGTTAAAATAGATTTGGAGATGAAGAGTTCTGTAAAATTAACTGCTGAGATTAAAAAAGATCGAAGTTTGTCTTTAAGTTTTGACAACAACCTTCTTACCGAAATCCAAGGCAATGAGTATATTTTTGGCTTAGGATATCGCATCAAGGACTTGAGAATACGCTCTAAGTTGGCAGGCCCAAGAAAGATTATCAAAAGTGATCTGAACATGAAAGCAGATATTTCTATGCGAAATAATAAGACAATTATTAGGTATTTAGACCTTGACAATAATCAAGTAAGCGCAGGGCAAACGATCTGGAGTATGCGCTATGCTGCAGACTATGCTTTTAGTAAAAACCTAACAGCTATATTCTACTTTGACTATGCTTTTTCAGAATATGCAATATCGACCTCATTTCCTCAAACTACCATCCGTTCAGGGTTTACTTTGAGATATAATTTCGGAAATTAAATAAATTGTACAATTATGAATATACCATCAGATTTAAAATACACTAAGGACCACGAATGGGTCAAAATTGAAGGCGACAACCTAACGGTTGGCATCACTGATTTTGCCCAAAGTGAGTTAGGCGATATTGTTTATGTAGAAGTCGATAGCTTAGACGAATCACTTGAAGCAGAAGCAGTTTTTGGGACTGTAGAAGCTGTCAAAACAGTGTCAGACCTATTCATGCCAGTCTCCGGGGAGCTCATAGAATTTAATGAGCTGCTTGAAGACACCCCTGAAAAAGTTAATGACGATCCCTATGGAGCAGGTTGGATGATTAAAATAAAAGTATCGGATTCTACAGAACTAGAAACACTTCTCAGTGCGGAGGATTATAAATCCTTAATAGGTGTATAGAAAAAGTATAATTTTTAGTGTTACGTTATTTTATACCCTAATAATAATCATTCTGAGTTTTGCACCCCTTTCCGGTTTGCCAAATTTAAATACAGGCTTTGATGATAAAATAGCACACTTTTTAATGTATGCGTTATTTTGCTTCTTTTGGTTTTTGACCTTTCATTGTTTTAAAAAAAGACCGAGTTTATTGTTGGCTTTAGTATGCTCAATTATTTTTGGAATGATTATTGAGCTTTTACAAAGCAAGCTGTTTATTTACAGATCAACAGATTTTTTAGACTTCTTAGCAAATACTTTGGGCGCCCTTTCAATGACTCTAGTATTATATCTAAAAAAGGAAGTTATTGTTAAAAAGCTGTAATCGGTTGTGTATATGTTAAATATTTAATTAATTTTAACCCACGAAAAAAGAACACTGAAATGGAATCAAAGAAAAACCCAAAAGCAGACGTTAATAGAAATGGATCAATTTATTTCGCAGTTGGTTTAGCACTCATGTTGTTTTTAACATACAGTACTATTAATTACAAAACCTACGATAAATCAGCAATTGATATTGGTCAGCTAGATTTAGATGCAGAGTTAGATGAAGAAATCCCTTTAATTGACCAGATTAAGCCCCCACCACCCCCACCTCC
>TARA_Y100000385_G_scaffold291962_1_pt1 | contig 17809 bp, 15 predicted proteins | sample TARA_Y100000385 | Tara Oceans TARA_Y100000385 (sample SAMEA2620980) | marine metagenome | biome: marine biome (ENVO:00000447); feature: surface water layer (ENVO:00002042); material: "saline water (ENVO:00002010), including plankton (ENVO:xxxxxxxx)" | depth 5 m
TGCAAAATTACCTTAACATATTTAAACTACGCTCAACTGCAGCGATGAAAATATCAATTTCTTCCATTGTATTGTAGAATGCGAAAGATGCTCTAATTGTTCCAGGGATTTCAAAGAAATCCATAATTGGTTGCGTACAATGATGTCCCGTCCTCACCGCTATTCCTTGCTTGTCCAATAATGTACCTAGGTCGAATGGGTGTATACCGTCTACAACAAAAGAGACAACACTTGTCTTTTCTTTGGCAGTACCAATGATTTTCATTCCGGGAAACTCCATTAATTTGGATTCAGTGTATCCTGCTAGTTCCTGCTCATGAGAATGAATAGCTTCAATATCTAATTCTGAGAAATATTTAATGGCTGCGCCCAACCCAATACCACCAGAAATATTTGGCGTTCCTGCCTCAAATTTGTGAGGGAGTTCATTGTAGGTTGTTTTCTCGAATGTAACTTTGGCAATCATGTCGCCGCCACCTTGATATGGAGGCATATTATCTAAAATGTCCTTCTTTCCGTAAAGAATTCCAACTCCAGTTGGACCGAAAACTTTGTGTCCCGAAAAGGCGTAAAAATCACAATCTAATTCGAGCATGTCGACCTTCATGTGCTGAATACTCTGAGCTCCATCGATCAAAACTTTAGCTCCAACAGCATGTGCCTTGTCAATTATCGTTTTTACCGGATTAATAGTACCCAGTGAATTTGAAATATGAGAGACAGCTACAAGTTTTGTTCTATTGTTCAATAATTTTTCAAACTCCTCCAGAATTAAATCTCCGTTCTCATCTATTGGCACAACACGTAAAGTACATTCTTTGCGCTCACACATCATTTGCCATGGGACAATATTCGAATGATGCTCCATGGCTGAAATAATTACTTCATCTCCTTTAGAGAGTGTTTCTCCAAAAGAAAATGCAACCAAGTTAATGCTGTCAGATGTGCCCTTCGTAAATAGTACCTCTTCAGGAAGAGATGCGTTTATATACGTTTGAATGATCTTTCGAGCATCCTCATACTGCGTTGTTGCTAACTGACTTAAATAATGTACGCCGCGATGAATGTTCGAATTGTTTTCCGAATAATATTCATTGATAGCGTCGATCACCACCTGCGGTTTTTGCGAAGTAGCGCCATTATCAAGGTAGATTAAATCCTTTCCATACACTGATCGCTTTAGAAGAGGGAAATCATCTCTAATCTTATTAACGTCAAATGGCATTTGTTTTTGATCTTCAATCATAGTGCAAAGATACGAAAACTCTTTATTTGGAATGATTCTAAGAAAGAAAGTTGATAGAACAATTATTATCGGACAGCGCGACTTAAGAGCATCAAGAATTCTCTATTTCCATTTTCGTTCAGGATGGGTGATTCAATATGATCAACATATTGGAGGTTGTTTAGCTTGGCATATTTTTTAACGTCTTCAATCACTGAGCGGTACAGTTTTTTATCCTTTAACACACCGCCTTTCCCGAGCTCTTTTTTTGCTACCTCACATTGTGGCTTTATCAATGCAATAACAAAACCATTGTCACGAATAAACCCTTGGAGGAATGGGAATATATTTTCTAGTGAGTTAGAAGATACATCGATCGTGCAACCATCGCATTTTTCATTAATTATTGAAGGTGTCAGCTCGCGAAGATGGGTGTTCTCTAAATTGACAACTCCGATGTTGCTCTCTAGATTCGCATCCAACTGATTGGTTTTCGAATTGATCGCATAAACTTTTTTGGCTCCTTCTTTAAGTAGCACCTCTGTAAATGCACCTAATCTAGCTTCAGTGTCTATTAAAGTAGCACTTTTTATCTCTAGACCCCACGCTGAAAGGGCTCCTGTTAATTTAAATGCACGTTTAGATAACCATGGGATGTCTTCGGTAATCATCTTAATATCGCTATCAACTCGAAATCGCTTTCCTGTTTTCGTAACAAGTTTACCATTTACGAGTACGCCAGTTTCACGAATCACCTTCTCGGCACTTACTCTCGTTGAAACCAGTTTTCGCTGAATCAATAGTTTATCTAACCGTTCCTCTTCCATAGTGCAAAGTTAAAATTTGATAATGAGTTTACGCGTTATTTTGAGTTAATCAAATAACGGTTTGCTGGTCATGACTATATTTGCAATCTAATTTTTTAATGTGAAATCAGTTTATATAACTAGAAGAGAGATTTTCAATGCCGCCCATAAACTCTGGAATGAGAAATGGTCACAAGAAAAAAATGAAGAAGTTTTCGGTAAATGCAGCAATCACAATTGGCATGGACATAACTTCACAATTCTTGTGACGGTTAAGGGGATTCCTGATCCGGATACTGGATTTGTAATCAACTTAACAGATTTAAGTAGGATTATGAAAGAGAAAGTGATTGAACCCATGGATCACAAAAACCTCAATATTGATGTGCCTTTTATGAAGGGATTATTAGCTTCAACGGAGAATATGATCATCCAAATTTGGGAAGAAATCAAACTTCCTATTAAAGAAGCAGGTGGAGAACTGGTGAAGATAAAGTTGGTTGAGACGGAAAACAATTTCGTGGAATATTTTGGTGGAAACGAACCTTACTAAAAGAGTTTCGTACACTTGATAGAATTTGAAGAGCATGAATTACGAATACGACGACAAAATTACAGAGAACCTCAAAGGGAACTTTGAAGAGGTGATAGATCAAATAGGTGAAGATCGAAATCGAGAGGGGTTATTAAAAACTCCCGAACGAGTAGCGAAATCGATGCAGTTTTTAACACAAGGTTATAAGCAAGATCCTGATTCAATTATAGCGCAAGCAATCTTCCATGAAGAGTATTCTGAAATGGTTATTGTTAAGGATATTGAGTTGTACTCGCTGTGTGAGCATCATATGTTGCCGTTCTTTGGTAAGGCTCACGTGGCGTATATCCCTGACGGGAAAATCGTTGGTTTGAGTAAGATTCCGCGAGTAGTGGATGCTTATGCTAGACGTTTACAGGTTCAGGAGCGCTTAACTATTGAGGTGCGCGATTGCATTCAGCGAACTCTGAGCCCAAAAGGAGTTGCTGTTGTTATCGAAGCATCGCATATGTGTATGCAAATGAGAGGAGTGCAGAAGCAAAATTCTGTAACAACTTCGAGTGCGTTTACAGGTGTTTTCACGAGTAATGATTCAACACGAAAGGAGTTCATCAATTTAGTCCAAGCGAAGTTACATTAGAATCATTCTTTTTTGATTCAGTCGCTTTCCACAATAAGATTTTTTTCTACCTTTGATGAAAATAAAAGAAATATGTCAGATAATTTTTTTGAACCTTCAACAGCAGCAGTAGGAACTATCATCACGATTGTATTGTTATCAATCGTATTCGGTATTTTCTTCTTCGGATAAGATTATCTGCAAATCATACTGTGATCCTGACATTGCCACGCGATGATCAGGATTTTTTATTAATACATCTTCATTATTTAATTTTTCTGAACCCGATTCCTGATAAATAAATCGTATCTTAAAATCGGTTGTAAGCGAGCTCAAATTAATACTAAGCACTGTGCCATTTAATTCAATCTTCGCATGGGTAATGAAGAAACGGATACATCAAATTGATTTATTCCGCAAATATCCAATTGAAGTACAGGAGGAAGTTTTTAATAACTCCCTGGAACTTGGGGCTCAAACGGAATTCGGAAGACTCCATGATTTCTCGTCATTATCCACTTATGAATCCTTTAAGGAGAAGATTCCTCTTCAGGAATATGAAGATCTCAAACCTTGGGTAGAGAGATTGATGGCCGGTGAGCAAGGATTATTATGGCCAACTGATTCTAAGTGGTTTGCAAAATCATCAGGTACAACATCTTCTCGAAGTAAGTTGATTCCAGTTACAAAGGAATCTTTGATGGACTGCCATTATAAAGGAGGTAAAGACTTACTTGCCATGTATTATCATAATCATCCAAATGGAAGATTGTACAGTGGAAAGCATCTCGCTATTGGAGGGAGTGCAGAAATCAACCATCTATCTGATGATTCCTATTTTGGTGATTTATCTGCGATCATTGTAAAAAATCTTCCATGGTGGGCTGAAATCCGTAGAGTTCCGACCAAGGAAATTACCCTAATGAGCGAATGGGTCGATAAAATAGATCGGATGGCGGAATCAACTGCCTATCAGGATGTACATAGTATAGCTGGAGTTCCGAGCTGGACGATGGTCCTTGCTAATCGTGTGTTAGAAATCACGGGGAAATCAAACTTGAAAGAGGTTTGGCCAAACCTGGAGTTGTTCATGCATGGTGGTGTTAATTTCGATCCGTATCGTGCGCAATTTAAAGAGTTGATCCCAGGCGATTCAATGAATTATGTAGAGACCTATAATGCTTCCGAGGGATTTTTCGGGATTCAGGATCTTTCTGATTCTGATGAAATGCTGCTCATGCTCGATTATGGAATTTTTTACGAGTTCATACCTGTGTCCAGCTACAAGGGCAAAGAATCAACTGAGATTTATTCGCTAGAAAGAGTGGAAGTTGGAGTCAACTATGCATTAGTGATCTCAACAAATGGTGGCTTGTGGCGATATATTATTGGCGATACTATAAAATTCACTTCTACAGCTCCCTATCGTTTTAAGGTGACTGGACGAGTGAAGAGTTTTATTAATGCGTTCGGAGAGGAGTTGATAGTTGAAAACGCTGAGTACGCAATTGCTAGGGCGTGTGCAGAAACCAATGCGGTTGTGAGAGACTTCACGGCATCTCCTGTATATATGGAGGGTCAATCCAAGGGCACGCATGAGTGGTGTATTGAGTTTGTGCAATATCCTGAGAGCATTGAACGTTTTAGCGAAGTGTTAGACAATGCACTCCGCAAAGTTAATTCAGATTATGATGCTAAAAGATATGAGGACATGGTGCTTCAATTCCCGAAGATAAATGTTGTTCAGATTGGTACATTTGATGCTTGGTTAGAGGCGATTGATCGATTGGGTGGTCAAAACAAGGTACCACGATTATCAAATGACCGGACGATTATGGATCAGATCTTGCAAGTAGCGTCTGAGAAAATTGAATTATGAGAATAGGCTTATTTGTATTTTTTACTTCCATTGCATTGATTGGTGTCTCTCAAGATTCTCTCAATTATTCTTGGACAGAAAGGCTGACCATTGATCTTGATTCGAGTGATTTGTGGAATATTGATCGATTGGAGTACCATTATGTGTCAGACGGGAGAACCATCAATAAGTTAGATTCTACTGGCGAGGTTAGGTTTACTCAAAGTGTTCGTTCTTCAGGAGGCTTGGCAACCCTAGAGCCTATTAACACAATGAAATTAGTACACTTCTCACAGGAACAGCAAACCTTATGCTTTTTTGATAATACACTTTCGTTGTATCAAGATTGTATCGACTTGCTCGATGCAAATATTATTAATGCATCTCTAATTTGCTCTTCGAGTCAATCGGACCGAGTCTGGGTACTAGATCAATTAAACTCGACTTTGACTCAGGTTGTTTTCTCCGGGGATATTCCGAGTGTAAATGTTCAAAATTTGGCGGGGATACTAGATGTTGATGAGGTTGTGAGTATTGCTGAAGTCGATGAGCGACTTTTTCTTCTTGACGGAACCCGCGGTGTCTATCAATTTGATCTATTTGGTTCTTTTGTCGACTTTCATACGTTTGAGATTGATGATTCTTTAGAAAAAGCAGTCGACTTCGATGTAGCAGGTAACTCGTTGTTTTTACTTATCAACAATATCCTAATCCTACAATCGATGGTTAGTGATGAGTCGCTAGAAATTGCTCTGCCTGTCGAGGGTGTATTTGACTTTAAAATTATTAACAAGGCAATCTTCCTCAGGACCTCTAAAACTGTTCATAAGTTTGAGCTGCAATTCCTGAAATAAGGGTTGTGATTTTGATCAAAGTTACTATTTTAGTCAGTCCAAAATCGAACGTTTATGCATGTTGCAATTGCCGGTAATATAGGTGCAGGAAAATCTACACTAACAAAGCTTCTAGCGAAGCACTTTAACTGGACTCCTCACTTCGAGGATGTCGAGCAAAATCCTTACTTGAATGATTTCTACGAAGACATGCAACGTTGGTCTTTTAACTTGCAGATTTACTATTTAAATAGTCGATTTACTCAGGTTCAAGAGATTCAACAATCAGAAAAAACGGTAATTCAAGACAGAACGATTTATGAAGATGCATTCATATTTGCACCAAATCTTCATTCGATGGGATTGATGACAACACGTGACTTCGAGAATTATTTCTCGTTATTCAATTTGATGGACTCATTTGTTTCATCTCCTGACTTATTGATTTATTTAAGAGCAAGTGTTCCAACATTGGTAAATCAAATTCAGAGTAGAGGTAGAGACTATGAAGAGAGTATTCGATTGGATTACTTGAAAAGATTGAACGAACGTTATGAGGCATGGATTTCTACTTACGACAAAGGAAAGCTACTCATCATCGACGTGGATAACAATGACTTCGCTAAGAATAATGAAGATCTAGGGAAAATCATTAACTCAATTGACGCCGAGATTAACGGTTTATTTTAATTTACATCTATGAAGACGATTGTTGTTACTGGAGCTGCAGGATTTATTGGTAGCTGCCTTGTTAGTCGTTTGAACAAGTCTGGACATACGAACATCGTAGCCGTTGATGACTTTTCTAAAACGGAGAAGGATGGAAACCTTGAGGGTAAATCTATCCTAGAAAAAGTGGATCGTGGTGAATTCATAGATTGGCTGTACGATTCTGGAGTTGAGGTTGATTTCATTTATCACATTGGAGCAAGGACAGATACCACTGAATTCGATAAGTCCATTTTTGATGAGCTTAATCTGAATTATTCAAAGGCTGTATGGAATGCGTGTGTTAACTTGAATATTCCATTGGTTTATGCGAGTTCTGCAGCAACATATGGACTTGGCGAGTTTGGATATAAAGATGACCATTCAATTATCCACGACTTGAAACCATTAAATCCATATGGTGATTCAAAGAATGATTTCGATATCTGGGCTTTTGATCAAGAGGAATGCCCACCCTTTTGGGCAGGATTGAAATTTTTCAATGTCTATGGACCAAACGAATATCATAAAGGCCGAATGGCATCTGTGATATACCATGCATTCAATCAAATTGGTGATACAAATGCAATGAAATTGTTTAGATCTCACAACCCTGATTTTAAGGATGGAGAGCAACTACGTGATTTTGTTTATGTAAAAGATGTAGTCGAAGTTTGTTCCTATTTAATGGAGAAATCACCAGAATCTGGTTTGTATAACCTCGGTTCAGGTACTGCAAGAACTTTCTTAGACTTGACAAAGAATACCTTCGTAGCAATGGGTAAAGAGGAGGCTATCTCATTTATTGATACACCTGAGGATATTCGTGACAAATACCAATATTATACTGAGGCAGATGTCTCAAAACTGGTCGATTCAGGTTACGACACGAGATTTCATACGCTTGAAGAGGGCGTAAAGGACTACGTGGAGAATTATCTTCAGAACAAAGTTTATTACTAATAAACGAATCAGCCTTTATAGGCACGATTTATGAACTAAGTCAAACTATGTTGAAATCGATAGCAGTTTTTGTATTTAGTATTCTTAGTATTTGTTCTCTAGCCCAGAAGGACCGGTATATCATTTTTGTTGATGCAGAAACAGGAGATTCCATAGAGGGTGTGACATTGACTGCAATCAATTCTTCCAGGCCGATCGTGAATTATCAGGATGGTGTCCTAGCCCTAAAAAAGCATAAGAAAAAATACAATTACTATATTTCATCAGACAATTATGAGTCTAGAAGTTTATCTGGGTCCGAAGTTCCTGCAAAAAAGGATACTGCTCTTGTTTTTATTCTACCGACACAATCATTGATGGATGAACGATGGGATGCATTTACTTCGGATTCAACTCTCGGGATATCAGATGAGACAATTTTTTTAAAAAATTCAAGAGAACTTGAAGCATATGTAGTCAATCGTGTAGTCATCTCAAGAGCTGCAATGATTCAGTGCGAAACGCTTCATGCCCGTGGTAGCTCGTTTTATTTCAGAATGGCATTTGAAGTGGCAGAAGATGGTGTGCTCTACAATCCAACGGTGGATTATTCTGGTGAATTGGAGTGTGTTTACCTACTTCGTGAGATGAAGCGAATCCTATGGGAGATGCCTAATATTCAAATTGAGGACGCTATTAGTGGTCTGAATGGCAGTAGACAACGATTAATCTTGCCAATCACTATAGGGATATAATCCTCGATCAAAATCGGTCAGATCATTCATTTGAATCTATCCAAAATAGACGTATCTTTAGGGTACTTAAATATAAGACCGTCTTATGAAATCACTAACCCTTCTCTCAATCATTGCTTTATTCCCAACTCTTATATCCGCTCAGGTTTTAAGCTGTGGGACTGAAATAGATAACACAAATATTGACCGGTTGAACGAGTATAACGAGAGGTGGAAGGAAAGAACGGCCCTTGAAAAGGCTTATGGAACTACAACGTTTAATATTCCTGTTCAGCTTCATATTATTCGAGATGATAGTGGTTCAGGAGGGATTTCTGAAATGGATTGTCTCAGAGCTTTTGATCGACTGAATGACTTCTACATTAATGCAAGCATCCATTTCTATCAAATTGAGGAGATCAATTTTATTGATGAATCTTTATTCTATGATTACGATAAATCACAGATGGCGGCCTTAGATGCTGCTTATGCAGAGACATATGTTCTTAATATCTACATAGCTAATACTGTAAGTAGTTCTGGAAATGCAATCTGTGGTCATGCACAATTCCCAGGAGGGCTTGATTTCGTAATACAATCAAAAGGATGTATGGCCAATGGTAGTACGCTCGTACATGAAGTTGGGCATTACTTAGGACTTTATCACACGCATGAAACTTCATTTGGCGATGAAGCAGTTGATGGTACTGATTGTTCAAGTGAAGGTGATTTATTGTGTGATACACCAGCAGACCCAAGACTTAATGGAACAAGTAACTTCAACTCTGCTGGGTGTAATTATTATGGAACTGATACTGATGAGAATGGTGAGCAGTATGATCCAATGGTTACGAATGTAATGTCATATGCGTCTAAGGAATGCCGAGTAGATTTTACGGAAGATCAATTGGACAGAATTCTATGGACGCTTCAAAATGAGCGTACTTATTTGGATTATCCGTCGGTATTAATCGATGTAGATGCTTTTTTTTATGTGGCGCCAATTGTAGATTGTTACAACGTCACGGCGGTTGAGTTTTACAATGCTTCGCATGCTGGCGATGATTATTTGTGGGATTTTGGAGACGGTTCGGCTACTTCTACAGATGAATCTCCATCGCATATCTATGCAACACCTGGAATTTATGATGTAACTCTTACCACTACAGATTTCTTAGGAGCAACGGACACCTATGTTCAGGCTGTGTCAGTTGGATCGGTGAATTTGCCTTATTCAAACGATTTTGAAAATGGAACGGCAGATATTGAGATATTTAATATCCAAAATAGCTGGAAGAACCAAGTGTCGTTAAGTACTGATGCCGCGGAGTCTGGATCTTTCGGAATGTTGTTGGACGGGACGGAGATTACTTCAAGTAGTCCCAGTTTCAAAACTCCATCAGTTGTTACTGCTTTTGAAGAATTATGGAATCCATATTACAAGTCTGAAGTCTCATTATGTGTAAATGCTACAGGATTTACAGGTACTTCTCTTGATTTTGATAAGCGTCAGATTCGTACTTCGAATGATAACTATACGCACCTTCGTGTTTTAGTGAATGGTGTTCAGATTAATAGTGTGATTAGTGTTGAATCCCCATCTTCTGATGATGTAGGGTTCACGAACTATTCATTTGATCTATCAGCGTATGATGGCACTGTATTCACTCTTACGATAGAAGGAAGTCATAAATATAGTGCGGACTATAACGGGTCACTCAATGGATCAGCATCAATGATTGATAATATCTTAATCGATGGTTTCGAGGATCCTGCACAAGTTGGTTTAGGTGAGCTTTCGGTAGAAGGTATCAAGGCTTATCCTAATCCTACATCGGGAAGTCTTATCATTAGTGCTTCTTCTGAAATTGAGTCAACACCAATGATTACTTCACCTAATGGGAAGGACCTTTCGTCAAGTGTTGATTTTACACGAACGACTGCGGCTAGTTTCTTTTGCGATATAAATCAACTAGCTTCGGGTGTATACCTTGTTAAGGTGGGTGATGAAGTGATTAGAGTTGTAAAGAAGTAATCTTTATAGATATTCGGAGAATTTATCTGAAAGCGATGAGGATCTCAAATCTTCAATCGTGTCTACATCATTTAGTGTTTCAAGAAGGGAATAGCTAATACTCTTGCCCGATAATTCACGCGTAGTTTCGTCTAAAAGTGATTCTGTACTCCATTTCTTGTTTTCAAAAATACAGGGTGTTGGTTGAGACATTCCAATTAAATAGTAACCACCATCATCTGAAGGTCCGAATGCTACATCACTAGTTGAGAGTGCGCTAATGCCCGTAGAAATCGTTTCTGAGTTTAAATCTGGAAGGTCAGATCCAACTCCAACAATGCGATGATAACCTAGCTCAAATCCGTGATGAAATGCAGAATACATTCTCTCACCAAGGTCTGCTCCTTGCTGAATAAACTTCATCTTACCTGGCCACAAGGATTCATTAATCTCAGAAGAGAAGTAGACGTGTAAATCGCAGTCGCTGATCTTTGATGTCGCTTTCTCTGTGATGCTAATTAGCTCTTTGTAAACATCCAATGCTGCTTCGGCTCCAATGGTTGCCGCTAGTCTTGTTTTTGCCTTTCCTTGAACTGGATTTTTAACAAAAACAATAAGTAGGTTTTTCGAATTCATTTATTCAACTATAATAATTCTTCGACGCATAGAATATCTTATTCTTACGGCTCGCAGACAAGTGTATCGAAACTCGGGGAGTATCCTGCCCAAACCCCAAGAGCTCCTCCTTGGATGTTACTTGGGATATTAGTTGGAGTGGCGAAAGGATTTCCGGCCGTCTGCAGTTGTATATATTTCTTCTCCATGAATTCATACAGCGGTTCATCCATCTTGGACAATTTAATTACAACTGTGTCTCCTTGTTCAAAAAGCCATTCCGTATCTTCCGTGTAACCCTCACCGTATGCATATGGGTTCTCATACCAAAAGTCGAAGGTTAATCCATCGAAAAATTCATCGTCAAAAACAGGACTGAATGTAGGCATGAATGACTGATCCCTTTCCTCACCATTCTCATCTAGGTCAATTCGTTTAACTTCCCATTTGTAGGCGTCAAATACTCCTCCTGGATCGGATAAAGTCACCCATGAAAAGCCATGATTTGGCGTGTCGCCATCTGCTTGCCAGTATGAGTTGTCAAAAGAAGTAGGGCTAACGATACTCGTTTCTGCGGTGTAAGTTTGACCTTCATAACTAACGGTAAGCGTATAAGTTTTTCCGATCTCTCCCCATATTGCAGGGTCGAATGAGGTGTAGGCGCACAGTTGATAGTTTGCTAACTCAGAAACAGGTATCCCAAACATTGATGCTGCTAGTTCTTCCGTGCCTGGAGGAAGATTATCTGAACAAATTTCAGATAATGTCACTGTTGTTGTACCGTTCGAAACAGTGACAACTGCACCAGAAATGAAACCGTTTAGGAAGGCTTCTAAATCCGTTGAAGCATAAACTTCCATAGATTTTGAGAGGAGTACAAAGGGTGGTGAATCGGTTTCAATTCGTCCATCGATTACCAATTGCTCTTTATACCCAGGAATGTCAATTGTTACTTCTTTTGTACAACCATTCAACAGGACAGTAAGTCCTATGAAGCTTGCAAAAAGAATGAATTGATATGTGATTGATTTGATCATATTTTGGAATGCTAAAATTCAAAGTTCCATGTCACACTTGGTATGATTGGGAATAAGGTGACTTGTTTTACAGAGATCTCAAAATTGCCCTGTAGAAAATCACCGTCATTATCAACGTATAGGAAATATGGGTTCGCTCGGTTGTACACATTGTAAATTGAGAATGCCCAATTACTTCTAAATCGTTTCTTGGTTTTGATGATATTTCCTTCTGGATCTTCCTTTATTTTATAGGCCTTAGAATACCATATTGCGGATAGGTCAAGTCTATGGTATGGGGCCATACGTGTTGAATTTCTTGAACCATAATTGAATAATAAATCTTGGCCCTGAACATACCAAGATGTTGGTAACGTTAACGTGTTTCCAGTTGCGTAAATAAATGCGGCGCTGAAATTCCAACGATCATTTAGTTTGTAGCTTGCTACAATGGAAAGATCATGTCTTCGATCATATTTCGCTGGGAATTTCAGACCGTTATTGAGCTCATCAAAGAGCCGTTCAGTTTTACTCCAGGTATATCCAACCCATCCTGTCAATTTCCCAAAGGATCGTCGAATGTAAAACTCAGCGCCGTAGCTCCACCCGCGTCCGAAAGTTAGGAGATTGTCTGTGTTGTCATTTACGTTGTCTGATGGAAGCGCTCCTTCTTTATATTCGATAAGGTTGCGCATGTCTTTATAGTACACTTCGGCTGAAGTTTCCCATTTGTTTTCATTGAAATTCCGGAAATAACCTATTGATCCTTGCCAGCCTTTTTGCGGCTTTGCTATGTTAGTAGTAGGAAACCAAATATCCGTGGGAAGCGAGACTGCTGACAATGATGTCAAATGGACATATTGATAATTGTACGTCCATCCGGCTTTAATCGAACTGTTATCCGGTAGGAGCCAGCGCAATGAGATCCGCGGTTCAAGGCCATGGTAAAACTGAATAAGATCTCCCTTGCCATAGGTAATTGTGGAATCGGGTTGACTAATTCCTCCATCAATATACCTTGTGAATTCTCCCACATGCTGAAAAGTACTGTAACGAAGTCCCAAATTAATTCTAAAGTTCTCATTCAGATCAATCTCATCAAGGAGGTATGCAGCTGATTCATGGCTAAATAATTTCTGAGCTATCCCTGTATCAAATTCAACGTCATCTGAAGATGCAGAGACACTCGTTGGCGTGAAGGTATGGTACGTGTAGTTTAGTCCCCATTTCACGCGATGTCGGGGATTAGGAAAATAGCTGAAATCTACTTTCCCACCCCAATCTCTGATGCCAGATTTTAATTCAAAACGAAACTGATCTTGCTCTGATCCAAAACTGAATAGGTAGTCGGTCATTGTGCCGCTAACATTCATGAATAGCTTACTTGAAAAAATGTGGTTCCATCGTAATGCAACAATGGCATTCCCCCATGGCATGTCTACCTGAAAATCATTGTCTTTATTTCCAAATTGAAATTCATCTTTGCCGTAATAGCTGCTGAGATATATTTTATCTTTCTTGGTTAGCTTGTAATTTAATTTGAGATTAAAATCATAGAAGTAATAGCTTGACCCTGAAAACGGAGATGAATCAGGAATAGCAGCCCTCATGATTACGTCTATGTAGGTTCGACGGCCGGATACAATGAAAGACCCTTTGTCTTTTTTAAGTGGTCCCTCAAGAGTCAGGCGAGATGAGATGGCACCGATACCTCCTTTTGCTTTGAATTTTTTATAGTTTCCCTCGTTCATATTTACCTCCAAGACGGAAGACATTCGGCCACCGAAATTTGCAGGCATACCTCCTTTTATGAGATTGACATTTTTTACAGCATCTGCATTGAAAACCGAGAAAAATCCAAATAGATGCGCAGCATTGTAAACGACGGCTTCGTCGAGTAGCACTAAATTCTGATCCGGACCACCTCCACGAACGTAAAAACCTTGTCCGCCTTCTGCAGCTGAAGATACGCCTGGCAGTAATTGTATTGTTTTAATAATATCTACCTCACCCATAAAGGCTGGAAGGGTCTTAATTTCTGCGATGTCTAGTTCAATTTGGCCAATCTTTGTACTATTTGTATTGTCTAATGCATCGCCCCGTATTACGACTTCATCGATTGATTGAACATTGGCACCCATCTCATAGTCGAGCAGAAAATCCCCATTCAGGACGATAGTCTTCTTCTCAGTTCTCTGTCCGCTAATTCTAAACTCAAGCTCGTATTCCCCGCATGGGATGGTTAGCGAATAGAAACCATAATTATTGGTGATTGCACCTTTCTGAATTGATGCGATATAAACTTTAGCCCCAATTACAGTTTCTCCATCGGACGCGTCCGTGATGTGTCCACTAACGGTGCAAGTCTCCTGAGAGAAGGTATAATTAGCACACAAGAAGATGAAAAATATTAGTAAGCGTTGCATTCAGACTTTAGTTTCTACAAAAATCGGAAAAAGTATCGTGGATTCAAATCTTTAACTGAATGAACAACAATGAAATATATGATTGACTCCTGCTATTCTTTTTAGACTTAGATTGCTTGTGCTCAAGTACTTCAAAAGGATAATTATTCTAACTTTGTAAGTAGCGATGCGGAAGCCATTTTACATACTTTTTATAGGGCTATTTATTGGTGCTTATTCTTTTGGCCAAACGGCTGAATTAGATAGCCTTTATGATTTACAAACGGGTAGTAGTTCGGTCCGCGAAAAAGTACGCCTCACAGTTTTAATATCTGAGAAGTCCCTTACTGATGAAGATGCACTGCATCAACTCAAAGTAGCAAAAAAATTAGCTTCTGGCCAGCCGAAAGATGTTCAGGTGGATGTGATCGATGCATTTGCGTCGTACCACTACAGAAAGCTAGAGTATGACCAGGCGATCGCACAGAAAATCGAAGCGGTCGAGGCGCGTAGATCGTTGGATAACCGGGCTGATCTTGCGGATGCGCTATATCGATTGGCACAATATCAAAGGGCAGGATATCAATTGGATGAAGCTGTTTTATCCTATAGAGAAGCGGAAAAGTACTACGATCAGCTTGACAACCCATCTAGGCAAATTAATTGCTTGAACGGCTTGGGAGTCATTCATAAGGATCTGGGCGATTACACACAGGCATTGCCACTCTATCATCAAGCATATAACCTCGCGGTACGTTACGGCCTTGATAAAAAGCGAGCGTCAACAGCCATTAACATCGGTGTGCTTCTGAAGAAAGAGGAGGATTACGATGGCGCACTAGAGCAATACAGATTAGCAGAAGAGATCAACTTAGAGGACAAAAATTATTATGGGCTTGCAAATGTTTATAATAACATTGGGAATGTTTTTCGATTGCAGGAAAAGTATGATTTAGCTCTTAAAAATTATCAGCTGGCCATCTTGAATCGACGAAAATCAGGCAAGACAAATTCGTTAAGCTATACCTTCAATAACATATCCCTCGTCTATAAACAGAAGGGTGATGTCCAGAAGGCAATAGAATATCTTAAGAAATCTGAGGCTGAAAAAATTGAGAACAAAGACTTTGAAACACTATCATCTACCTATCTGAATTTTTCGGAAATCTATATGGAAAATGGAGATGATAAGAATTTTGTCAAGTATGCTACACTTGCCGAAGATTACGCTTTGGAATATGACCATGCTGAGATATTGCGGTTCGTTCGGATAAATTATTCAAAATTTGCTGCAGCAAATGGAAATTATGAAGAGGCGTACCTCTACCTTCAGCACGTCTTTGATGAACTAGATACGCTAGATGAAGAATCCCAAAAAGTATTAACCTCTGTTCTTCAAGCCCAATTCGATGATCAGCAAAGTAAAAGTCTAATCACCACATTGTCCAAGACAAATGCTGAATTGGACGCTAGGACAACAGAACTTGAGGAGAAGGAAGCTTCTTCGAATGTATTAATTATGATTCTAGGATTCGTGACTCTGTTTTTAGTCATTAGTGCAATACTCTTGTTTTTCAAACAGCGCGCCTATGCTCGTCAAACCAAGCAGATGAATCTTGTGAATGAGCAGTTGCGGACAACGATGATTAGTAAGGAGGAGAAAGAAACATTGTTGAAAGAAGTTCACCATCGCGTAAAGAATAACCTCCAAATAATTAAAAGCTTGATCCGGCTTCAGGGCAATGAGAAAATGGATGAGCGCACTCAAATTATGCTATTGGACTTTGAAAACAGAGTGTCTTCCATGGCACTTGTACATGAATCAATGTATAAGAGTGGAGACCTAGCAGTTATCGATATAAATAATTATTACAATGATTTGATTAATGACCTGATCGATGCATACAGTTTGGATATTGTCATTGAGAAGGATATATCAATTCAGATAGGAAGAAACGTGGGTATTGATACCTTAGTTCCACTTGGTTTGCTCACTAATGAAATTATTTCCAACTCCCTAAAGCATGCTTTTGCAGGTAAGATGAGTGGAACGATAAAGGTCGTTTTGAGCGAGAATGGTGATAGTAAAGAGTTGTTAATTGGGGATGATGGTGTTGGATTTGACATTCATGGCGCACGTGAAAATGAGCAAACACTTGGTCTCGAGCTGATTAATGCTCTTGTGGAACAGTTGGATGGGGAATATGAATTTATCAACGATGGGGGTTCATATTTTAGGATTAAATTTGATGGAGAATAAATAAATTAGAATGAAGGTTTCGTATAATTGGTTGAAGGAATATATCAACACGGATTTGTCTCCTGAAGAGATGAGTAAAATCCTAACAGACACAGGTCTGGAAGTTGAAGGCGTGGCGAAAATAGAAGCGGTGAAAGGTGGATTGGAAGGCGTTGTGATTGGAGAAGTCTTGACATGTGAAAAACATCCAGATGCCGATCGTCTTAATGTGACCACGGTATCAACTGGGGCTGAGCCTTTACAAATTGTATGTGGGGCTCCAAACGTTGCTGTTGGGCAGAAGGTTGTTGTGGCTACCGTAGGTTGTACGCTTCACCCGAGTCCGGAGGAGAATTTTAAAATCAAGAAATCAAAAATTAGGGGTGTTGAGTCACTCGGAATGCTATGTGCTGAAGATGAGCTTGGATTTGGTGAATCACATGATGGAATTCTAATTGTAGACAATTCTATTTCTGTTGGAACGAAAGCCGCAACGTACTTTGAGCTTGAAGATGATTATGAGATAGAAATTGGATTGACTCCAAATAGATCAGATGCCATGGGGCATATCGGTGTAGCACGAGATCTCGTTGCTTATTTAAATGTCCACGAGAATGCAGGTCTGTCTTTAAATATTCCGAATGTGGATAATTTCAAGGTTGACAATAATAGCCTTCCTATTGGAATTGAAGTTGAAAACGCTGAGCTATGCCCAAGATATATGGGAACTACGATAAAGGGAGTGAAGGTTGCACCTTCTCCATCGTGGTTGCAAAAGCGTTTACGTTCGATTGGTTTATCACCGATAAATAATGTTGTCGATGTGACAAACTTCGTTATGCATGAATTAGGAAATCCTTTACATGCTTTCGACGTTGCTAAATTGGAGAGTAATATTGTTGTAAAGAATGCCTTGGAAGGAGACGTATTTACGACCCTTGATGAGGTGGAAAGAAAGCTTTCATCCGATAATATGATGATAACAAATGGTTCTGATCATCTGTGTATCGCGGGTGTTTTTGGAGGTGATGATTCGGGGATTAAAGATAAGACAACTGATGTCTTCTTGGAGTCGGCCTACTTTAATCCAGTGTCAGTTCGTAAGACGGCAAAGTTTCACGGATTAAATACTGATTCTTCATTCCGCTATGAAAGAGGCGTTGATCCGAATCAAACGGATTACGCACTTAAGCGTGCAGCACTTCTTATTCAGGAGTTGGCAGGAGGAGAAGTGTCCATGAATGTTACAGATACCAACCC
>TARA_Y100000385_G_scaffold279741_1_pt1 | contig 17753 bp, 13 predicted proteins | sample TARA_Y100000385 | Tara Oceans TARA_Y100000385 (sample SAMEA2620980) | marine metagenome | biome: marine biome (ENVO:00000447); feature: surface water layer (ENVO:00002042); material: "saline water (ENVO:00002010), including plankton (ENVO:xxxxxxxx)" | depth 5 m
TTTTAAATTATTTAACTTCTAAAACTGAAGCTTTAGGTTTGGTTGGTGCTGCAGGAGCTTCAACTGGTTTTTTAACTTCACCTTTGATGGTCAAGATTTTTGTCTTTTCAGGTGCGTTTGTTGTCAACGTAATAGTCTTAGTAAATTTACCAATTCTATTAGTAGCATATTTTACACCGATAGATGCTGATTCACCTGGTGCAATTGGTGCTTTTGGCCAAGTTGGCACTGTACAACCACAACTTCCTTTAGCGTTTGAAATGATTAGAGGAGCATTACCCGTATTAGTAAGAACAAATTCTCTTTTACCATCAGCATTGTGTTCAATAAGACCATAGTCTACTACCGAAGTTTTAAATTCCATTTTTGGACCATTTGCAACTTCCTTTACGGTCGAAGTGTTAGTTTGCGCTTGTGCTACTATTACACCACTGATTAATGCTATTGCTAAAACTATTTTTTTCATCTTTAAAACGTATTTTGATTTGTTATACAAATAAGAACAACAAATGTAACAAATTATTGTATTCTAAATATCTTATTTTACTAAGCAATTTTTGGTCTAAAGTGTTATTTTTGGCAATCTGATAAATTTTCAAATGAATATACCTAAAACATACGATTCGAATAGTGCTGAAGCAAAATGGTATGCCCATTGGTTAGCTCAAGGTTATTTTAATTCTACACCTGACCAGAGAGAGGCTTATACTATTGTTATACCACCGCCAAATGTAACAGGTGTTTTACACATGGGGCATATGTTGAATAATACGCTACAAGATGTGTTAATTCGAAAAGCTCGTATGCAAGGTTTCAACGCATGTTGGGTGCCTGGTACGGACCATGCTTCTATTGCTACCGAAGCTAAAGTAGTGCAGAAGTTGGCTAATGAGGGTATTGATAAATCGGATTTAAGTAGAGAAGAATTTATGAAACATGCTTGGGAATGGAAAGACAAGCATGGTGGTATCATTTTAGAGCAGCTAAAAAAGCTAGGTGCTTCTTGCGATTGGGATAGAACAAAATTTACAATGGATGATGATATGAGTGAATCTGTCATCAAAGTGTTTGTAGATCTACATAAAAAAGGACTTATATACAGAGGTGTGCGCATGGTCAATTGGGATCCTAGTGCACAAACTGCTCTTTCTGATGAAGAGGTTATTCACAAAGAGGTTCAATCTAATTTATACCACATACGCTATAAAATTGAAGGTACAGAAGAATATTTAACCGTTGCTACTACACGTCCAGAAACCATACTTGGTGATAGTGCCATTTGTGTAAATCCTAATGACGACCGATATACCCATCTTAAAGGTAAAAAAGCTATTGTGCCATTAATCAATCGTTCAGTACCCATTATTTTTGATGAATACGTTGATATGGAATTTGGTACAGGGGCTTTGAAAGTCACTCCAGCCCACGACATCAACGATTACCAACTTGGTGATAAACATGGCCTAGAAGTTATAGATATACTTAACGATGACGGTACTCTCAATGATGCCGCTCAACTCTATATTGGTAAAGACCGATTTGTAGTAAGAAAAGAAATTGCTAAGGAATTAAAAGAGACTAATCACCTTGTAGAGGTGGAAAGCTTAGTCAATAAAGTAGGTTTTTCTGAACGTACCGATGCTGTTATTGAGCCAAAGTTATCTATGCAATGGTTTTTCAAGATGGAACATTTTTCCAAGCCAGCTTTGGAAAATGTGATGAACGATACTATTCAATTTCATCCAGAGAAGTTTAAAAACACCTATCGTCATTGGATGGAGAATATTAAAGATTGGTGTGTCTCTAGACAATTATGGTGGGGACAACAGATTCCGGCCTATTTCTATGAAGGAAACAATTATGTAGTGGCAGAGTCTGCAGAAGAAGCATTAATTGAAGCACAAAAGATTAATTCTAGTATAACAATGTCTGATTTAAGGCAAGATGAGGATGTGTTAGATACTTGGTTCTCTTCTTGGCTATGGCCTATCTCTGTGTTCGATGGAATAAGAAACCCTGATAATGAAGAGATTAACTATTATTACCCTACTAATGATTTGGTAACTGCTCCTGAGATTTTATTCTTTTGGGTAGCTCGAATGATTATGGCTGGTTATGAATATAAAGATAGTTTGCCTTTTAAGAACGTATATCTTACAGGAATTGTTCGTGATAAGCAAGGAAGAAAGATGTCAAAATCATTGGGCAATTCGCCAGATCCTATTGAGCTAATTGAAAAGTATGGAGCAGATGGTGTAAGAGTAGGGATGTTATTATCTTCTCCAGCAGGAAATGATTTGCCTTTTGATGAATCTTTATGCGAACAAGGTCGTAATTTTTCCAATAAAATATGGAACGCTACTCGTTTGATTAAGGGATGGGAAGTTGCCGAGCTTGAGCAGCCAGAGTCATCCAAAATAGCAGTTGAATGGTTTGAGAATAAATTTCAGCATACACTAGAATTAATTAATGATGCCTACTCTAAATATAGAATCTCTGAGGCTCTAATGCTCACTTACAGACTTGTTTGGGACGATTTTTGCTCTTGGTATTTGGAATCAGTTAAGCCTGACTATCAAAAACCCATTGATAGGAAAACCTTAGATAGCACCATTTTCTACATGGAAAGTCTTTTGAAGTTATTACATCCATTTATGCCTTTCATTTCAGAAGAAATATGGCATTTATTGGCAACAAGACAAAAAGATATTATAGTTTCGGATTGGCCAAAAAGCACCTCAATTGATGCTCATGTATTACACAATTTCGATTATGCCACCGAAATTGTTTCAGCGATTCGAACTATCAGAAAAGATAAGCAAATACCAAACAAAGATACTTTGAAGCTATTTATTAAAACGAACGAGGATACCTCTAAGTCTGTAGATGCATTAGTATCAAGACTTGCCAATCTTTCAGAATTATCCTATACCGATGATGCTATCGATGGTGCTTTTTCTTTCAGAGTTAAGTCCAATGAATTTTTTGTGCCATTATCTGACAATATAGATGTAGGGGCAGAATTAGAGAAGTTACGTTCTGAATTGGATTATACACAAGGTTTTTTAAAGTCTGTAATGGGTAAGTTGTCCAACGAACGCTTTGTAAATAATGCTCCAGAGCAAGTAGTAGCTATAGAAAGAAAAAAGCAATCGGATGCCGAAGCAAAGATTGCTGTTTTACAAGAGCAGATAAAAGCGATTTCTTAATATTTTATTCTACTATTAGTTTTTGAGTGACTTTTTCATTGTCATTTATAAGTGTAATAAAGTAAATTCCAGGGGCAAAATTATTTGTTTCAATATTTAATTGATTGATTTCTTCTATTGATATGCGGTGAAGTTCTTTTCCTTGAACATCGCTAATTAATAAAGTTTTAAAATTTTGATCTTCTCTCCATTCAACAATACAGAAATCCGTAGCAGGGTTAGGGTATATAGAATTTTTAGTGATAGGAACTATACAACTATCCAAACATTCTGATAAAAGCTCAAACGTTCCTGTACCATCAATCTTTTCTTCACAAGCCCCAGAAATACACTCGTAAGACCAAATCGGATATATATCGTATATACTGCTGATTTTTGTGCTAAATACACCTGTTCCGTGTGTGCCAACAATTAGCTTTCCGTCACTCTGTCTGTATCGAATATTTTCAACTACGACATTGCCAATTATATCTGTTCCAATTTGAGTCCATATTGTGTTGAAACCCTCAAGCTTATTGGTGCCGTAAAGACCTGTACTACCCCCTACAAGATATAAGGTATCACTTCCCAAAACAACAATCTCGGCAGTTCGCATAGATGGTCCATTACCTCCACCAGCATTATTGTCTTCTAAATTTCCGGCTACTCTTTTCCAGCTTTGACCTCCATTATCTGTGAATAAAATGCTATAGGTGGAGTAATTAGAGGCTAAGACCATTACTCTGTCAGCATTTGTTGGATCGATTTCTATTGCTGATATATATTTATTGCTTCCAATACCTAAGTTGGATAATTGTATCAATTCAGGATCTCCTTCATTAGCGTTATCAATTCTGTATATCAAACTGTTTTGCGTTCCTATGTAAACGGTGTTAGCAGGTGTAGTGGATACATCCATACAGCTTATTGCCCCTGCACTAAGTTGAGAAAAGGCTTCCCAACCGATATTAGTTCTTGTTTGTGAGTTATTGTAAGGGTAGTTTCCAGCATCATTATTTCTCCAAAGCGTAGTATTATTATTGAAGTAAATAATGTCGTCATTGTTAGGGTCCATTACTATATAATTAATAAAATCATAAGCAGAGGTGTCAGCACTTAGCGGATCCATCCTGTTGTAGGCTAGAACTTGCCCTTGTTCATTTAATTTCATTTTAAATAGCACACCTCTTTGAATTTGTAAATAGAAGTCTTCTTCGTTGTCGGCAACTACACTATAACAGCCATCGCCATTAAAAGGCATTACCCAACTATCCGTTTCATCATCACTGATTGTTACAAAATTCCCATTGTCTTGAAAGCCACCAATTAGCAAATCGCTTGTTCCTTTTCCAAAATTAACGGCATAAAGTTGTGTGGTTTGATAACCATTATTTAAACTTGTCCAAAGATGAGGACTTGCCATGCAGTTGGTAGACTTATATACTCCTCCATCATTAGCACTCAAAATAATGTTATTATCGGAGGGTAAAAACAATAAATCGTGTTGGTCAGGGTGGTGCTTACTGTAGATATCCCAATTGCCATAACCGTGGTCTGATCCCTCATAATAACCGCCAATCTGCACAGTATTATTATCTGAGGTAAAGCCATCTGTTGATCTCCACAAATTTGTGCCACCTATGAAAACTACATTTGGTTCATCTGGCTTCACTTTTATTAGCAAATCATAGCCCCCTTGAGCATTGAAATTATCAAATGTGGTTGGACGATTAGCAGGGATATTAGCAGAAAGATTCTCCCAATTACCACAAGTGTCTGTACCATCGCCACACAGGTAAGTATATTTCCATAAAGAAGTCCATGTTTCTCCTCCAAAAAATGTATTGGTATATTGTCCTGAGTTTTCTGTTTCAGAAGTTAGGAAATACACTTCATTTTCATTGGATGGGTTAACGGCTATTGCACTTCTCCCATACACATCACCAAATCCATCAGGGATAATATTTGCCCATTCCATTCCATCATCAGAACGCCAAATGCCTTTTCCATCACCATCTGAGCTTAGCGTGGCATAGACTGTACCCTCAGAGGTGAGCTCAACATTGGTGTAGTAAGCAACATCACCACCCAATTCTTCAACCCAATTTTCACCACCATCAACAGAGCGAAGAATACTACCATAAGTTGCTAAATACATTTCATCTTCATCCAGATTGGTAGGGTCAAGGGCTAAGTTCCAAGAAAAGTCAAAAACATTGAAACCACCAGCAGGATTGTTGTCGGCAGTTGACGCTATGGAATCCCACGTCAGACCATTATCAACAGACTTATACAATCCGTTGCCATCAAAATAGGCGCCATCAGCAGAGGCAGAACTTCCCGATAACTCTCCAGTTCCATAGTACCAAATATTTTCTTTTCCAGGTCTAGTATCTTGAGCTACACAGGTTACGTTATGAAGCTGATAGTGTTTAGTCATCTTACTCCAACTTTGACCTAAATTGGTAGAGCGCCATATACCACCTGTTGCACCACCAGCAATAAGAATATTTTCATCTGTTACATCATAAGCCAATGCTCTCGTTCTTCCTCCAACATTGTAAGGGCCTTCGGCAGTCCAAACCAAATTAGAATTGTTGAGGTCATTGGGGAGGTCTTGAGCGAATTTCAACTCTTTAGTTCTAATATTTTTTGGAACTGTTCCATCTGAAGATACTAAACGTTTAGTGTTCCATATTTTTCTATCTTTTGATGATTCAGAAGGAACTTTATAAATAGAATTAAAATCTATCGGTTTATTTTTTTCAGGCATTAATAAAAAAGCAGCGATTAATAATGCTGAAAATCCAAAAAGTAGTTTGATTGCTTTCATAATTGAAATGAAAATTTAGTAATTTATCTTTACAAAGTTATTAGCTTTTAAGATACTATCACTGACAGATATGCCATTATAATAGTTTCCTAATATATGAAAATTAGGGTTGTTTTTTTCAAAATTTTCAATGGTATCGACTAGTGACTGATGATTCATATCGTATTGAGGTATCCCTTTTTTATACTTGTAATGATTTGAAAAAATAGGAGTTTGCTCACATTCCATAAGATCCATTAATTCTTTGACAATAATATTTTCTAAGTCTATCGGCTCAAGTTTACATAATTCTTTCTGTCTACTACCACCAACAATTACTGTAAATAGTTCTTTGTCCTTTGGAGAAACGTGAGAAAAAATCCGACTATTAAAAAGTATCCCTAAAAAATGTTTATTATCTGAAGGTTTAGTTAAAACGCCAAAACCTTGAGATTGATTTTTAATATCATTCTTATTAAATCCGAAATGAAAAACATCAACGGGAACGTATTCTACAGCGTTTAATTCACTCTTTAAATTTTCATCAGAAATATAGTTGCTCAGAGCATGAGCCGGTAGAGTAGATATAATTTTTTGACAACTAAAGGTTTCGTCAGTTGATTTTATAATATAACCGTCACCTGATTTTTCAATACTCTTAATAGTACAGTCGTACTGTATTTGTGAACTTAACTTATTCGCCATTGCATTTGTCAACTGTGATAAGCCATTGGGAAAATTGAACATTTTAGCTTTTGCCTTTCGTTCTTTTTTTATCATCCCTTTTATCACACTTCCGTATTCTTGTTCAGCCTCCCAGATTAATTTAAGTGTATGTTTAGCACTCATGTTTTGTGGGTTTCCAGAGTAAATTCCTGTTACAAAAGGTTCTACAAATTGGTGTAAAATTCCTTCGCCGAATCGTTTGCTGATAAATTCGGCTACCGAAGTATTCTGATTGTGTTTAGCGACAAAGGGTTCTTTAAAAAGTCTTAACTTTTGTTTCCAATTTAGGAGAGGGCTTTTGAGAAATTCTAAAGGATTTCTAGGTAATAATTGTAGTCGACTGTTCAATAAAACATATCTGTTATTTTCTGCCGATTCTATAGGTTTACTCATTACATTCCATAAATCGTATGCTTTAATGAGAGAAGTTATAGAATCGTTATTTAGTAAAACGGTGTTGGGGCCATTTTCGAAAGTAAATCCATTTTTTTGGATCGATTGTATATTTCCACCTACACGATTCTTCTTTTCTAAAACGATAAAGTCCTTGTTTTTCAGAGATAAATAATGTGCGGTGCTAAGTCCAGTAATGCCAGCGCCAAGAATGATGGTATGTTTTTTTATTGATGCGATGCACAAATTTAGCCAAAATAAGCACTGAAAACATATATTTGCATACCCAAGTTATTTAAAAAATGCAAGAACCGAAACCATATCAACCCCAAAATAAAATTCGTATAGTAACGGCTGCTAGTCTTTTTGATGGACACGATGCTGCTATAAATATTATGCGAAGAATTATTCAAGCTACTGGATGTGAAGTTATACATTTAGGACACGATCGTTCAGTTGAGGAAGTTGTTAATTGTGCCATAGAGGAAGATGCTAATGCCATTGCTATGACATCTTACCAAGGTGGTCACACAGAATATTTAAAATATATGTTTGACCTTTTACAAGAAAAAGGAGCGGAGCATATACGTATTTTTGCTGGTGGTGGAGGAACAATTTTACCTGAAGAAATAAAAGAACTTCAAGACTATGGAATATGTCGCATCTATCATCCTGATGATGGTAGAGCTATGGGGCTTCAAGGAATGATAAATGATTTGGTTCAAAAATCGGATTTTCCAACAGGTAAAAATGTAAAAGACTGCATTAATGATTTATCTAATGTTCAAAATATAGCGCGATTAATTTCTGCGGCAGAAAATTTTCCTAAAGAAGCCAAAGAAGAGCTTAATGTCATTAAGAAGTTAGCCGAAAAGTCCACTACGCCTGTTTTAGGAATTACAGGTACTGGTGGAGCAGGAAAGTCGTCTTTAGTAGATGAGTTAGTTCGTCGTTTCCTATTAGATTTTACAGATAAACGCCTTGCTATCGTTTCAGTAGACCCTTCTAAAAGAAAAACGGGTGGTGCCTTGTTAGGAGATAGGATACGCATGAATGCTATTAAAAATGAACGAGTCTATATGCGTTCATTAGCCACTCGACAGGCAAATTTAGCATTGTCAGCACATGTCAATAAAGCTTTGGATATTTTAAAAGCTGCTAATTATGACTTGATTATATTAGAAACATCAGGTATCGGTCAGTCTGACACAGAAATTTTAGAACATTCTGATGCTTCTTTATATGTAATGACTCCAGAATATGGAGCAGCAACACAGTTAGAGAAAATAGATATGTTAGATTTTGCTGATATTATAGCTATAAATAAATTTGACAAACGTGGTTCGCTAGATGCTTTACGTGATGTTAAAAAACAATATCAGCGTAACCATACCTTGTTTGATATAGATGTCGATGAGATGCCTGTATATGGTACTATAGCTTCACAGTTCAATGACCCTGGTGCTAATTCTCTTTACAAAACTTTGATGAATAAGATTGTAGAGAAAACAGGAGCGAAACTGGAATCAAATTTTGAGATTAGTAAAGAAATGTCTGAAAAGATATTTGTTATTCCACCTAAAAGAAGCCGATATTTAGCTGAGATAGCAGACACTAATAGGTCTTATGACGATTGGTCTAATAATCAAAAGAAAGTAGCTACCGACTTGTATGCTCTCCATACTTCAATTCAAACAGTAGAACAATCGAACTCCAAGGATAAAGAACAGTTAATAAAGCATTTAAAAACTGTTTATAATGAAAGGATGCTGGAATTAGACCCCAAGAACATGCTACTTATCGAGGGATGGGAGGATTTAAAGACGGCTTATCAAAAGGAAAATTATACATTCAAAGTAAGAGGGAAAGAGCTATCTATAAAAACTCACTCTCAGTCTTTGTCGGGTTCTCAAATACCTAAAATATCTGTCCCTAAATATTCTTCTTGGGGAGATTTGTTGCACTGGCAGTTACAGGAAAATTTGCCGGGTAAGTTTCCTTTTACATCAGGTATTTTTCCTTTTAAAAGAGAAGGCGAGGACCCTACACGTATGTTTGCTGGTGAGGGCGGTCCTGAACGAACTAATAAGCGTTTCCACTATGTAAGTTTAGGAATGCCTGCTAAGCGTTTATCTACGGCATTCGATTCTGTAACTCTTTATGGAAATGACCCAGACTATAGGCCTGATATATATGGCAAGATAGGAAACGCTGGGGTGTCTATTTGTTGTCTGGACGATGCTAAAAAACTCTATTCAGGATTTAATCTATGCTCGTCATCTACCTCTGTGTCCATGACAATTAATGGGCCTGCTCCTATGTTGTTAGCCTTCTTTATGAATGCTGCAATAGACCAACAATGTGAATTGTATATCAAAGAAAATAATCTTGAAAAAGAAGTTCAGCAAAAAATAGACACTATCTATAAAGGCAAAGAACGTCCTAGTTATCAAGGAGAATTGCCTGAAGGGAATGATGGCTTAGGGCTAATGTTGTTGGGTGTTACTGGAGATCAAGTTCTTCCTAAAGATGTTTATAATAACATAAAACAAAATACACTAAAAGTTGTAAGAGGAACCGTACAAGCAGATATTTTAAAAGAAGATCAGGCCCAAAATACTTGTATCTTCTCAACTGAGTTTGCTCTCAGAATGATGGGTGATGTACAGCAGTATTTTATTGATAAAGAAATTAGAAACTTTTATTCGGTATCTATTTCTGGTTATCATATTGCCGAGGCAGGAGCGAATCCTATTTCTCAATTAGCCTTTACTTTAGCTAACGGCTTTACCTATGTTGAATATTACCTTAGTAGGGGTATGGATATCAACAAGTTTGGTCCTAATTTGTCGTTCTTTTTCTCTAATGGTATAGACCCAGAATATGCTGTAATAGGACGAGTGGCAAGGCGTATATGGGCTAAGGCGATGAAGCAACGCTATGGTGCTAATGAACGTGCACAAATGCTAAAATACCATATCCAAACTTCTGGTCGTTCATTACATGCTCAAGAGATAGACTTTAATGATATTAGAACAACACTACAAGCTTTATATGCTATATACGATAATTGTAATTCTTTGCATACTAACGCTTACGATGAAGCTATTACGACTCCAACTGAAGATTCAGTAAGACGAGCTATGGCCATACAGCTTATCATCAATAAGGAATTAGGACTAGCTAAAAATGAAAACCCATTACAAGGTTCTTTTATTATTGAAGAATTAACAGATTTGGTAGAAGAAGCTGTATTAGTAGAATTTGAAAGAATTACTGAAAGAGGTGGAGTGCTCGGTGCCATGGAAACTATGTACCAACGTTCCAAGATTCAAGAAGAATCCATGCATTATGAGATGCTCAAACATACGGGTGAATTCCCAATAATTGGAGTAAATACATTCTTAAACTCTAAAGGGTCGCCAACGATTATTCCATCTGAGGTAATTCGAGCAACGCAAGAGGAAAAGGAATATCAGATTAAGATGCTTCAAGAACTGATAGCTAATAATTTAGATAATTCTAAAACTCAAATTGAGGAGCTACAACACTCAGCTATCCAAAATCAAAATATTTTTGAAGTGATGATGGAGGCTGCTAAAATTTGTTCTCTAGGTCAAATATCAAATTCTTTATTTGAAGTAGGTGGTCAATACAGAAGAAATATGTAATTATTCATATTCCTTCATTGTACTTTTTGTTTCGTTCAACTTCTTTTCTGACTCTTTTATTTTGGTCTTTTGCTTCTCTTGTGATGTTTTTAATTCCTTGATATTTTCCTCGCCTGACCTTATTTTTTCGTTATTGACGTTGATACTCTCGTTAGCTTTTCTAATCTTTTTTTCTAAGCTCTTTTTATCTTGATTTAAACGTTTAGATTCTTTTTCTAATAAACTTAATTGCTCTTCTAAAGCTTCTTCATTATGATCAGCTATTTCTGCTTGTAATAAGTCAATTTTAGTAAGATTCGTTTTAACTCCCTATTCTAGTGAAACCATATTACTCTCTTCTTTAGCGATTAGCACTTTGTTTTCTTCAATCTGACCGATTGTTTTTAGTCCTTCTTTGTTCAGAGTCTTAAGCCTTTTTCTTGCTTTCTTATCAATATTTTCAGATGATTTTAAATTTAACTTCTCCGTTTCATTCCCTTTAAGTGAAGAATTTAGAATAGCTATTTCTCCTTTTATTTCGGCTATACTCTCTTTGTGCTTGCCTATTGATTTATGAATTGATTTGTTTTCCTTTTTTACCTCTGAAATGTTTGAATTTAAAGATTTAACACTTTTTCCAGCAATCTCAGTCTCTTTGGCTTTCAGTAGGTCGTCATTTTTAGCAATTGATAGTTCTTTTGCAGTTAATGAAGTTTTCAGTTGCTCAATTTCCTGCTCTGAGTTTTTGATGTCTACCTTGGATTTCCCAATGGCTTTATGTTCATTATCTTCTTTTTTTTCTAAGTTTTTCAGCTTTTTATTTTCTTCTTTTATTTCTTTTTCTTGCTTTTTTACGAGGTTGTTATAGGCATAGATTACAGCTTTATTAGCTATTCTTTTAGTCAAGCTTTTATAATGATTAATCTCATTCGGTGTTAGCTGCTCAGATATTTCCGATTCATGATTTTTAAAATATATATAAAGGTCTGTGTTGCCGTCAGATTCTAATATTTTCATTTTTCCTTTAGAAACTTTTTGATTTTCTTTTAGTGTAAAATCAGCAATCATATATTCATCATCAATACCTTTAACATCACTTAGTTTAGAATTGTACTTTTTGAAAATATCAGTTGCCGCATCTTTAATGTTATCTTTTGATACTTTGTCAAATCGTATATGTAATGCAGGACTTTTTCCAGAAGAAAATGTATGCTCTGTTTGTATACCTTCAGTAAAATTTTGAGCTGATATCAAATGGCACATGCCAATAAATGTGATGGTAAGTAAGATTTGTTTTTTCATGTTTTTAAGTTTTGGTTAGAATTTATATCATTCTATTTCATAGATTATGAGGGTTTCCCAGTCAGCAGGATTTACTGTCGTTTCAGGGTCACTTACATAGATTTCATAGGGCTTTCCTATGACGGTGTAATTATTATTATGGCAATAAGATTGAATCTTTTTATGCGTGTCAAAAAGAGTCCGATAATCTCCCTTGTGTATCGCTTGGGCACTTAAGAATGTTGCTGTTTGTTCAAATTTGAGGTTACTATTTAGAGTATCATTAAAATTGTCTACTAATGCTCCTGCTTTTAAGATAACATCGTCGTTGTCGCCTGGTTTTTGAGGGAAAGTGAGGTATTGAGCGAAGGGAGATTGAGTGCTTATTAATGTATTCTCATAGACGTATTTAAATACATCACTGTATATGTTAGCCAAAGATTGGCTGATATTAGAACTTGAACAAGTATCGGTTTTTGAAATGATTTTTTGAGATTCCCATTCTTGAATACTCACTTCACCACTTTGTGAAGGGATTGATTCGCAATATCTTTTGAGCATATCTAGCCCTTTCACATGATCTCCTTTCATCATTTTACTTATTACAGGACCAAAGATTCTAGCTAAAAAGGGTAATTCGCCACTATTTTCCCAGCTAACTTTTACTTTATTATTTACAGATTCTAAATAAAAGGACATAAGAAATGGACTGTTACCGTCTATTGTGATTTTGAAATGGATTTGCTTGATGAAATCCAAGTCAATGATTTCCATCTTTCCACTACCAGAGTTTTCGCTTTGCCACGTTCTAGAAGCATCAATTCCGTAAGGAGTATCAGATAAAGTCATGCGAATGGTCGTGTCTGTATCTAACCATGGGTCCCAATTTTCCCAATTCTCAAAGTTATTTATTTGATCGTAAACGATGAATGGGCTGCTGTCGATTTCAATACTTGTAGAAACCTTAAACTTTTCGCTAAAGAAAAAATTGGATACGAGGTAAATCGACATTATTCCCAAAAGGGCATAGAGAATTACTTTAAGATATTTCATTTGAGGTAAATTTAATTATGGCTAATTTACTAATTATAGATTATCATTTCATGTAACCTCTGAAAACATACAATACAAAGGCTAAGACAACAACAGAAAAGATAAAAAGAATACTTCCTTTGTAGTGAATTCGATTTAAGTTAATCTCTTTGCGGTAAGACCATATCAGATAGCAAACGAAGCAAAATGCAAAAATTGCAGCAAAAACCCAATGCCCTTTTGTAATGTTTTCCATTATCTTTCTAAAACGATATTAAATTCTAATTTGATTTCATCTGAAATAGCTTCATCGCCTAGGTTATCGAAAAAAGAGTCAGAGCCATAAGTAATGCCGAACTTAGTACGATTGAAACGGCATACTCCAGTAGCGGTTACTGTTTTGTTGTTGTAAGTGAGTTCAAGAGGAAAATTGACGACACCCATATTTCCTTTGAGATTTAATTGACCTATAACATCGTATTTGTTTTTTTCTGCGGGTGTTGCTCGAATAATTTGGAAGTGGGCTTCAGGGTATTTCTCAACGTGAAAAAAGTTGCTGCTTTTCAAATCATTAACAAGCATAGTATTAAATCTGTCTGATTCTAAATCTTCATTGGTAATACTATTCATATCAATTACGAAGTCACCACTAACTATTTTACCGTGGTTAATCATTAATTTACCACTCTTTAGACAGATATTACCAAAATGTTCAGCTCCTAATTTTTTGCCACTCCAAACAAGTTTGCTCATGGATCTATTAGCAATATATGTGTCCGTATGTGGAAGGGTAAATGCACCTAAAATAAATAGTGAAGAAAATAGAACTATTAATTTTTTCATAATTGTATCTTTTTTTTTAATGGTGTTACAAAATTAACTTATTTTGGATTAACGTATACGTAATTGATTAAAATATGAATGATAAAATAAATAAGGTAAAAAAATTTCATGAAGTTTTTCTTATTGGTAATGAAGACAAGCCAAAAGCTGTTGTTGATGAGACTACTTACTTGCTAAGACATCGCTTGATGCAAGAAGAGAATGAAGAATATTTAGAGGCCTGTGAAAGTGGTGATATGGTAGAGATAGCAGATGCTTTAGGGGATATGCTATACATTTGGTGTGGTACAGTTTTGAAACACGGAATGCAAGATGTTATAGGTGAAATTTTTGATGAAATTCAACGCAGCAATATGTCTAAATTGGACGAAAATAATCAGCCTATCTTCAGAGAAGATGGAAAGGTGATGAAAGGTCCTAATTATTTTAAACCTAATATTAAAGGGATTCTTGAAAAGCATGTTGGAAGTCTATAGGCTGAGTGTAAATGATGAATTATTTGCTGAGGTAAGAGCTGTTAGGAGTAAGGTGTTTGTTATTGAGCAAGGTGTAAGCGAATCGGACGAATACGATACTTATGAAGATGAGGCAAAGCATTATTTAATCCAAAAAGATAATCTTAGCTGTGGTGCTGCTCGTTGGAGAGAAACAGACCAAGGTTTTAAACTTGAACGCTTTGCAGTTGCCCAAGAGTATCGAGGTCAAGATATAGGCAAACGATTAGTTAAAGAGGTGCTTAAAGATGTTGAAGCCTTTGAGCGTACTATTTATTTACATGCACAAATTCAGGTTGTAGAATTTTATCAAAAATTAGGTTTTGTTAAGCAGGGCAATTTATTTGAAGAGGCAGGGATAAAGCACTATAAAATGGTTTTTAAACCTTCATAGTCCAGCCGTTGATGTCCTCAATTCTACCGTATTGAATTCCAAGTAATTCTTTTTTAAGAATTGAAGCGTAAGAATCAGCATTCAATTCTTTAACTTTTATGACAGTATCTTTATAAGTGATGGTGTCAATTGGATTTAAAGTAACTGCAGTTCCTACCCCGAAAGCCTCTCTCAATTTGCCGTTTTTGTAGAACTCTATGATTTCGGAAACTGAAATTTTTCTTTCTTCAACTTCTATGCCTTTTTGTTTAGCTAGTGTGATTATACTATCTCTAGTAATTCCGCCCAATATACTTTCACTTAATGCAGGGGTAATGAGCTTATCTTCTATTCTAAACATGATATTCATAGTGCCACATTCTTCAATATATTCATGGTTTATGGCATCTGTCCAGATTATTTGAGTATAACCTTCGTCTTGAACTTTTTTGGTAGGAGCAAATGCTGCTGCATAGTTCCCTGCGGCTTTGGCAAAACCTGTTCCGCCTACTACTGAACGAGCATATTTTTCTTCTATTTTAAGATTCGTTTTACCCGCATAGTATGTTGAAGTGGGCGAGGTGATAATCATAAACCTAAATTCGGTTGCGGGTGTAGCTCGAATAAATTCGCTATCGGCAATCATAAATGGTCGAATATACAAGGATTTAATATCCGACTGTGGTATCCAATCATTGTCAACTTCAAGAAGATTACGAAGCCCTTCCATAAATAAAGATTCGTCTATTCTAGGCATACAAAGTCTGTCTCCAGATTGGTTTAGTCTTTTTAAGTTTTCTAAAGGTCTGAATAATAACGTTTCGCCAATAGGATTCTTATAAGCCTTCATCCCTTCAAAGATAGCTTGTCCGTAATGGAATACGTGCGTTCCTGGGTTTAGACTTAGTGGCCCGTAAGGAATTATTTCAGGGTTTTGCCATTTCTCGTTCTTAAAGGATACACTATACATATGGTCACTAAAGCACTTACCAAACGACAAATTATCAAAGTCTATTTGCTCTATTTTAGAATGTGGTGTTTTAGTAATTATCATTAGCTATAAAAGATATTATTTAAGGTATCTGAAATCGTGACCGTCTTTGATTTTGAGTAAAGTATTATAAATCAGTTTTATAACATTGTCAACATCGTCTTTATGAACGCTTTCCACAGTAGTGTGCATATATCTTAATGGTAAAGATATAAGAGCTGAGGCAACCCCACCAGTAGAGTAGGCAAAAGCGTCAGTATCAGTGCCAGTAGCTCGAGAAGCTGCTGCTCTTTGGAATGGTATTTTATTTTTATCTGCTATATCAATTATCAAATTCAAAAGATTGTTCTGTACTGCAGGGCCATAAGTAAGTACAGGACCTTTACCACAGAATAAATCACCTTGTTTGATTTTATTGATCATTGGAGTTTGAGTATCATGACAAACATCGGTAACGATAGCCACATCAGGTTTAATCCTTTCAGTAATCATTTGTGCTCCTCTTAGTCCAACTTCTTCTTGGACAGAGTTTGTGATATATAAGCCAAATGGTAATTTCTTTTTATTCTCTTTAAGTAGTCTAGCTACTTCAGCAATCATAAAGCCGCCAACTCTATTGTCTAATGCTCGACCGACATAAAACGTATCGTTAAGCATCATAAATTCGTCTTTGTACGTCACTACACACCCTACATGTACACCAAGTTTTTCAACTTCCTCCTTTGTTGTACACCCACAATCAAGAAATATGTTATCTAATTTTGGCGATTTTTCTTCGCCTCCATGTCTAGTGTGAATAGCTGGCCAGCCAAAAACAGCGTCAACGACACCTTTGTCAGTATGTATGTTTACTCTTTTAGATGGAGCTATTTGGTGGTCGCTACCGCCATTTCTTCTCAAGTAAATAAAACCGTCTTTTGTAATGTAGTGAACAAACCATGAAATTTCATCTGCATGAGCTTCTATAACGACTTTATACTTAGCTTTTGGGTTGATAACACCAACTACGGTGCCGTATGTATCAACAAAGTAATCGTCGATATAAGGTTTTATATAATCTAACCATAATTTTTGACCTTCACTTTCAAATCCAGTAGGAGATGCATTGTTAAGGTATTGTTCTAAAAAGGCCATAGATTTTTTATTGGTAACAGTTTTCTTTGCCATGATTTTTGTGTGATTTGGGACAGCAAAGCTAACAAAATATACTTAATTTGTGTTATTATGAAATTGAAAGTCATAGTAACTTCCGATGGTAGCAAAACTTTACAAATTCCAGAATGGAATGAACAGTATCATTCTACCCACGGTGCCGTTGCTGAAGCGAAACATGTATATATCAAAAATGGTCTTGACTTTATACAATCTAAAGAGATTTCCATATTTGAAATGGGGTTTGGCACGGGGCTAAATGCTTTTCTAACCTATCTCAATGGATTAGAAAATAAACGTGTCATCAATTATTACGCCATAGAAAAAGAACCTTTACCATTTGAATTAGTTACTCAACTTGATTATGCGAAATCCTTGAGTGCCTTGACTGAAGAATCTACTTTTTTTAAACTACACACTTGCCCATGGGAGGTCGTTACTGAAATTTCAACTTACTTCAGACTTTTCAAAATACATGATACTTTTGAGCACTACTCATTTCATACTACTTTTGACTTAGTTTATTATGATGCTTTTGGCTTCCGTGTTCAGCCAGAATTATGGCAAAAAGAGATATTTGAGAAGTTAGTAAAACTCATTAATATTGGAGGTGTTCTTGTTACCTATTGCGCCAAAGGAGAGGTGAAACGTATTTTGAAAACTTTAGGTATGCATGTAGAATCACTAGCTGGTCCTCCAGGCAAAAGAGAAATGATACGTGCAATTCGACAGTAATTAATGGGTAATGTTTCTTTTTTAACAGAAAAAACCATTATTAGCAAATAAATTAATACATTTGCGCTCCTATTTTAACAGAT
>TARA_Y100000385_G_scaffold75567_1_pt1 | contig 17715 bp, 10 predicted proteins | sample TARA_Y100000385 | Tara Oceans TARA_Y100000385 (sample SAMEA2620980) | marine metagenome | biome: marine biome (ENVO:00000447); feature: surface water layer (ENVO:00002042); material: "saline water (ENVO:00002010), including plankton (ENVO:xxxxxxxx)" | depth 5 m
TCTTTGTTTAATCTAACTAAGATATACGAGCAAATAGATTTCAATGAAGATATGCGTAATTCTACAAATGTCACAAAAGGTAGTTTTCAGTGGGAAAACGGTCAGCAAGATAGTAGAGTTATATTTACACCAAACAAAAGCGGTAGGTTTCTAGTATCTTGGATTCCACCACTACATTTGCAAAATAAAAAATACAGTAAAAATGGTAGGTTCTACCCAGGTAATGAGCATCTTGGTGCTTTTGGTTGTGATCCTTATGATATTTCAGGTACGGTAGATAAAAGAGGTTCTAATGGATCTCTTCATGGTTTAACTAAGTTTTCAATGGAAGATGTGCCACCTAATCATTTTTTCTTAGAATATATAGCAAGACCTCAGACGGCTGAAATATTTTTTGAAGACGTGTTGATGGCTTGTGCTTTTTATGGTATGCCGATACTAGCAGAAAACAATAAACCTAGATTATTGTATTATTTTAGAAAAAGAGGTTATAGAGGTTTTGCAATGAATAGACCAGATAGAACAAGAAACAAACTATCTGTAACAGAAAAAGAGATAGGTGGAATACCAAACTCTAGTGAAGATATTAAACAAGCGCATGCTGCAGCTATAGAGTCTTACATAGAAAACTTTGTTGGATTAAAAGAGACTGGTTACGGTGATATGTATTTTCAAAGAACACTTGAAGACTGGGCTAAATTTAATATAAACAATAGAACATCACACGATGCATCTATAAGTTCAGGTTTAGCGTTAATGGCCTGCAATAAACATAGATACACACCGGTAAATAAAAGAAAAACAGAACCCGTTGACATAGGTATTAAAAGATATGACAACAGGGGATATACATCAAAAATAATAAGTTAAATGAACGTTTATACTAATAATGACAGTTCTTTTCCTAGTCAAGTTGTAAGCAACGAAGAAAAAGGCACTTTAGAATATGGTAAGCAAGTTGCTCAGGCCATAGAGTTCGAGTGGTTTAGACAAGGTAGAACTAATGGAAATAGATATTTAACTAATTGGAATAACTTTCATAATCTAAGACTGTATGCTAGAGGTGAGCAGTCTATACAAAAATACAAAGATGAATTGTCTATTAACGGTGATTTGTCTTATCTTAATTTAGACTGGAAGCCAGTGCCAATTTTATCTAAATTCGTAGATATTGTTGTTAACGGTATATCTCAAAAGTCTTACGATATTAAGGCTTACGCTCAAGATCCTCAGTCTGTAAAGAAAAGAACAGAGTATGCTTCTAAACTTTACGAGGATATGATCGCTAAAGATTATATAGAAAGTGTTAAGCAAACGCTTGGTATTGATTTATACCAATCACCAGATCCAACTACTATACCAGAATCTAAGGAAGAGCTAGAGCTTAAAATGCAATTAAGCTATAAGCAGTCAATTGAAATAGCTGAAGAAGAAAGTATATCTACTGTTTTTGCTCAAAATAAATACGATCTAGTTAGACGTAGACTTAATATGGATTTAACCGTATTAGGTATTGCTGCGGCTAAAACTAGTTTCAACACTGCAGAAGGTATTAAGGTTGATTATGTTGATCCAGCCTATATGGTTTATTCATATTCTGAAGATCCTAACTTTGAAGACATATACTATGTTGGTGAAGTAAAAGCTATAACAATACCAGAACTTAAAAAAGAGTTTCCTAATATATCTGAAAAAGAATTAGAGCGTATTCAGAATATGCCTGGAAACAGATCTTATATAACTGGTTGGGGTGATTACGATGAAAACACTGTGCAGGTTATGTACTTTGATTATAAGACATACCACAATCAAGTGTTTAAAATAAAACAAACTGATCAAGGATTAATGAAGGCTATTGAAAAGCCAGATACATTTAATCCACCAGAAAATGATAACTTTGAAAGAGTATCTAGAACTATAGAGGTTCTTTACAATGGAGCAGTTGTTTTAGGAACAGACACGTTGCTTAAGTGGGAGTTGGCTGAAAATATGTCAAGACCATATGCTGACACTACTAAGGTCGCTATGAATTACGCTATTTGTGCACCTAGAATTTATAAAGGTAGAATAGAGTCTGTTGTTAGTAAGTGTGTTGGGTTTGCTGATATGATTCAAATCACGCATTTAAAACTACAACAAGTATTATCAAGAATGGTGCCAGATGGTGTTTATCTTGATATGGACGGTTTAGCAGAGGTTGATTTAGGTAATGGAACAAACTATAACCCTGCTGAAGCATTGAATATGTATTTTCAAACAGGTAGTATTGTTGGTAGATCTTTAACTCAAGACGGTGATCTTAATCACGGTAAAGTACCTATTCAAGAGCTTAACAGTTCTAGTGGTGGTGGTAAGATACAAAGCTTAATAACTACGTATCAATACTATTTACAGATGATACGTGATGTGACGGGGCTAAATGAAGCTAGAGACGGTAGCACACCTGATAAATCTACGCTTGTAGGTTTACAGAAACTAGCCGCTAACGCTTCTAATGTAGCGACTAGACATATTGTTCAGTCTAGTTTATATTTAACCCTTAAACTAGCAGAAAACGTTTCATTAAAAGTAGCTGACGCGCTAAGATTTCCATTAACTAGAGCATCGTTACAAAACTCTATATCTACATACAACATAAAAACACTAGATGAGGTTGTAGATTTAAATCTTCATGATTTTGGTATATTCTTAGAGTTAGAACCAGACGAAGAAGAAAGAGCTCAGTTAGAACAAAATATACAGGTTGCATTACAATCAGGCGGTATTGACTTAGAAGACGCTATTGATATACGCCAAATTAAAAACCTTAAGTTAGCTAATCAAATGTTAAAGATTAAGCGTAAGGTTAAAATGGAACGTGATCAAAAAGCACAACAAGCTAATATCGCTGCTCAAGCAGATGCTCAAGCTCAAACAGCTGAAAGAACAGCTATGGCAGAAGTGCAGAAGCAAGAGGCTGTAGCGTCAACTAAAGTTGATATTGAAAAAGCTAAGCAAGAAATGGAAATGCAGAAAATGCAAGTTGCAGCTCAAATAAAGCAAGCTGAGATGGAGAGACAGTTCCAGTATGACATGCAGCTCAAGCAAATGGATATTCAAGTAGATAAAAGTAAAGAACAATTTATAGAAGATCGCAAAGATAAAAGAACAAAAATACAAGCGACACAACAAAGTGAAATGATAAGCCAAAGAAAAAATGATGGCTTACCAATAGACTTTGAAAATCAACCAGACCAAGGTCTTGGTGCCTTTATGTAGGCAAATCAATTTTTTAAATTATATTATATTATGTCAACAGAAGTAAAACAAGAAGGTGAGTTTAAGCTTAAATCTAAAAAGAAAAAAACACCTAAAAAATTAAGCAAATCAAACGAAGTAACTAAAGTAGACTTAACAAAGCCAGAGGCTCAAGGAGAAGTTATACCTGATGTTATTAAAGTTGAAATACCAAAAGAAGATGCCGTTCAAACACAAGAGACAGATGATAGCAATGCTGTTATCGAAGAGCCCAAAGACAGTGGCGACAGCAAAGAAGTGGTTGAAGAAATACGGACCGCCGAAGAAACAGTAGAATCTCCAATAGAGATTATTGAAGAGGTTGGTGAAGTAGAAAAAGAACTAAAAGAAGCTATAAGAGATGAAAAGGTTTTAGGTAAACAATTACCTGAAAACATTGAAAAACTAGTTTCTTTTATGGAAGAAACCGGAGGTAACGTAGAAGACTACGTTAGGTTAAACGCTGATTACTCTAGCGTAGACGATACTACATTGTTAAAAGAGTATTACAAAAAAGAAAAACCATATCTTGATAATTCAGATATTGATTTGTTGTTAGAAGATTTTCAATATGACGAAGATTTAGATGAAGATAGAGATATACGCAAGAAAAAACTTGCATTTAAAGAAGAAGTTGCAAAAGCCAAAAACTTTTTGGAAAGCACTAAGGAAAAATACTACGCTGATATCAAGTTGAGATCAAATGTAAATCCTGATGCGCAAAAAGCTATGGACTTTTTCAATCGATATAATAAGCAGCAAGAACAAGCTGAAGAAAACCGTAAAGTGTTTCAAAAAAATACTAAAAAGCTTTTCACTAATGATTTCGAAGGTTTCGATATCAGTGTTGGTCAAAAGAAATATAGGTATAAGATACAAAACGCTGACGGTATTGCTGATAAACAATCAGACATTAACAACCTTATCGGGAAGTTCCTAGATAAAAACGGTTCTGTTAGTGACTATAAAGGTTATCATAAAGCAATGTATGCTGCTGAAAACGTAGACCGTATCGCTGCGCATTTTTATGAACAAGGAAAAGCTGACGCTGTAAAAGGTGTTATTGATAACTCAAAAAACTTGAGTGATAAAACAGCTAGACCATCTAGTAATGGCGATGTGTTTTTAAACGGCTTTAAAGTTAAAGCTATTAGTGGTGCTGATTCTACAAAACTAAAAGTAAAAACAAAAAAATTTAACTAAAAAATTAAAAAATTATGGCATTAAATAATGCATTTGGTTCTATTATACCAAGTCAAAAACAACAATTAAACGATAGCAACTGGCTAAAGTTTAACGATGGTGCTGCCGCTGGAGACACTGATACATTTGCTCAGCAGTATTTACCTGAAATTTATGAACAAGAAGTAGAGCGTTACGGAAACCGTACGTTATCTGGATTCTTAAGAATGGTTGGCGCTGAAATGCCAATGAGTTCTGATCAAGTAATTTGGTCTGAGCAAAACCGTTTACACGTTGCTTACAACGATGTATCTAACGGAGGGGCTAATAATACACTTACTTTCGCTGTTGGTGGAGCTAACCAAACTTTTGTTGAAAACGTTATTTCAGCTGGTGACACTATTGTTATCTTAGATGATACAAATCACACTGACACTAAAGCTGTTGTAACTGCTTCTAGCCAAGCTGGAGCTCTTGCTACTGTAGTTGTTGCGCCTTACGGTGTTGCTGATCTTTCTGGCGTTGCTGGAACTGGTCTTAAAATATTTGTATATGGATCTGAGTATGCTAAAGGAGTTTCTATAGCTAATTCTACAGGTCAAGCAGATACTACAGGAAGAAAAAGTATTACTCCTTCTTTCACTCAATTTTCTAACTCACCAGTTATCATTAGAGACAAATACGTTGTAAATGGATCTGATATGGCTCAAATCGGTTGGGTTGAAGTTGCTACTGAGGATGGAACTTCTGGATACTTATGGTATTTAAAAGCTGAATCTGAAACTCGTTTACGTTTTGAAGATTACTTAGAAATGTCTGTAGTTGAAGGTGAGCTTGCTGTAGCTGATATTGGAGGCGGAACTCCTGGTGCTGCTTACGCTGCTGGATATAAAGGTACTCAAGGTTTGTTTGCTGCTATCGAAGAGCGTGGTAACGTAAACACTGGGTTTACTGCTGCTGCTGGTCTTACAGCTTTTGATGCTATTTTGAAAAACCTAGACACTCAAGGTGCTATTGAAGAAAACATGTTATTCTTAAATCGTAACACTGCTTTAGATTTTGACGATATGCTGGCTGCTATCTCTTCTGGAGCAGAAGGTGGTACTGCTTATGGATTATTTGAAAATTCTGAAGAAATGGCATTGAACTTAGGTTTCAGTGGTTTCCGTAGAGGTTCTTACGATTTCTACAAAACTGATTGGAAATACTTAAACGATGCTTCTACGCGTGGTGCTTATGATACTGTTCAAGCTAGTATTGAAGGTGTATTAGTACCTGCTGGGACTTCTACAGTTTACGATCAAATTTTAGGAACTAACATCCGCCGCCCATTCTTACACGTGCGTTACAGAGCTTCACAAGCTGACGACCGTAGAATGAAGCAGTGGTTAACTGGTTCTGCTGGAGGAGCTTTCACATCTGATCTAGATGCTATGGAAGTAAACTTCCTATCTGAAAGATGTCTTTGTGTACAAGCTGCGAATAACTTCGTACTTTTCAAAGGAGCATAATTCAAACAGAGGTAATGTTTACCCTCGTTAAAACAACGGGGGTAACTGTTACCTTTATTAACTATTTAATTTTATTATATTATGGCTAAAAAAGCTAAAGCAGAAACTGTTGAGGTTGCACCTCAAGAAACTGTTGTAAAAGAAGCACCAGTAAAAAAAGAAGTAAAACCAGCTAAACCAAGCTGGGAAATAAAAGATAGAACATATTTCTTGAAAGGTAATAAAACACCTTTAACTCACACTTTAAATTCCAAGCATACATCAAAACACTCTTTACTGTGGTTTGATGAAAAAAAAGGTGAACAACACGAAATAAGATATGCAACCAACCAAACTTCTCCACTTAAAAGTGAACAAAAAGGGGAAGCTACTTTGGGTCATATAATTTTTAAAGAAGGTACTTTATTTGTACCTAAAGAAAAACAAAACTTACAAAAGTTGTTATCTCTATATCACCCAGCTAAAAATAGATTATATACAGAGTACAATCCTGTATTTGAAGCTGAAGATCAATTAGATATTCTAGACATGCAAATAGACGCTTTAAATGCGGCTAGAAACATGGATATTGATTTTGCTGAAGCAATACTTAGAGTTGAACTAGGTTCTGCTGTAACAAAAATGAGTTCAAAAGAACTTAAAAGAGATTTACTATTATTCGCTAGAAATAATCCTAAACTATTTATTGAGCTAGCAAATGATGATAATGTTCAACTTAGAAATTTTGCTATACGAGCTTCTGAAGCTGGTATCATTAATCTTTCTCAAGATCAAAGAACATTTACTTGGGGAGCAAATGGTAGAAAACTAATGAATGTTCCATTTGATGAAAACCCTTATTCAGCCTTTGCAGCTTTCCTGAAAACAGATGAAGGTGTTGAAATCTATAAATCTATAGATAAAAAACTATAAAAACAAGTGATACTAATATAATGGGGACTACGAAAGTAGTCTCCACTGTATTATAATAAAAATATAAAAATGGCAATAAACGTAAATACAGTATATAAAACAGTATTGCTTATAATAAATAAAGAACAAAGAGGTTATTTAACTCCAGATGAGTTTAATAAAATAGCTACAAAAGTTCAATTAGATATTATAAATGAATATTTTGAAACTATAAATCAACAAAGCAGAGTTTTTCAAAATGAAACAGAGTATGGTAACAGATACAAAACTGTTCAAGAGAACTTAGATGCTTTTAAAACTATAGGAGATTGTACGTATAATGCTGGCTCTACGCCTCCGTCGTTTGCATTGCCAACCTCACCAACTTTCTACAAGCTTGGAACTGTTATTTATGACAATAACATAGAAGCAGAAGCTGTTCAAAGACACGAACTAGCTAAATTAAATTTATCTACATTAACAAAACCTTCTAAAAGATTTCCTGTTTATATCAACGAAAATAATACAATAATATTGTACCCTCAGACTATAACTTCAGACGTGCAAGTTACTTATGTTAAAAAACCTGCAGATGTTGTGTGGAATTTTGATTCTTCAGCTGGATACTACGTTTATGATCCAACAGGTTCTGTAGATTTTGAATTAGATATTGTAGAGCAAAACAATGCTATTGTTAGAATACTGCTTAACGCAGGTATCGTTATAAAAGATCCTACAATAATAGAAATGGCTTCAAGAGAAGTTGCTCAAGAAAGTCAAAACCAAAAAGTATAATAAATTATGTCTATAAAGGATAACTCATTGATAACAGAAACAAACCAGCAATATTACCAAGGCGCTCAGCCTTTTTTAGTTTCAGATGCAGCTGGACAAAGCTCCTTTGTTACTAATTTTAATACAGATTTAGTTTTTGGTTCATACGATAATACAGAAACTAACTATGCTTTAAATAACTTTAAGCTGTACACTAGCTATACTGGTTTACCTGGTAGTTTTATAGAATACACCAGCCAATATGAGGTTAGCAATAATACAGTATACATAGGAACACAAGCTACACCTGTTCTTCTTCCTCAGTATACATATGTAATTGTTCAATTAAAAACGCTAAGTGGTGGTAATTATGGAAATCAAGACGCTTACGGTGATACTGTTGAAAACAATTACGGTGGATATAAATACATTAAGCTTGATGACTTAATTGAAAACTTTATGATTGCTTATGTTGGAAAAGACAAGCTTATAAGTAGCGCTAAAAGAACCGACATTATATTCCACGCAAAAAGAGGTTTACAAGAATTTAGCTACGACACTTTGAAAAGTATTTACTCTCAAGAGCTAACAGTCCCCGCTAGCTTAAGCATCGTACTTCCTCAAGACTATGTAAACTACGTAAACGTTTCTTGGATAGATACAGCTGGTGTTAAAAGACCTTTGTTTCCAACTAACAATTTAACTACAATACCTTATAATACACCTGTTCAAGACGCTACAGGTATTCCTGTTCAAGATAACTTTGGTGAAAATGTAGAAGGAACTTCTATAACAGAAGAACGCTGGAAAAATCTTAACATAAATTTATTAAATAATAACTTAAATCTAGACGATTGGGCATATTTTAGCGAAGCTTATGGCTACAATGGCAACTGGAATTTAGGTCAATTCTACGGAACAGATCCTCAATACGCTAACGTAAACGGTTATTTCACTATAAATGAAAGAGAAGGTAAAATGTCTTTTTCTAGTGATTTAGCTGATAAGTTAATAATAATAGAATATGTATCTGATGGCTTAGCTTATGATTCAGATAGTAAAATACCTAAAATAGCTGAAGAGGCAATGTATGCTTATATACTATACGCTATTATATCAACTAGAATAAACCAGCCTGAGTATATAGTACAAAGACTTAAAAAAGAAAAAAGAGCCAAATTAAGAAATGCTAAAATTAGACTATCTAATATAAAATTATCTGAGTTTGTTCAAGTAATGAGAGGTAAGTCTAAATGGATAAAACACTAAAATTAAATGGCAGAAGCTAAAAATAGTTTCATAAGGTCTAAAATGAACAAAGACCTTGATGAGAGATTAATACCAAGTAACGAATACAGAGACGCTTTAAATATAGCAGTTTCTAGATCTGAAGCAAGTGACGTTGGGGCTTTAGAGTCTGTTCCTGGTAATATATTAGTTGCTAACGCTAACTCAGGTGAAGAAATAATAGGTTACTATGTCAATGAAACAAATGATGTAGCTTATGTTTTTAAAACAGATTGGAAAGAATCAGGAAAAGCTCCCTCTACAGCTAATTGTTCTATAGAAGTTTTTAACTCAGCTGGAAACACGATTCAGGTTTTAGTTTCTGGAAGCTGGTTAAATTTTTCTACATCTAGTAGAATGAACGGTGTTAGTATTATAGAAAACTTATTATACTTTAGTGACAACAGGAATCAACCTAGAAAAATAAATGTTGATATAGCTTTTAATAGTTCTAGTTATTACTTTAATGAAGACCAAATATCGGTTGCTAAATACGCTCCAAATACACCTCCAGGTTTTATAAATCTTAGGTCTAATGTTTCAAATCCTTTTCTACCTAATTCAACAAATAGACCTTCAACAATGTCTGATGCAGCTGATCCAGACACTATACAAATAGGTATATACAATATATCTAACTCTAATTTAGCTGTTAAAAAATATAGAAATGGAGATTCTATAATAGATGGTAACGACCCAACAGATTGGAATAATGCAGATACTAATCAACAAGGCGCTTGGTGTTATTACGAAGAAGATCCTGGTAATGGCGTAACTTACGGCTTACTTTATAATAAGTGGGCTGTTGTAGATTCTAGAGGTTTAGCCCCAACTGGTTTTACAATCCCAACAAGTTCTGAATGGACTTCTATAGTTGGATCGGCTGAAGGCTCACCTTTAACTGAAGGTAAAAACATGAAGTCTATAGATTTTTGGGCTACACCTGGCGGTTTAAACTCTCAAGGATTTAACGGTAGACCAGCTGGTTTTAGAAACCCTGGTGGTAACGCTCCTTTTTCAGGTTTATTAACAAGAACAACGTATTGGGATAGTGAACCTGAGTCAACAGGCGCTAATTCTGGCGTAGCCTTAACTAATGGTAGCGATATGGTAGTATCGCAAACAGCTTTGAGCTCAGGTCAAGGATACTCAGTTAGAGTTATAAAACAAGCTGGCTATAACGGCTGGAACGGTGATCCTGACTTTCTTACTGATAAATTTGCTAGGTTTAGCTATAGATTTAAATTTGATGACAATGAATACTCTGTAGTTGCTCCTTGGAGTCAAGATGTGTTTATACCAAAACAAGATGGTTATTTTTTAAATAATGATGAAAACGAGGCTTTTGTTTCTACTGTCGTTCAATTTATGGAAAACAGTATTAATAACGCAGTATTAAATATAGAATTACCTTGTATTGATATTATAAACAATTATAAAATAAAAGCTATAGATATATTGTTTAAAGAATCTGACGATATAGCCTATAAAGTTTTAGAAACAGTTAAAGTAGATAATAATTTTATACAAAGTTTAAATTATACTAATATATTCCAATATTCGTATCAGTCTAAGCAACCAATAAAAACTTTGCCAGAATCTGAAACAACTAGAGTTTTTGATAAAGTTCCTGTTAAAGCTCTTGCTCAAGAGACAGCTGGTAATAGAGTGTTATATGCCAACATGCAGGAAGGTCATAGTGCGCCTGATGGTTTAAATTATTTTGTAGACGTACAGCAAAAATTATTTCAGTCTTATACAGAATATCCACAGCACAGTTTAAAGCAAAATAGAAACTATCAAATAGGTTTTGTTTTAGCTGATAAGTACGGAAGACAGACTGATATAATATTATCAACCAGAGATGGCTTGCTAGATTCAAGCGGTAATCCGCAACCAGGGTCTAATGTTTTTAATGATTATAAACCTACTAGTTTTACCCCTTCTGTTGATGGCTGGTTAGGAGATAACGCTGTTATAAACATAGAATCTCAAATACCAGAAGAAGAAAACGCTAATGGGTTATCTGGCTATCCAGGTGCGTATGCTATAGGTAATTACTTTCAAGTAGATCCAGCTGGAAATCCTGGACCTTATTTTTTAAGTGATAGTTGTAATTATTTCTCTGTAGCAAATGGAACAGGAACTGGTTGGCCATTGAATCAAGGCGATATTATTTTTGGAACTTATTTGCAATATTCTGATGCAACAGATTCTAATAACGTTCTTAACGTTTATGTAAACGAAACAGGTAATGGTTGGATATTGAAAGAATTAACAACCGATTATACTATAACAACTAACGGTCCTTTCTTAAGAGTTACATTTAATAACGCTTTAGATCCAGGTTTAAACGTAAAAGTTGAAATACTATTTGGCTTAAACAGACTTTACAGGTATAGAGCTGGTGGCTCTGTTGCTACAGCGCCGGCAGCAGATCCTTTATTTGATGATTTTGCTAACACCTACACGAATTATTTTGCCGTTGGCAAGCATTGGAAAGGACAATATATAGATTACACCGAAACAGTTTCTTTAACTCCGGTAGATGTACAATCTCCGGGTGTTCCATACGGTGTTATATTTGAAACAAAAGAAGAAATAAGCATAGATTACTTATTTAATTCTACTCCAGTTAGTCAAAACCCAGGTGGTTTACTAGTTGCGACTACTTTTGCTTCATATAATATAAATCCTCTTGGTTTTTACACGTATAGACTAGGTATAAAGCAACAACAGCAAGACTACTACAATGTTTATTTACCTGGAATATTAAACGGTTATCCATTAGGTGAAACACCTACTGAATTAAATGAAGTGGCGTTTACTACCTTAGTTTCTGATAATATTAACAAAGTACCTAGAAACTTACAAGATGTAGGTCCTTTAGAAAATCAATTTACAAGTGATGTGACTTGGTTTCCTAGAGTGGAAAACATAGCGCCATTTATTACAGCCCCAACTACAAATCAATTAATACTAAATAAGCAAGTTGATCCTTTATCTTCTGCTGATAAAGTTGAATTAATAGGTACTATAGATGATGCTTTTCCTGATGTTACTGAATGGAACAACACTACTATACCTATACCTTTAGGAGAATTAAATACCAATGCAATATACAACTACGATCAAAGACCTTATATTGCTAAAATATCAACTAGAAAGGGTGTTGGAATAGATGTAGATGATTATGATCCGCCTTCTTCTGGATCAGGTAATTATCCTTATTCTGCTAACATGGGATTAGCTGTGTACGAAACATCACCAACTATATCTCAATTAGAGCTATTTTATGAAACTTCTACATCAGGGCTTATATCTACTATAAATAGCGATATTATAAACGACAGTCAAGAGATTACAGGCTTAACTAGCTTTACTGTTAGTTTTCCTGAGTCATCTCTATCGGGTACACAAATAACTAACGCGTTTTTCCCCGTGTCTAATGGTAGTATATTAACAAATACAACAGCTCAATTCGCTAGCATATATAGATATGACAACCAAGGAAATTTAGATACTAGTATAGATTTTTCAGCAGGAACATCTCCATCTTTTGTTTTAAATAACGCTGGAGCATCGGGATACAGTATAGATATTGCAACTACTTTTTATGCTGGACAGTTTGGTTCTCAAAGTGTAGAACCAGATTATAGATTAGACACAAAAGGTAAATATGTAGCTACAATAGCGTTTACTCAATCTAACGGTGTTATAAGTAATCAAACTATAGAACTTCCTTTAGCAAACACTAACCCTCAAGTTGTTGGCTTTCCAACAGCACCTATAAACTTAACAACAACAGGTAGTAACACGGTGGTTCAAACAAGCTCTGGATCTACAACTGTTCAATCTCCAGGAGGTAGAAATGGATCTGCTAGAGCATATAATCCTCCTAGTGTAACAAATGGACATTATTTAAGCTTCTACAACACTATATCAGGTTTTACAGGTCCTTACGGTTGGATTATAGATGAAATTAACAAAATTGCAGCAGATGGATCAATAAGTACTTTTGGTCCTCAAGGAAACTCTAATTACGATCACGAGATTAGAGACTTAGTTAAAATACCTTTTCAAGGTATAAACACAACTGGAACTCAAGGTGATCAATGGAGGTTTGTATTAAACATGGAAAACTACCAAGGGCAACCAACTAATACTAGTGGTGGTGTTGGAGGGCCAGGCGCATATGAGGCTTTCATGAGACTAACTGATACTAATTTTTCTAGTACGCCAACAGGTACATCACCAGGCAGCGTTAGATTAACTTGGAATGTTGGTGCTTATACAGATAATAGATTTATATATAACACCTACTCTGACAACGGAAGCGGCACACAGCCAGCTGATTGGATAGTTCAAGCACCTCCTTTCAAAAACCCTCAAAATGCTGTTGGAGGTTTTTCAAGCTGGCACGCTCAATTCTTAAACTATAGTTCTAGCAATGTGTGGGTTTACGCAAGAATAGTATCTTTCAATGGAGCACCTGCAGCTTCTACGGTTAGTGCTAACGTTTTTAATTCTTTATATTCAGACGGAACAAATGCTGGTACTGGCGGAACACAGTTAATGCAAGTTAGTGTGCCCGGAAGTCAAGTGGCTCAATATAGTATATGGGCTTTAGTCGCATACGTGGACGGTGTTACATTTTCTCAAAATGAAAAAGCTGCTGAGGTAGGACCTGGGCAGCAAAATCAAACAGCTGGAACTCAAACTTATGATTACGTTACGTCTGCTGCTTTTAATTCTAAAATACAATTTGTAAGCCAAACGATGAATAACACTCACTTTCAAGTAGAGTTGTGGCAGTCTGATCAGCAGTTGCCAGCTAATACACCTGGAAGCGTGGTTCCTTCAAGTTTTACACAAATAGGCAGTCAAACTAAAATCACCCAATCACCTCCAATGTTTGGTAATACGCCTACACCCGGAAGTAGAGGAACATCTTCTGATTTTGATGTGTATCCAACTACTTTAGTTTCACCTGACGGTTTTGTAGGTCCTGTAGTTAATTAAAAATATAAAAAAATAAGTGATAATATAAAAATGGCTGGATTTATACCTGTAAAATACTATAACTCTTATGTACTTAAGAAGACATCGTTGAAAAACGCTGCGCCGCTCAATGATTGGTATGTTGAAGAATCTAGAATAAGAGGTGGATACAACAACGTTCAAACAGGTTTAGCGCCTAGAGCTTTTATATACTCAGAAGATAACAAAAGAGAATATCTACCTAACACTATAATATATTCAGGTATATTTAATTCTAGGACTGGAATAAATCAGTCTAACGTTTTTGCTTCAGGTTCTGAAATAACTAGAAAAGTAGACCCATCAAGAGGCAGCATACAAAGATTGTACGCTGAAGATACTAATCTAGTTATATTCCAAGAAAGAAAAGTTAATAGAGCTCTTATAGATAAAGACGCGATATACACTCAAGAAGGTCAACCAGTTCAAACAGCCTCTAACGTTGTTATTGGGGCTATAACGCCATATGCTGGCGAATACGGTATTAGTAGAAACCCTGAAAGCTTTGCTGTTTATGGGTATCAAAAATTCTTTACAGACGCAGACAAAGGAGCTGTTCTTATGCTTTCTGGTAATGGTATTAACGAAATATCAAGTTTCGGTATGTACGACTTTTTTAGAGATGAATTTTCAGCTCTTAGTGGAGGTATTACTATAGGAGGTTGGGATATACATAATAAATGTTACACGTTGAGCCTAAAAGCCGGAGAATCTTTTGATACGTTAAGTTACGATTCTTCTACGAATGGCTGGACTAGTAGATATACTTACTCTCCTAATAACATGTTTAGTATAAAAAATAATTTTTACACTACAAATAGTGGTAAAATATACCAACATTACTCTACGCAGGTTAATAGAGGTAATTTTTATGGTGTTCAATACAATTCTACTGTAACGAGTATATTTAACACTAGCCCGTCACTTTCTAAGAGTTTTAAAACTATAAATTTTGAAGGTAATTCAAACTGGGCTATGTCTTCTTTTACAACAAGTCAAGATACAGCTAATGCAGTTAGTAAGTTTGTTATGCCAACAACGTTAACGCAAATGGAAAATCAATTTTTCCAAAATATATTTAAACAAAAAGAAGATAAGTATTTTGCAAACTTAATAAACACCAGCGAGTTTTCTCAAGGTGAAGTTGTATTTGGAAATTCTATATCTGGTATTAAAGGATTTACAGCTACGGCTGTATTAACAACAGACAATTCTGGCGGTTATTCAAATAATAGCGAGTTATTTGCAGTTTCAACAAATTATAATGAATCTTCTTACTAATAATAAAAATTTAAAATTATGCCTTTAGGAGCAATAATAGGAGCAGGAGCTAGTATAGTAGGCGGTCTTTTTGGCGCTAGCTCAGCTAAAAAAGCAGCTAGAGCAGCGGCTAGAGAAAAAAGAAGGCTTCAAAAAAAGCTTGATAATTTAGAAAAAAATAGACAAAAAGTAGTTAACCCTTTTGAAGACGTTAAAAGCTTAGCTGGTTACGCTGAGGATTTATCTAGCCAAATAAGTAATCCTTTTGCTAATTTAGGTGTAGCTACTCAGGCTGCTGAAATTCAAATTGAAGAAGCTGATATATCTCTAGCAAACACGCTAGATACTTTAAGAGCTACCGGCGCGTCAGCTGGTGGAGCAACGGCGTTAGCTCAAGCGGCGCTTAGAAGTAAGAAAGGTGTTTCAGCTAGCATAGAGCAGCAAGAAGCTCAAAATGAAAAATTAAAAGCACAAGGCGAGCAGCAAGTGGAGCAAATGAAAATCGCAGAGCAAAGACGAATTCAAGGTATTTCAATTTCAGAAGGCGCTAGAGAACAATCCGCTCAAGCCGCTGGAAAACAATTTGTTTTTGGAACCAAAGAACAAAGAGAAATGCAAGAGTTAGACAGAACAGCAGCTATGCTAGGCGCTGCAACACAAGCAAAAGCTAAAGCAAAAGCAGATCAAACATCGGCTATAACAGGCATGTTTGGAACAGTAGCTCAAGCTGGATTATCCGGTGGATTTGACGATTTATTTAAAAAATAAAAAATGAGTAATAAAAATGTAATTACAAATCTTACTATAAAGCAAATGGCAGATAGTAGTGCTATGGGCTTTAATAAAGACTATATAGCTAGATCATCTGATGTTAACTTTGATATTCTAGGTAAAGCTTTTAGAGACACAGGTAAGACATATGCTAAACTTAAAATAGCTATAGAAACAAATAACTGCATATCTGATTATTGCGAATATGAAATGAACAAAGTAAAGCAACTAGAGCAAGCCCCTCAAGCTGCTTTAGATTTTTTAGCTATGCTAATTTCTAATGTTGAGATAACAGAAGAGCCAAACTTTGATCCTAATAACAATTTTGAATATACTGTAGTAAACTCTATATTAAAAGAACGACCAGGTTTTTCTAAAACTGATGGTTATGATATTGCTTTGCATTTACTAGAAGATGGTACTCAATATATTGTTTTTATTGGGCCAGCGTTTGAAAAGCCGTTAGTTATAAATAACTCTTCATTAAACTCTTTAAATGAATCAGGTGCTACAATAGTAGCATCGACACCTGATATAACTAAAGATATGATTAAGCTATTAACTGAGGTTAATATATTTTCACCAGAAGATGTTAATGAGGCTGGTCAATTAAAATCAGGTGCTAAAATAAAAGAAGAGTTTATACTTAAAACTGCAGACGGTAAATTTGATTACGAAGTTGTGGAAATAGGTGATGGTAAAGGTAGAAACGTATTGAAATACGATATGGATAGAATAAAAAGGGTTTCTAATCCTTTCGTAGACGCCGAGATAGCCGCTACGATGGCTTCTGAGGAAGAAACTATAGCCGCTTGGAACGTTTACTTGTCTGAGGGTAAATACTGGTCTTATACAGAAGATTTACCATTAGACCAATCTAAGCAAGATGAGTTCTCTAAAAAATATAAAGACTACTTTATGAACAATTATTTACTTCAGTTTACTAAAAATCAATTACCTACGATACCTGAAGATGCTGTAGTATTTGATCTGCAAGAAGCTAGAAAAGCTAAAGCTCAAGCGTTTATCGAAGCTAATAACCTATAAATTTAATTAAATGAACGAATTAGAACTATACGTAGATTCTTTAGATCCATCACTTTCTAACGAAGAAAAAGTTAGATTAGTTAAAGAGTGGAAAAAGAAAAACCAACCTAAAGAAGAAGAGGTAAAGATAGAGGGTGTTGCAGAACAGAAGGATGCAACTGTACCACCCACAGAAACACCGGAAGCGTCCGAGAATTTAGAATCTGGAAATGGTCAATTAGAATCTCAAGAAATTAAACCTGGAGAATTTGAAGTTGGTATGAGCGATGAGCAGTTAAACGCTGTTAGAGATTACCAAAAAAAATACGAAAGTATAGCCAAAACAAACGAAGTATATTCACCAGAAGGCGATGAATATGAGTATAAATTTTCTGTTAATAAAGAAGGTGGTTTAGATTATTTAACTAGAAAAAAAGGTGAAGAAGATTTTATAAAAGCCAACGAGTTAGCTGAGTTTTCAATAGCAGACACGTTTAATCATTTGAATGAAGATCAGAAAAAAGAACTTGAATTATATAAAGAGCAATTAAAAAATATTCAAGAAGAACCTGGTACTGTAACTTTAATTGAAACAGATCCTAAAAAAAAGAATTTAGCGGTAAGAGCAGAGGATGGGGGTTTTTATGTACCACAAAAAGAATTACCTAAAGCATCTACAGAAGATGCAATGAAAAAC
>TARA_Y100000385_G_scaffold96535_1_pt1 | contig 17587 bp, 8 predicted proteins | sample TARA_Y100000385 | Tara Oceans TARA_Y100000385 (sample SAMEA2620980) | marine metagenome | biome: marine biome (ENVO:00000447); feature: surface water layer (ENVO:00002042); material: "saline water (ENVO:00002010), including plankton (ENVO:xxxxxxxx)" | depth 5 m
TTTTTTTGTATTATTGTTTTATGAATACACAGAAGACAGATCCTAAATCATTCGCCCCATTCAGTTGCAAATACACTCCACAAATTCCAGAACTTCTTCAAAATCTGAATTGTAGTATTGCTATTTCAACATACCAAGCAGGTAAAGTAGTATTTATCTCTGCGAAGGACGAAAACTCTTTAATACAACTACCCAGAAATTTTGAGAAAGCAATGGGAATTGCTGAAGATACCCAAAAAGATAAAATTGCTATTGCATGTAAGGATGAAGTTATTGTCTTTCGAAATTCTACTGATTTAGCAAAACACTATCCAAAAGCACCCAACAAGTATGATGCACTGTATTTACCAAGAAATACGTTTCATACAGGAGCAATTGATATTCATGATTTGAATTTTGGAAATAATGGTGAATTATATGCAGTAAACACTCTCTTTTCTTCCATAGTAAAAATTAATGATAATTATAATTTTACTCCTTTTTGGACTCCCCCATTTATCGATAAAATTGCTTCTGAGGATAGATGTCATCTCAATGGCATGGCCATGCAAAATGGAAAACCAAAATATGCTACTGCATTTAGTAATGGAAATACCTCTCAAAGCTGGAGAGATAAAGTGACTGAAAGCGGAATCATCATAGATGTGGAAAACAATACCATAATTGCCGAAGGACTTGCTATGCCACATACACCTAGAATCTTTAATAATGAGTTATACGTTTTACTATCAGCAACTGGGGAATTAATAAAAGTTAATACTGAAAATGGCACTTATGAAGTAAGTGTACAAATTGATGGTTTTGTAAGAGGAATGAGTTTCCATAAAGACTACTTATTTATAGGTCTCTCTAAACTCAGAAAAAACTCCTCTACTTTTGGAAAACTATCATTTGCAGAAAAAGCGAATGAAGCTGGAATAGTAGTAGTTCATCTCCCCACTAAAAGTATAGCAGGGAAAATAACATATCTTACTTCCTTGGACGAGATTTATGATATTCATATACTGGATGGAAAAACAAGACCAAACATTTTAAACACATTAACTGATGACCATAAAAAGGGATTAATGATACCTAACACTACTTTTTGGCGTCAAGAAAATAATGATGAAAAAAAATAATCTTTTAGATAGTGAATTTAATTTACTATGCCTAGCATAGTATTCAATTCTTAATATCTTATTTTTGCATATCAAATAAAGTAAACTTATGAGAAACTACCACTTTTCTAGAAAGCAACGTCAATTAAAATATTTAGTTAAAAAATTAAGTACTTTAATGAAAAACGAAAAAGAAAATGTAAAATCAGAGATTAAAAGAATAGTTGATAAGATTAAGTTTTTAGTGACCCAACTCAACGGAATTATTTCTACTAATAAAATGCAGAAGATATTAGGGACTCTTACTCTTCTTATAGGTGTTTCATTTGCCAACACAGCTTCTGCACAGTATTTTGCATATCCAACAACAAACCCGTTTGGAATTTCACCTGGTTATACCAATTACACACAATCAGTAAACCTTATTGATATTGATAACGATGGAGATTTGGATTTATTTACTGACAGCTTAACTTATTCTGGTTATTATTCTATTGCAAAGAATTTTAATTATCAAGAAAATATTGGAACGGCTAACAATCCTATTTTTAATACACCTCAATTAAACCCATTTAACTTATCACCAGTCCCAAATGACACTTCTATGATTAGTGTAAGACATTTTGTTGATTTTGATGATGATGGTGATTTTGATGTATTATCTAATGTTATATATCAGGGTTACTACTCTTTTATATCAAAATATAGGTATCATGAGAATATAGGAACACCTTCTTCTCCTAATTTCTCACCAGCTGTTACAAATCCTTTCGGACTGCAAGACTCTCCAAATATTGAATTCTCAGCCATTGGAGATATTGATAATGATGGTGATTTTGATTTAATCAATTCTTCATTGGATTACTCTTCTGGCCAAATAACTTTTTTTAATTTTATCGAAAACATAGGATCTAATCTTAATCCAATGTTTACAATTCCGCAAACTAACACCTTTGGATTAATTCCAGCAGCAGGTGTAAAAAGTCCAGAGTTAACAGACCTTGATAATGATGGAGACTTAGATATAATATTTGGTGAAGAATATTATGGTGGTTCTGGTCAATTTACATATCATGAAAATATAGGAACTATAAACTCAGCTCAGTTTGCCACAGCAGTTATAAATCCTTATGGATTAAATGGATCTGTTCTTGATGCAATTCCTACTTTTGAATTTGAGGATTTGGATAATGATGGTGATTTAGATTTACTTACAGGAGAAGAAGACGAAACTTTTTATTTTGAAAATGTTGGAGTGCAACAAGCAGTAACTTATGAATGCATTAATTATTCATGTGTCGACCCTGGGACAGGAAACGGTACTTATGCAACATTATTAGCTTGTCAATCTACATGCATAGCTCCTGTAACCTATGATTGTGATTGGAATGGTAATTGTGATACAGCTTATGGAACATATGGTCAATATGCAACACTAGTAGATTGTCAAAATAACTGCACTCCACCACCTCAAACGTGGGAGTGTGATTGGAACGGTACTTGTTATGATCCTGGAGGAGGATGGGGGCAATACCCAACACTGAATGATTGCATGAATAATTGTCAAGCTCCAGAAAGTTATAATTGTGTTGCTCCAGGAGATTGTCAAGACCCTGGAGATGGAAGTGGTAATTATTGGTCATATAGTTCATGTATGACAGCTTGCCCTATACCTGAAACATATGATTGCGATGCTGTTACAGGATGTTATGATCCTGGAACCGGACAGGGTTTATATACATCACTTACAGGATGTCAAGCAAATTGTAATACTACTTCTATAAATTCTGAAGATCTAGCAAATTTCAATATTTTTCCAAACCCTGTTTCAGATGTATTAAACATTAAATCAGATAAGGAAATAATTAAAGTTGAAATTAGTGATATTTTAGGAAAAATTATTCTTTCTGAAATTAATCCTAAAAATAGTATAAATGTAAAAAGATTACAAAAAGGAATTTACTCTATAAAAATAACCTTTAAAGATGAAAATTCTATAATACAAAAAATTATTAAATAAAGAAAAGGGAATCGAAAGATTCCCTTTTCTTTTACTCTAAAACTATTTTCTTAGTGATTTTTTGTTTTTCAGTGACGATTTCTAAATAATATATTCCCTTATCATATGCCGATAAGTCAATCTTATTATCTGAAACGTCTAATTGTTCTTGCATAATAATTTCTCCTAGAGTATTAATTACTTTTACAGAAGCATCATCTTGCAAACAAAATTCTACTACTCCTTTTGTAGGGTTAGGATATACATCTAATCCAACATTTAATTCAGTCAATGAATTTACATTTGTTGATTCATATAAAAATACATCATCAACAGCAGCCTCAACTAAACTTCCTCCGTCTAAATACTGCCCTAATCTGATACTGTCAGAAGCAATAAATCTAATACTAAAATTATTTGTAATGCTTACATAATCTTTAACTCTAAAAGAAAACTTCCTCCAACTATTATCTGAAGTCACGTTATTTTCTACATATACCCAATTACTACCATCATCTGTTACTTGAACTTGCCACCAATCTGCACCAGGATTAGCTCCAGTAGGAGGAGAATTAGTGTACCATCTATAATATGAGAAAGTAGGATTATTATAGTTTGTTAAATCATAAGATGGTGAAGTTAATGTTGTATGACCATCATCAATGTCATTTGCTCCAATAGTACCTCCAGTCATGTCATTGCCTGTAAAAGCGCAATATGCTCCAGATGGAGTGTGTTGAGTAGAAGGCTGAACTAGAACTGTGCCATCATAATATGTTCCTTCAGGAACTCCTATTTCCCACAAGCCAGTAGTTGCATTATCTGATGGATGGGAAACATCCCAGAATCCAATATTAAAATCAAAATCTTGTTCCTCCATTAACTCATATCCAACCAAAATAAAATAAGGTAAATTTGCATGTTTATCTAGATGAGCTGAAAATGGAGTAATAGCAGCCTTCTTACTGTAAATATCAACAAGTGATAAATAATAAGCAACTACATTTCCCTCAGATTGAGATGGAATTTGAGCAGAATAATCATTACCCGAAACTATTGTTAGTGGAATACTATCCCAAATAGTTGAATTATTTAATTTGTAATAACAATATGCATTATTTAAAGCCCATGGGTAGGTCATATCAATCTCTGCATCTATATCAATTTGCACACCTCCTAAAGATTCATCAAGCTCTGTATGTATAAGTTCTGCATTGGATAGTAATGTAATCCCATGTAAAGCAAAGGCATCAACTATTGCGATATCATTAGGTGTTCCATTAAATATATTTCCATCATCATCATCAGAATAAAGGAATTCTAATAATACGTCTGTATATATCATACCTTCAGTACCGTCAGGACCATCAGGACCACCATCATATAAATCAACAAATAATTCTAATGCCTGATGCATATTTCCTAAATTAAGATAAGTATCCCAAAACGCTCCACAAATAATCTCTCCATCTGCATGAACCTCTCCAACTAAATCTTGAGGATATACCTTTGTAACTGAATCGTACTCTCTTACATTACTATTTGGATCATTTAACAGCCAGCCCTCACCTAAAACTGGATACTCTGTTAAAGATAATGCCCAGATATCTGCAGTTCCTTCATTTAATCCACCATTCCACATTCCTGCTCCAGAATTATATCTATAATCATTAATAGCGTGGCCATACTCATGATAAGCAACATCTGGGATTTTTGCACTAGCATTACATCCTCCTCCTTCATCATAAAAATTGATTGTTCCTCCTCCATAAAAGGCGTTACATGTATTAGTAGTAAGGTCAACATTAGTTTCCATTGAGAAGTCTAGCCCACCAAATAGAGGAAAATATTTTTTAAAATGAGTATGAATATTATTGACCGCATAAAAAGCAGTTCTTTCAGAGATCGTAGAATTTGTATTGTCAAATAAAACATTACTATTTGAAGAAGAAGTATTAAAACTAGGTACTACACTATTTGTTTGTACTTTAGTATAAGATCCTTCTAAATAATAGTTTGCATTTCCAGTATTAGATGGTAATACAACCTCTCCAAGACTATCTGTAAAGTAATTAGTATTATTATATCTGACCTTTAAATCTACAAGATCTTCTATTGAAGATGCATTATTAGGATTTGATGTGTAGACCTCTCCTTCTACATGAATAGTGGCTTGTGGAAGTTCAAATTTAATCTCATTTCTTCTCATAAGCAACTCTCCCGTATTAGCATCAACATAGCATACATATTCTGCTGGACCAATATTGTTTTTTGTACTTAAATGTACTACATAAACTAAATGATACTCATAATTTCCATTTTTTGGAATTGGTAGTATCTTTAAACTCTCTTCTATATCACTATCTGTAATAGAAAATGGTAAATTCTGTTTTGCAGACACTAAAGAAGATGAAGCGGAAAAAGTTGGAATAATAGATATATTAATATCTGAAAATACATCTAACCCAAAAACAACCACCTCATTATTTTTATTCATCTTAATATAAAGTCTGCTGTCAAGAACTTCCAAATCATGATAAGATTGAGTGTAAATATAATTTTTATATTTTTCATTTTCTGTTTCTGATGCAAGTATCAAATCTGCAAAAGGAACATTAAATACAGATAAATTATTTTCAATAAAATTAGATGGATTTGTGACAGATATTCCTTCTCCAAAAGCTCTGTGAGGTTTTCTGTTATATTCATTAAAATATACATACCAATTTGGATTTAACGATTGAAATTCTTTCCATGAAATCCCATTTCTTAAATGATACTGAACATCAGCATTCAAATGAATTGCCTGCTTAATATACCTTACTTCATGCTCGTCCTCATGAAAGTGATCTCCAGAAAAAACAGGAACACAAAAGGTAGTTACGCAAATTATAAATAATATTTTTTTCATTTATTTTATATTTTTAAAGTTGTAAAAATACAAAAATCTAATCAGAATACAGGAAACTTTGTTACATTAAAAAAGAATCTATTTACGATTATTTAACAAAATAATTTCACCATCAAATGCGGGACTTACATTTTCTGGAAGTTCTTGTAGCAAATCATCATGCTTTCCCATAAAATGACTAATATGTGTAAATAAAGCTTTTTTTGGATTCACCTCTTCTATTAGTTTTAAAGACTCATCTAAATTAAAATGAGAGATATGTTTCTTTTTTCTTAAAGAGTCAATAATTAATAAGTCTGCATCTTTAATCTTTTCTTTCTCTTTATCAGATATATAACTAACATCAGTTATATAAACAAAGTCCTGTATTCTGAAACCAAATACAGGCATCTTATAATGCATTACTTCAATTGGAATAATGTCAGTTTCATTAACTTTAAAAGGAGTGTTACTAATAGTGTTAATATTTACTCTTGGTATTCCTGGATAGTCATGTCCAGAGAACACATAATGAAACTCTCTTTTAAGTGCATCTCCTACTCTCTGTGTTGCAAATATTTCCATATCCTTCTTCCATTTATGATTAAAAGCCCTTACGTCATCCATTCCCGCAATATGATCTTTATGCTCATGAGTAAATAAAATCGCATCTACTTTTTGCACGTTCTCTCTTAGCATTTGCTGCCTAAAATCAGGGCCTGTATCCACTACAATTGTTTGTCCATCTAATTCAATCATTACTGAAGATCTTAGCCTTTTGTCTTTCTGGTTATCAGACAAACAAACATCACAACGACATGCAATTACTGGTACACCTTGAGATGTTCCAGTTCCTAATAAAGTTATCTTCATTATTTAAATAAAATATAATGATGTAAAAATATAGATTTATACCTGCAAAAATAGAAATAAGTCGTTAAATTTGCTACGTTTTTCAAAAGATAAAAAATGACGGAAGAAGAATTAATACTTAGTGCAACTCAGAAAGCTCTGAAGATAAATTTAGATACAAGTATCTATGGAAGTATGGTGGAAATTGGAGCTGGGCAAGAGGTTGCTCGTCAATTTTTTAGAGCAGGGTCCGCTTCAGGAACTATTGCAAAAACTATGTCAGCATACGACAGAAATTTTTCTGATGCAATATACGGTAAAGAAGAACATGGAAGATATGTTTGTAAAAGTAGACTCTTAAACATGTTAGATCATGAATACTCTTTAATTGAAGAACGTCTAAACCCAGTAGACTCACCAGATAGAAGATATTTCACTTTTGCAGATACTGTATCTACAATAAATTACGAGAAAACTAATAAGGGACATGGTTGGATTGGAGTGAGATTCCAAAAAGAATCAAACTCAAAACCAAATGACATTATTTTACATGTGAATCTGCATGACCAAGATGCAAAAATACAGCAAGAGACTATTGGTACCTTAGGAACTAACTTACTTCATGCTTGTTTTTATCAGTCTGATCCAAAAGATATTTTAAAAGAATTGTACGACAATCTTTCCAGATCATCTATTGATATTGATATGGTACACTTTTATGGACCAGACTTCAAAGATATAGATAACAGACTTTTAAGTTTAACCCTGGTAAAAGAGAAGATGACTGATGGAGTTATTTTCACTCCTGATGGATTAAATCATCAACCTTCAGATATTCTTCATCAAAAAAATATATTAGCGCTTAGAGGTTCTTTTCGTCCTGTAACAAAAGTAAATATTGATATGTTAGAGAATGGTTTAGAGAAATTCTCTTCTGATAAAAAAGTTAAAAAAGAGGACATTCAGGTACTATTAGAAATTACATTAAGTAATCTAAAAACTGATGGAAATGTTGATGAACAAGATTTCTTAGATAGAGTTGATATTTTATGTTCTCTTGGTTACACTGTAATGATCTCAAACTTCAGAAAATATTATAAAGTTATAGAGTATTTATCTCAATTTACACCAAAAAGAATGGGATTAATAATTGGTGTAGATAGCTTAATAGATATGTTCGAAGAAAAATATTACAGAAACTTAAACGGTGGAATAATGGAAGCATTTGGAATTATTTTCACAAGAGATATTAAGATATATTTATATCCTTACAAACCAAATACAGAGTCTGAATTATTAAACTCTAATAACATACCTATTCATCCAAGAGTGAAAGCTCTTTACGAATATTTATACAGAAACAAAAGAATTGAAGATCTAGATCACAACAAAGAAGTGCTTGGTATTTTTTCTAGAGAAGTATTTAAAAAAATAAAAAATTGCGAAGAAGGAACTTGGGAACATATGGTTCCAGAAGGTGTTGATGAAATTATTAAAGAAAAATGCTTATTTGGATCCTCTTGCGAATTTCCATCAAAGAAAGATTAGAATTTTATGATTAAAAAAATATTTATTACATCTTTTATCCTTTTTTCAATATTTTCTTTCTCACAAGGAATGAGAGTAAATGGAACATCTGGTGCTACATGGGAAAAAAATGAAACTAAAGGAGAAATTAATGGAAGAGTAACTAACAACAATAATATTGCAATTGAATATGCGAACGTGTCCATTTATAATATCAATAAGAAAAAAATTATAGACGGAACAATAACTGATAAGAAAGGGAAGTTTTCTTTTAAGGATATAGTAGTTGGAAAATATAAATTAAGTATTAGTTTCTTAGGTTATCAAACTAAAGACATTATAATTGAGACATCAAATAAAAATCCTAATCATCAATTTAAGAAAATATTAATAAAACCCTCTGCAAATCAGATAAATGAAATTGAAATAAATGAAACAAAAGCAATCTATGAGAATAAAATTGACAAGATTGTTTACAACCCTGAAAACGACATAAACCAAAGTGCAGATGATGCAACTGATGTACTCAGAAAAGCCCCATTACTTTCTGTTGATTTAGATGGTAATGTTTCCTTAAGAGGTAGTAACAATATTAAGTTTTTGATAAATGGGAAAGCTTCTAGTTTCTTAACTTCTGATATCTCATCAGCATTGAAGATGATTCCAGCAGATCAAATCAAAAGTATAGAAGTAATTACTAGTCCAGGAGCAAAGTATGACGGTGAGGGGGATGCGGGAATTGTAAACATAATTACTAAGAAGAAAATTATTGATGGATATAAAGCAACTGTCTCTGGATCAATTGGAAAGAGAGTTAGTAGAAATAACTTAAACTTAACAGTAGGTAAAAACAATTTTGGAATATCAGCTAAAGGTGGTGTTTTTGGAATGTATTGGCCTAGGAAAGGAAAGACTGATTATATAAGAAAAGATTGGGATATTGAATCAATGATAGACACCAATATATTAATTAGAAATGGAGAAACATTTAGTAGGTGGACTGGATATAGATCTGGCATCAATATGTATTATGATGCAACCCCATTTACAAGTTTTACTTCTGGTTTTTCCTTTGGAGGAAGGGATAAATTCAGCGATGATTCAACACAAATAAGTTACACTGGTGATACAATATATGAGTATAAGTCAATAGTAAATTCGCACTCAATAAGTAACCAAATTGAATGGACTACAGATTTTACTAAGACATTTGCGAATAATCCTGAAAGAGAGCTAACACTCTCATTCCAGATAAATGGTGATTTTGAAGATGAAAGAAGTAATATCTATGAAAATAATTTAATTACAAGAAACATAAGTGATGGTTTAGGAACAGAAAAAACATTCCAATTGGACTATGTACATCCCTTAGGAAAAAAGCAAGCAATTGTAAAAGACAACATTAATCAAGAGAGATTTTCTAAAACAAATGGAGGAAAAGGAAGATATAGTAATAAAAATAAATCTAATGAAACAATCTCTGAAAATAAGATTGAATTTGGGTTAAAGTATATTGACAGAAATAATAAATTTGATTATTACACAACGCAAGAAGATGTAGAAAATAACGCAATATATTTCTTGTCGGAAGAAGAAACATTTAATTATGGTCAAACTGTTGGAAGTGCTTATTTATCTTCTCAGGTTTCATTACCAAATAATATAGGAATTATTCTTGGAGGTAGATATGAATTAACCAATATAGATGGAAAATGGAAAAATAATACAACAGACAACTTCACTAGAAAGCCATATGCAAACTTTCTTCCCAACATCGTTATAAATAAGAAAATATCAATGACAAAATCATTAAAACTATCTTACAATAATAGAATCAGAAGACCAAGCAGTTATTATATTAATCCAAATATAGGCAGGACGGATAATAAAAATATTGTAATTGGAAATCCTGAATTAAAACCAGCTTTATCTGATCAAGTAGAATTTGGATACAATTCGTTTAGTAAATTTTTTCAATCTAGTTATTATGTTTATTTAAAAAACACAAGAGATGTCATTGAATCAAATATCACAATACAAGGAGACACCTCAATAACTAATTATCAAAATATTGGAGAAAACTCTAAATTAGGTTTTAACTATTATGGTTCGATTACGCTAAAAAGCATTAATCTTAGAGGAGGTTTTAATATTTTTCAATATTCTTCTAATGATGATAGATATGGATCAATCAAAGCTATTTTGTATAATTATAATTTTGGAGGTACGATAGATCTTGGCAATAGATATAAATTTGAGACATGGGGTTGGTTCTCATCTCCACAACAAAATTTACAAGGTACAACAGATAGCTGGTCTATGATGAGTTTTGGAATTAAAAAAGATTTTAAAAACAAAAGAGGGTCTCTTGGTCTACGTTTTGTTGAACCTTTTAATAAATACAAGAATATGACTAGTGAGATTCAAGGGGGAAGTTTTACTCAATATAGCAATAGACAAATCGCAATGCGTTCGATAGGAATCAGCTTCAGCTACACATTTGGAAAACTTAATTTCAAAGAAAAGAGAATAAATAGTAAGATAAAAAATAATGATCAGATACAAGGAGGGGGTACAGAACAATAAGAAATTATTTACTCCTTACTTCAGCTCCAACTTTATTTTCGTAGGAACTTATTAGTTTACTCATTACTTTATCAATATATTTATCGGTAAGAGTTTTTGTTTTATCTTCTAAAATAAAACTCAGAGCATAAGATTTTTTTCCTTCCGGAAGCTTATCTCCTTCATACACATCAAATAAATTTACTGATTTCAAAATATTCTTTTCAGTATCTTTTGCTATTTTAAGTAATTCTTTAAAACTTACTTTATTATCAATTAGTAAAGATAAATCTCTTTTTACAAAAGGAAATTTAGAGACCTCAGAATATTTTATTGTGGTATTTTGAATTAAATCTAAGATTAGATCCCAATTAAAATCTGCATAAAACACATCTTTTTTTACACCAAAACTTTTTGTGATTTTAGCATCTACTTTACCAAAACAAACTAATCTTTGTTTCTTATATTGATACATTAATCCCTTAGAAAAACCATATCCAGAAACTTTCTCCGATTTTATTTTAGTAACACCCAAACGGAATAAAATATGTTCTACCTTCTCTTTCACAACAAAGAAATCTGTTTTGTTATTATTCTCATTCCATCTTTCAGAATTTATTTGCCCTGTTAGTAGCAACATTAAATGTTGTTTCTCCTGATTTTCTTCTTTTACTTTATGATAAGTCTTACCAAATTCGTAAAACTTTAAATCTTGACTTTTTCTGTTTATATTAAAAGAAATATTCTCTAGACCAGAAAACAACATAGATTGCCTCATTATATTCAAATCCTGACTTAATGGATTCAATATTTTTACATTATGAGATCCATCTAAATCAGAAATTAAATTTGTATAACTTTCCTTTGTAAGTGAATTATTCATTATTTCAGTAAAACCATTACTAGATAATAAATCTGAAATAATATTTCTTGCTTTTTCAGAATTTACCTCTTCAGAATGAGAAATAGAAGTGTTTAATTTTGTTGGAATTTTAACTGTATTAAATCCGTAAATTCTCAAAATTTCTTCTATTACATCAACCTCTCTTTGTACATCTACCTTAAATGGAGGAACTCTTAAACTTAATCCGTTATCAGACTCCTTTACTACTTCAATTTCCAAATCTGAAAGGATAGATTTTACCGATTCTCTTTCTATCTTCTCTCCTATTAAGTTATCTAATTTACTGTATGTCAATTCTACTTCAAAATGTTTAATCTCATTTGGATACACGTCTACTATTTCAGAAGATATCTCTCCACCTGCAATTTCTTTTATTAGAAGAGCAGTTCTTTTAAGTGCATAAATAGTCATATTTGGATCGCAGCCTCTTTCAAAACGGAAAGAAGAATCAGTACTTAAAGTGTGTCTTTTTGCAGTTTTACGTACATAAACTGAATTAAAATAAGCGCTCTCCAAAAATATATTTATTGTAGAATCTGAGACTCCAGAATTCAGTCCTCCAAAAACTCCCGCCATACACATTGCTTCAGAATTATTACAAATCATTAAATCCTGGGAAGAAAGTTTCCGTTCTACTTCATCTAATGTTGTGAATTTTGTTTTTTCCTTTAGCCTTTTTACAATTACTTTATTATCTTTTATCTTTCTGGCATCAAAAGCATGTAGAGGTTGTCCAGTTTCATGCAGTACAAAATTTGTAATATCTACTATATTATTTATTGGAGATAATCCTATTGACTGCAATCTATTTTGTAACCATTCAGGCGATGTACCTATCTTTACACCACTAATTGTAATTCCCGAATATCTAGGACAAAGTTCAGAATCTTCTATATCAACAGAAATCTTTAAATCATCATTGTCTATCTTAAATTCTTTTATATCCGGTAAAGACAACTCCAGATTTGAACCATTATAATTTAATGCAGTTTTTAAATCTCTTGCAACACCAAAATGTCCCATTGCATCAGAGCGATTAGGAGTTAATCCGATTTCAAAAATAGTATCACTTTCAACTTTAAAATATTCAGAAGCTAAAGTTCCTACTTTTATATTATCATCTAACACCATAATTCCATCTGTAGTATCTCCAAGACCTAACTCATCTTCCCCACAAATCATGCCTTCTGAAACCTCACCTCTTATTTTACTTTTTTTAATCGTAAAAGATTCTTCTCCATCATAAAGAACAGAACCAACAGTAGCTACAGGAACTTTCTGACCTGATTTAACATTTGGAGCTCCACAAACAATATCTAAAATATCTTGATTACCAATATCAACTTTTGTAACATTTAATCTATCTGCATTTGGATGTTTATCACAAGCTAAAACTTCTCCTATTACAATTCCTTTAAGACCTCCTTTTATACTTTCAAATTCTGTTATACCATCTACTTCTAAACCAATATCTGTCAAATATTCAGAAATCTTATTGACCTCTAAATCAAGATTAATATATTGTTTTAACCAATTAAGTGATATATTCATTTTTGTAATTTACTTTATGCAAAAATATAAATTGTTATCAGAAAAATACAATTTCATTGTTTTAATAATTATACTATTTATTTGTACTTTTAGCAAATGCAAAATATCCCACTAGCAGAAAGACGCCGTCCAACAAAAATATCAGAAGTTATTGGGCAAAAAAATCTGATTGGAAAAAATGGAGCTTTAAGGAAACAACTTGATCAGAAAGTTATTCCATCGATTATTTTTTGGGGACCACCAGGAGTTGGCAAAACAACAATTTCAAACTTAATTGCAAAAGAACTAGACCGGACTATTTATACTTTAAGTGCAATTAATTCTGGAGTAAAGGATGTTAGGGAAGTAATACAGAAAGCAAGTTCATTAGGCTTATTTGGGAAAGATATTCCTATTCTATTTATTGACGAAATACATAGATTTAGTAAATCTCAGCAAGATTCTCTACTTGGAGCAGTAGAAAAAGGAATCATTACTTTGATTGGAGCAACTACAGAGAATCCATCATTTGAAGTTATTTCCGCTCTTTTATCTCGTTCTCAAGTATATGTATTAGAACACCTTTCAAACGAAGATTTATTAGAACTGATAAATAGATCTATTTCAGAAGATATTTTTCTGAAAGAAAAGAAAATAATACTTAAAGAAACAAATGCACTACTTAGAATATCTGGCGGAGATGCCAGAAAATTACTTAATATTTTTGATTTAGTTGTTAGTTCAGAAAAGAAAGAGAAAGTTGAAATTACAGATAAAATAGTAATGGAAATATCTCAGCAAAACTTAGCTTCCTATGATAAAAATGGGGAACATCATTACGACATAGTTTCTGCACTAATAAAATCTATTAGAGGTTCGGATCCAAACGGGACTGTTTATTGGCTAGCTCGTATGATAGAAGGTGGTGAAGATGTAAAATTTATTTCCAGAAGATTATTAATTTCTGCATCAGAAGATATTGGAAACGCAAATCCAAATGCTATGGTAATAGCAAACAATTGTTTTCAAGCAGTAAGTGTAATTGGATTTCCGGAAAGTAGAATTATTTTATCTCAAACAGCAATATATTTAGCATGCAGTCCTAAAAGCAATGCCTCCTACATAGCAATCGGAAAAGCACAAGAAAAAGTAAGAGAAACAGGAAATCTATCCGTACCATTACACCTAAGAAATTCACCAACAAAACTTATGAAAGAACTAGGTTATGGATCAGATTATATTTACTCACACGATAATCCTAATTCAGAACAAGAATTTATGCCAGAAGAAATTAGTGGAAATACATTCTATAATCCAGGAAATAATACAAAAGAAAATTCGTTTAGAGATCAACTAAAATCAATCTGGAAGGGTAAGTATAAATATTAACTATGTTTGCAAAATGAGAAAACTACTTTATATTATTATTTGTTCTATACTAATCTACTCATGCAAACATGAATTAGAGTCTCCAACTTGGGAAACAGAAATGATAATTCCTATTGCTCATGCCGAGATGAATATTTCAGATATGATTACAGAAGTTGATTCATCTAATATTAGCAGCAATATTGATTCAGACAGTTTAGTTTCTCTTATTTTTAGTCAGGAAATAATGGATATGAATTTTAATACCTTAGTGAAAATTGATGCTATTACTGATGAACAGACACACACATTAGATTCTGCTAGTTTTGCTGATGTAGTTATTGCTGATACTGCAACTATTGGTGAATCAATTAACGAAATACCTCTTGGAACAATACTTCTTCCTAATGGAAGTACAAATAGCATTCCTGCAATACCAAACATTGCTAATGAAGATACAATTAATATTGATGTGAGTGAATATTTCGAAACAATGAATTTACATGAAGGCACCTTAACTGTTAAATTAAATAATGGTTACCCAACAGATATCTCAAATATTTCTTTATCATTGATTAATGCTACAAATCAGAGTACAATTGCTACTTTTCCTTTTCCAGTCGTTCCTTCAGGAAGTACTGTCTCTAAAAGTGTGTCTATTGCAGGGCAAACAATTGACGACAACATTTTTGCTATACTACATAATATGGATATTAATGCAAGTAATGGACCAGTTTTAATAGACTACTCGGATGCAATTATTACAACTATAACTATAACAGATCTTGGAATTATAGAAGCAACAGCTATATTTCCAGAGCAAAAATTAACTGAAACTCTTAAGGAACATACTTTTGAACTAGGAGGTGTGCAGATAAATGAAATTGGAATAAAAGAAGGAACTGTAACTGTAAATGTGCTAAGTACATTGCCAAATGGAAAAATGATTTACAATATACCATCTTTAAAAAAGAATGGAGTTCCTTTTACTAGTGGAGATATGATTATTCCTGAAGCAACAAATACAGATCTGACTTCTTTTTCTTTTAATTTTGAAGGTTATGTATTAGATCTTACTGGTCAAGAGAGTCGTTTAGGGGGAGATACAGTAAATACTATCTATACGGAATCTTATACTTTCATTGATTATACGGGTACGTTAGAAACTATTAATAATACAGATAGTTTCTATTCATATATTGAATTTGACCTTACTGCAGAGTATGCTGTTGGATATCTTGGACAAGATGTAATAGAATTTGGCCCTGATCAACAAGAAATAAATATTTTTGACAAAATATCCGGAGGCACACTAAGTTTAGAACAAGCAAATTTATCCTTATTAATAGAGAATTTTATTGGTGCTGATGCAGATCTAGTATTAAATGATTTTAATACATCAAATACTATTACAGGAGAAGCAGCTAGTGCTAATGCTGGTATAATAGGGAATGTGTATAATATAAATCGAGCTACTTTAACAGAAGGTAACCTGCCAATAAATCCAACGAAAACAGAAATTATATTAAATGCAAAAGAAATGATAGAAATATTTCCTAACCATATTAATATACATTCGAACCTTTATTTAAATCCAAATGGTGAACAAAGCACCTCAGATTTTTTATATCCTGAATTTCCAATAAAATCTTCATTAAGTTTAGATGTACCACTTAGTTTTATTGCAAATAACTTAATCTTTACAGAAACTATGAATGCAGACTTAAGTTCAGATGATGAATTAGAGGTTGATGAATTATACATAACAATTAAAAATGGTTTTCCTTTAAACTCTATAATTGATGTTGTCTTGCTAGATGATTATAATAATATATTAGATACATTAATTGATAATAAAGAAATTATCTCTGGGAATACAAATTCTGAGAACAAAGTAATCTCACCATCAGAAACTATAATAACTATTACAAATACAAGTTATAATGATGTGAGAAAAATAAAAATAATCTCTAATTTCTCCACCGCTTCATTAACTGAACATATAAATATTTATAGTTCTTATAATTTAGATGTTACTCTTTCTGCAAAATTTAGAAAAATATTAGGAGAATAAAATGAAGAGAGAAATATTCTATATATTATTTAGTTTACCATTTATTTCATTTGCACAAGAAACAGATACAAATCATCATAATATTACAATGAATAACTATTTTACTATAGAATCAGATGATTTGAATACAAGCTTTTTAAACAGCATGTTGTTTGGTGGGTTTATTACTGATGAAATGAAAGATACCTGGATAAATAATGGAGATGATAACAACAGATTAAATGCAGAATTAACAAATAGTATTGAATATAAATATTCAACAGATAAATTAAATTCCTACTATTTTCAATTATCTGATGTGAACCTTATAAATTCTTCTTTTAAAGATGATTTATTAAAACTTGTTTTTCATGGAAATTACGATTATCAAGAAGAAAACCTTGATTTTTCTAATACTGTAGTAAGAGCAGATAGATATCAGCAATATAAATTTGGATATAGCTATAATATTCAAAAACAAGATAAGCTATGGAAAATTAACACCGCTCTCTCCTATTTAAATGGAAACCATCATGCACAAATCAACATAAAAGAAGCAACCTTATATACCTCTGGAATGGGGACTTCTCTTGATTTAAATTATGATATAAACGCTATGATGACTGATACTTCTAATATATCTGTTTTTGCAGGAAACGGAAATGGTGTTGCTATGGATTTTTCTATATGTCATGATAAAGTAAAAGAGGGATATGCACTTACAATTAGAGATTTAGGATATATAAATTGGAAAAAAAACTCTATCGTTGCAAATACGGATAGTAGTTTTACTTTTATG
>TARA_Y100000385_G_scaffold25008_2_pt1 | contig 17585 bp, 12 predicted proteins | sample TARA_Y100000385 | Tara Oceans TARA_Y100000385 (sample SAMEA2620980) | marine metagenome | biome: marine biome (ENVO:00000447); feature: surface water layer (ENVO:00002042); material: "saline water (ENVO:00002010), including plankton (ENVO:xxxxxxxx)" | depth 5 m
GGAGATGCATCATTTGATTATAAAGACAGAATTCCAAACAACACCAACATTGCACCTTCATGGTATTCAACAAACAGCACCAGTCTTACAAGCTCTTTTTTATCTGATGACTATTTTGGAATGATGGATATCAACGAAGGCGCTATGTCAAATTCGGATAAGCTGGACATTGCAGTTGGTCGAATACTAGCTACCACCAACCAGCAAGCCAAAGAAATGGTTGACAAAGTAGCTTCTTATTACAGAACTGAAACTTATGGAAGTTGGCGAAACAATTTTCTTATGATTTCTGACGATATAGACAAATATAGCGATCGCTTCATTCAAGAAACAACAGATTCGATTGCAGAAGATGTAAAAACAGCAAAACCCTTTTTAAATGTTCATAAAATTCATTCCGATTCTTATGTTCAAGAAATCAGTTCTGGAGGCGCGCGCTATACTTCGGTAAACAAGGCCATTTTTGATGCTCTTGAAGTAGGGGCTGTGGTCGTTAATTACTTTGGACACGGAGGAGAAGACGGATTGGCTGCAGAACGAATTTTTGACAAAATAAATGCACAAGAACTCAATAATCCTAGCAAGCTAAACTGCTTTGTAACCGTAACTTGTGAGTACACAAAATTTGACAACCCTTACAGGGCTTCTGCTGGAGAATATTTGTATTGGAATAAAAGAGGCGGTGCTATTAGTCTTATTACAACAACACGACAAATTTTTGTGAGTGTTGGAATTCAATTTAACACCTCCCTGAGTGCGTATTTGTTTTCTTACGGCAGCGATGAAATGATGGGTCTTGGAGAAGCTTTGCGAAGAACCAAAAACGATCCAATGGTGACTAACATCAGTCAAAGACGACTGGTGTTTTATATTGGAGATCCAGCTCTTAAACTCCCCATTGCGAAACCCGATATAAAAGTGACTAAAATAAATGATGAAGATATCAATAGTACGACTCAAGTTTTAAAAGCGTTAAGTCCTGCAAAAATTACAGGAAACGTTGTCGATGCTCTGGGAACCGTCCAAACCAACTACAACGGGGTATTAATAGCCACAATATTTGATAAAGATATAGAGCGAACTACAATTGGCAATGATGGGGTGACTGACGGAAACAACTTAATCCTTCTTGATTATAAGGCAATGGGTGAAGTTATTTTTAGAGGCCAAGCAACTGTGATTAACGGCCAATTTGAATTTGAATTTATCGTGCCCAGAGATATCATAGTTAATGAAGGCAATGGAAAAATAAGCTTGTATGCAAAAACCGACACGCCATTGTCAGACAATAGAGGCTTCAGTTATGATATAAAAATTGGCGGAGTTAACCTAAATGCTCCCGAAGACAATATAGGGCCTAAGATTAATTTATTTATGAACGATGAAATTTTTGTTTCCGGGGGTATCACCAATGAAAACCCTACGTTAATTGCAAATTTATATGACGAAAATGGAATAAATACAGCCAGTGGAATTGGCCATGATATTTTAGCAACCTTAGATGGAGATGAAACCACTGTCTATGTATTAAATGACTACTACACGGCTGCTGTAGACGACTACCAGCGTGGAACGCTCAGCTATCCCTTTAGAGATTTAAGTCCTGGGCTTCACACTTTAAAATTAAAAGCTTGGGATGTATACAACAATGCCTCAGTTCAAGAAATTCAATTTATTGTATACGATGAAGATATCAGTTTAAAGCTCAGCAATGTGTTAAACTACCCCAATCCGTTTATAAATTATACTGAATTTTGGTTTAATCACAATAGTTCAGATGTTTTAGACGTTTCAATACAAATATTCACCATTTCAGGTAAACTTATAAAAACAATTAATGGACAAACAAATGCCGGATCCATAGCCACCAGCTCTAGCTCCCGCAATATAATATGGGATGGAACTGACGATTTTGGCAGTAAAATAGGAAAAGGGGTATATGTCTATAAATTGAAGGCGCGCTCCATGACGACTGGGAAACAGGCGGAGAAAATTGAAAAACTTGTAATACTTTAATAATAACTTATATTTGTTAACAAATTAACCTCAACACAGAAATGATTAAATTTAAAAAAACACACAACACACAACTGTTTTTAAGCATCTTGTTTTTTGTGTGCTTACTCTCAAACAAAACAGAGGCTCAGACCACTATAATTTCTAATCAAGACTCTCGAGTAATTACAACTGGCGTTCCTTTTTTATTGATTGCGACGGATGCCAGGGCCGCAGGAATGGGGGACATGGGCGTTGCTACCTCTGTTGATGCCTATTCTCAACAATGGAACCCCTCCAAATATGCCTTTTCAGAAACTAAATCAGGCTTTGCAATAGGGTATACTCCTTACCTTAGCAAATTAGTAAATGATATTTTTATAGGCAATTTCACATACTTTAACAGACTTAACGAACGCAGCGCATTTGCCGCTAGCTTTAGATATTTTGGACTTGGAGAAATTGAATTGCGAGAAGATGAGAATTCTTTACCTGTAATAGTAAAACCTAATGAACTCACTATAGATGCCTCTTACTCATTGCGTTTGTCGGATCAGTTTTCTATGGGAGTCGCCTTGCGCTACCTGCGCTCCGATTTAAAAATTCAAAATGTTGACCCTGATGCGCAAGCGGCAGGCTCTTTTGGCGTGGACATATCTGGCTACTATCAAGGAGAAGAAGAAGCTTATAATGACTTTAATGGCCGCTGGAGAGGGGGCTTTGCAATTCAAAATATAGGCCCTAAAATAAAATACAGTGAAGGTGGAGCTACCTCCTTCTTACCTACCAATTTAAGGCTTGGCGGAGGCTTTGATTTTATATTTGATCAGTACAACCGCGTTAATGTAACAGCAGAAGTCACTAAATTATTAGTGCCAACACCCCCAATTGTTGGCGATGAATATAATTATTACGATGAAAATTTAGACAATAGATTCAATGTTTCGGATGGAGATTTTCTGTATACAGATGTAAATGGAGATGGCATGTTTGGGGTTGAAGATTTCACTGACAGCAATGGAAATGGCGTCTATGACGATGATGAGAATAAACCAACAGCTAATCCGATAAGAAATGACGTAATAATGCAGGGCCAAAGTACAGACGTAAGTTTTGTCTCAGGAATTTTCCAGTCTTTTAACGATGCACCTGGCGGCTTTAGTGAAGAGTTGGACGAATTTACTTGGGCCTTAGGAGCTGAGTATGTTTACCAAGATGCTTTTGCTTTAAGAGCGGGCTACTTTAATGAGCAGGAAGACAAGGGTGCACGGAAATTTTTCGCCTTGGGTGCTGGTTTTAAATACAGCACAGTCAATATTGATTTGTCCTATTTATTTTCTGCCTCTAAAGTACAAAGTCCTTTAGAAAACACCCTTCGTTTCGCCTTATCATTCAATATTGGAGATGGTGAATACACTGAATATTAAGAATAAAATAACTTAAAGAACTCGTGCGTAAACAGTAGTTTTTTTTCTAAAATACTAATGAAGAAAATAAAAGTTGAAACAATATTTGAAGTCTATAACGATATTGAAGAACTCGCACTTCCGATACAGACGCTATTAGCAAAAGCAGCAGCAGCTCGTACAAAGGCCTATGCCCCCTACTCCAACTTTCTAGTAGGGGCGGCACTGGAGCTGGAGAGTGGGAAACTTATTTGTGGAAACAACCAAGAAAATGCCGCCTACCCTTCTGGCTTATGTGCTGAACGCACAGCTATTTTTTATGCAGGGGCTGAATTTCCAAATCAAAAAATACTTAGAATGGCTATTGTGGCCAGTTCCGCTAGCAATCCGACTGCAAAACCCATCCCGCCTTGTGGGGCCTGTAGACAGGCATTGTCTGAATATGAAGTGAAACAAAATATTCCTATAGAACTGTATTTTATGGGTGCCTCTGGGCAGATAGCCGTCTCAAAATCAGTTAAAAATATCCTTCCCTGGATCTTTGACAAATCCGTACTGTAAGGATTTTTAAAAAAATTACCCCCTACTCTTTTTAGGTTATCAATCAAAGTATTACTTTTGTATTTAGATTAAATTTAATTACTGTAAGCGCATGCAGAAAATAACCAAAGAAGTCTATCTAGACTGGTATGAAAATATGATGTTGTGGCGAAAGTTTGAAGACAAGCTTGCCGCCGTGTATATCCAACAAAAAGTAAGAGGGTTTCTCCATTTATACAATGGACAAGAAGCAGTCTTAGCAGGAGCTTTACATGCTATGGACTTATCCAAAGACAAAATGATTACAGCCTACCGAAATCACGTTCAACCCATCGGTATGGGCGTGGACCCGCGGCGGGTCATGGCTGAACTTTTTGGAAAAGCAACAGGCACCTCTCAAGGACTAGGAGGCTCAATGCATATTTTTTCTAAAGAAAAAGGATTTTACGGTGGTCACGGAATCGTGGGAGGACAAATCCCTTTAGGCGCTGGAATGGCTTTTGGAGATAAATACAACGAAACTGGTGCTGTAACGCTCTGTTATTTTGGAGATGGTGCTGCACGTCAAGGATCCCTACATGAAACCTTTAATATGGCTATGCTATGGAAACTCCCAGTCGTTTTTGTATGTGAAAACAACGGCTACGCTATGGGCACGTCTGTAGACAGAACTGCCAATCATTCCGATATTTGGAAATTAGGCTTGGGCTATGAAATGCCATGTGGCCCAGTTGATGGAATGAACCCCGTTAAAGTGGCAGAAGCATTTGACGAAGCAATTCAACGGGCTCGAAGAGGAGATGGTCCAACATTCTTAGAAATGAAAACCTACCGCTACAGAGGCCACTCCATGAGTGATGCCCAGCACTATAGAACAAAAGACGAGGTCAAAGAATACAAAAAAATTGATCCTATTACACAAGTTTTAGATATCATATTACATGAAGAATACGCCACTGAAGATGATATTAAAGTGATTGACAAACGCGTTAAAGAACTGGTCGCTGAATGTGAGAAATTCGCCGACGAATCGCCTTATCCAGAAAAAAGTGTCATGTACGACGTTGTGTATGAACAAGACGATTATCCATTTTTACAACATAAATTATAAGCTATGGCAATTATAGTTAACATGCCCCGACTCAGTGATACTATGGAAGAAGGTACCGTGGCAAGCTGGTTGAAAAAAGTTGGAGACAAAATTGAAGAAGGCGATATTCTTGCGGAAATCGAAACAGACAAAGCAACCATGGAGTTTGAATCTTTTAATGAAGGTACTTTACTTCATATTGGCGTTCAAGAAGGCGAGACTACTATGGTGGACGAACTTTTGGCGATTATTGGCGACGAAGGAGAAGACATTTCTGCACTCTTAGCAAATCCTGGAGTTACAATCTCAGAAGATGCATCTGAGGAAGCGGTTGAAAGCCACGAGGAAGCAGTAGAAACAGCGCCAGAAGCAAGCCCAACAAGCCTTCCTGAAGGAGTTATTGTGGTCACGATGCCTCGCTTAAGTGATACTATGGAAGAAGGGACCGTTGCGAGCTGGTTAAAAAATGTAGGTGATACCATAGAAGAAGGCGACATTTTAGCTGAAATTGAAACAGACAAAGCAACGATGGAGTTTGAATCGTTTAACGAAGGAACCTTATTATTTATTGGACTGCAAGAAGGAGAGTCTGCAAATGTAGATGATCTTTTGGCTATTATTGGTCCTGCGGGAACCGATGTTTCAGCAGTAGCTTCTAACTTTTCAATAACAGCAACTACTGCAGAAGAAGCTGCAAAAGAAGTCCCTAAAGCATCAATCCCTCAAGTAAAAGAAAGACCGAAACCAACCACAGAGTCAGCGCCAGTTGCCGTTGCAGTCCCTGTGTCTAATACAACAGGACGCTTACACATTTCGCCTTTGGCGCGTAAGATGGCTGAAGAAAAAGGAATTGCTTTAAACCAATTGAAAGGAAGTGGCGAAAATGGACGCATCATTAAACGCGATATAGAAAACTTCACCCCCGCAACTGCTGCAGTTAGTACAGCGAAATTTGTACCCTCTGGGCAAGAAGACTTTGAAGAGATTAAAAATTCGCAAATGCGCAAAACCATTGCGAAACGTTTAGGCGAATCTAAATTTACGGCGCCTCATTATTATTTAAATGTTGAGTTTGACATGGACAATGCCATAGCTTTTAGAGCGCAATACAACACGGTTCCAGATACTAAGATATCATATAACGATATTATAGTAAAAGCTTGTGCATTGGCCTTACGTCAGCATCCACAAGTAAATTCGCAATGGTTTGCAGACCGTATGAAACTAAACAATCATGTGCACATAGGGGTAGCCGTAGCCGTAGAAGATGGACTTGTAGTGCCTGTTGTTCGTTTTGCAAACGAGCAAAGCTTACCTCAAATTGGTGCCTCAGTGAGAGAATTTGCTGGACGTGCTCGCAGCAAAAAACTCACGCCTCAAGAAATGGATGGCAGTACCTTTACCGTATCTAATCTTGGAATGTTTGGGATTGAAAGTTTTACATCGATTATCAACCAGCCCAATTCAGCGATTTTATCGGTAGGGGCAATTGTTCAAAAGCCAGTGGTTAAAAACGGCGCAGTGGTTGTTGGGAATACTATCAAATTAACGCTTGCTTGCGATCACAGAACCGTGGATGGCGCAACGGGAGCTCAATTCTTACAGACCCTAAAAGAGTATATTGAAAACCCGGTAACCATGTTAATTTAAGCGTTTTCATCCTGAAAATTAAAAATAAATTAAAAAACCATACTTTACAAGTGATGGTTTTTTTTGTATTTAATGGCTAATGCAAGGTTCTAACATACATAATTATTTAATGGCAACTAATTTTAATGTTAAGTTTGTTTTTCGTTAAAAAAAATGTTGCGTTTGCGTTACATTAATTAAAATCATGGATCAAAATATTATTATTCCAATTTTTGGTATGTTAACAGCTATTATAATTCCATTGGGTGCATTTATATGGATCTATTATGAAGGGAAAGAAAAAAGATAAACTGTATTAGAAATTTCCAAACACTTAAAGGACCCCGTAAAGTTAGAAGAATTATTAGGTGTTTTTGAAGAACGAAAAAAAGAACCTATAGATTACCATAGAAATGGAGTGATCACTCTATTTGTAGGTATCGGACTTTATATTCTAGGAAATATAGCACTTGGGCGTATTTTAGAAGGCGTGGGCGCTTTGTAGGCTTTATAGGAAGTTGGTACTATAATTGCTGGATATCTATATCCAAATACAGGAAAAGAACTGGTTTTGGGTAAACACCATAAGAAACTTTTAAATGACCTAAATAAAACTAAAATTGATCTGTATAAAAACGAGTACCCCTGAAGAAGTTTGTAAAATTGACGATGAGTTAAAAGCAATATACCACAGTAATGACAGCATTTGTATTTGGGTCTTTAAAAGTAGAGTAGACAGGAACCAATTTGTGGACGATACTGTTGGAATGCTTAAAAAAGAAAGAGAAGATTATTATATCTCAAATTATAAATAAAAAATCCACTCAGTTGAGTGGATTTTTTATTTAAGTGGGCGCGAAGGGATTCGAACCCCTGACCCCCTGGGTGTAAACCAGGTGCTCTGAACCAACTGAGCTACGCGCCCTATAATGGGACTGCAAATATAAATATTTTTTTGATTTATCATTAATCAAACCAATAGAATTTTAATCAAATTTAAAAACAAATTTAAACAGAGATAGGTCGAATAAATTACCCTAAATATAAAGTTGTATCTAAGACACTTAAGTCCGTTTATTTTGTTCTAAATTAATCTATTTCTATTGGGTTACAATCTTTCTTACTTTGCTGTAAGCAGAATTTCCAAGCCTTACAAGATATACGCCTTTTGCAGCATAAGACATATCTAATGTAAAATTATAGCCCGATCCCTTGTTTTGTAATTTTTTTGATATTATTTGGTGGCCTAGAAGGTCAAATACGGTGAGGTCTATAGGACTGTTATAATTACTGTTTAGACTAATTTCAAAAACATTAAGATCTTGACTTAAAACAATTAAATCAGAGGCTTGAAATTCAAAAATATTAGTCCCAAGACTGCTTAAAATATTAACGGAGTAGTCTTCGGTTTCACCATATTCCGTTTCTTCACAAGCATTATCAGGCACTACTGCATTCCAATTTGTTTTTGCACGCATTAAATGGGACCCTAAAGCGGCATTTTCTGGTACCATTAGATCTAAGACCGCTGTGTGGGTTCCTTCATCTAGGTCTTCGGCAATAATAGCGTTGTCAACTACCACTTCTTCAAGAGAGAAAATAAAGTCATCATTAAAATCTATCCAAACTCTGATATATTGATTTCCATAACCAGTGGTCACTGTAAGTTCGTTTGTAGATCCTACTTCAAGATCTGTAGACAGATTAGTAAAGTCTGCATAGCCTTCCCCTTGCGATACATTGCTTATGGTTCCTAACTCAAATAATCGAAAGCCATCGCCTTCAGAGGCGTCTGCTGTAGGTCTACAATTCTCACTAACGACACTTATTAGCATTGAATTATTGGAGGGGACTGCATCAGAATTCAAAGATACAGAAGCTGTAATTTCATAAGTTCCAAATAAAGATAAATCTATTGTTTGCACAAATGTATACTCCATAGAAGATCCGTATCCCTCCAAGGGACCGGCCACTGTTTCTGTGACTGTTTCTCCGTTGACTTCATAAGATACATCAAAATCTGATTGAGATGAGTATCCATAATTAGTTATTTCAATACTTACCAATTCTGCAGCCGATAGGTTTTCAGCAGACACTGGGGCTGAAATTGAAGAAATTCCTAAGTCATTAGAATTGAGGTGAATAACTTCTATAATAGCACTGTTGTTTTCTGAATTCTCATCGGATAAAAAAGAGGTGTATGAGTAGACTTGATAGCTTGTTGCTACAGCGGACATATCGGCCGTAGTTAAAAAACTATATTGAACTGACTGACCAGATGGAATTTCTCCTGTAAAGGTTTCCGTTACTAATAGGCTGCTATCGATTTGGTAATTAAGATCGAAGTTAGTAACCGGGTTTTCTCCATAATTAGTTACTGTTATTGTAATTACTTCGTTAGCTGATAAAAATCCCGTTACAGGCGTATCTATGCTTGAGACTCCAATATCATAGGAAAAATTGTTTAACAATGGAAAGGAATCCATGGTGTCAGAATCTGAATTCTGAGGATCCAACCAGTCTTTTAATCTCGTATTCGAAGTTCCAGCACCGTTCCAAGAGGTGGCCAATCGTCCGTAATAATCCAAGGTCCCATTGTCAACAGTGCCACTACAAGCAGCTGAACCCCCAAATAATTGACCAATAATTCTTCCATCTTGATCAAACAATGGGGACCCTGACGATCCTGGTTCTGTAACTCCTGCTTCCCAGCCACCAGCGGCACCTCCAACAATTTCCCATGTTTGGGCACCAGCATTGAATTCTTTAGTAGCGGGATCATCATCTCTACAAACTTTCATCACATCTCCAGAGGGGTGATGAATACCGACCTGAAATTCAGGAAAATTATCTGACTTATCCCAGCCTGCAAAAACTCTGTCCCAAGCTTCAGGAATTGCTGTATTAATCTCTACTAATGCAAAATCTGAGCCAGCATCTCTTGCCCTAAGTGTGGCACCACTAATAGTCATATTCGTGGGTCCACTGCTACTACTTTCAGTTGTAGCGCAAACCGTATTGGGACTAATCCATCCAAACCTAAAAGCCCATGAAGCGGGGTTGCTAAAGCAGTGGTTCGCAGTTAAGAAATAAGGCGTACCATCATTTTGAGTGTTATTAATCAAAGCCCCTGTACAAAAACCTGAGCCCCCAGATAACAAAATTCCGACAGATCTTTTATTGTGTTCTTTTAAATCTTCCCAGTCTGAACCAATTGAACAATTTACATCTAAATTACAGTCCCCTGAATCATTTAGAGATTTTGCCTCCTTAAAAGTATCGCCACTTCTGTAGCCATGAGTCGCTTTAACAATATGCAAACTCCCCTGCCCTATCACCTCTTGAGGCTCGTAGTACTCAATCCAAACTGATGGGCCTTTCACAAGCCAAGTTCCAAGGATTCCACCTTCTTGATTTTGATCATTTGTATAGGCCCCTAACAGGTCCGTTTTATCGTCATTATATAAGTATAAAGTTCCTCCCCTAGGGATAAATAAGTTATCGAAAATAAAATTTAATGACAAAGCATCAGCTGAAGATATTAGCAATCTCCAAATTCTATCTCCATTTTCTAGAACATCCCACTTGCCATCTTCAAAACCAAAATCAACACTATGCATATATCCAAACCTCCAGGGTCTATCAAATAAGAGGTCATTTATTTTATCCTGTTCCTTTATTAATTTTAAGTTAAATGTTGGCAATACAATAGGCTGAACCACCTCTAAGCTACTAGGGGGGTACGACCAGCTTATGGGTTCACCCTCATCCGTTACTTGAGCAGTTGTGATTAGCGTAAACATCAAAAAAATAGGCAGAATAATTTTCATGCTGTAATTTTATTAAATTGGTTATAAGTATTTAATTTTAAAAAAGTAGCTAATTTAGTGAAAATTAAATTAAAGCACTTCAGCCACTACAAATGTACTGCCACCAATATAAATAAGATCGTCTATGTAAGCCTTGTGTTTAGCAGCTCTAAAAGCCTCGCTTACAGATCCATAAACTGTACCTTTAAAACTACTGTGTTTAAAAAACAGCGCTAGCTTATCCGCGCTCAAACCCCTTGGAATATCGGGCTTACAAAAGTAATACAGGCTGTTTTTAGGAAACAGCTCTATGAGAGAAGAAATATCTTTGTCATTCACTACGCCCAATACTATGTGCAAATTCTTAAATTTTTCGTCTTGAAGCTGCTTTAACGCCAAGCCTAGTCCCTCCTTGTTGTGTGCGGTGTCACAAATAATTTTTGGCGCAGTACCTAGAACTTCCCAACGGCCACGAAGTCCAGTGTTTTCGACTACTTTTAAAAGCCCTGCTTGCAATGCTGGTATAGAGATTGTAAATGCCCCAGTATTTAAAACTGCAACCGTTTGTAAAACGGTGCGTACATTATGAACTTGACAGGCGCCTTTTAAACTGGTCGGATAGTTAGTTTTTACCAACTGATCAGCAAAATAAACAGCCGCTTGTTTTTTAGCTGCTTTGGCTCTAAAAATAGCTTCTGCTTCTAACTGTGTTTCGCCAATTACTATTGGGGTGTTTGACTTGATAATCCCTGCCTTCTCCACTGCAATCGCCTCCAAAGTGTCTCCTAAAAACTGGGTGTGATCCAATCCAATATTGGTAATAACAGCAACTTCAGGACTTAGAATATTGGTCGAATCTAAGCGCCCTCCAAGGCCCACCTCTACTAGCGCGACATCTACCTGTTCCGCTGCAAAATACTCAAATGCCATACCAACTGACATTTCAAAGAAAGACAGCGTGTTGGCTTCAAAAAAGGATTGGTGGGCAGCGACAAAATCAACCACAAAATCCTTAGTAATCATCTGACCATTGATACGGATGCGTTCCCTGTAATCCTTTAAATGCGGTGAGGTATACAGGCCTACCTTATAGCCAGCTTCTTGTAAAACAGAAGCCAACATATGTGCTGTTGAACCCTTTCCGTTGGTCCCTCCAATATGGACTGACCTGAATTTTTTTTCGGGATAATTAAGATACTTCGCTAATTTCTGCGTCTGACTTAAATCGGCCTTATAAGCTGATTTTCCCACGTTTTGATAACGGGGTAATTGTGAAAATAGCCATTGGGTGGTCTCTTTATAATCCATTTATTGACGAACACTAAAGTCTACGATTACAAATCCAATTTGTCTTGCAGGGGCTTTGGGGTCGGCAGGCCACTTATGCGTAAGCGCTGTTTTTTTGGCAGCCTCATACAAACAGCCATCAGCGGTTGTTCCCCGTTTGCCCGGAATGGCTTTAGTGACATGGCCGTTCTGGTTAACATAAATCTCTACCACAACAATCCCTTCTTCATCACAGTCTGGAATCACTTTGGTGCTGGTTGGGCGTCCTCTTCCATTGAGGCCATAGCCGACGCCTCCTGTGCCGCTCCCCTTAGACCCGAAATAACTGGACCTATAGGGATCTCCATTTAACTGGCCTTTATCGCCTGCTGTTGTATCATCCCCTTCAGCAGCTGGGTCACTTCCTTTATCTGTTCCTATCCCGCTCATAAGCGCATCTAACTGGGCTTTCTTTTTAGCCTTGATATCCGCTTCTTTTTTCAGGCGTTCCGCTTCTGCTTTTGCCTTTGCCTGAGCCTTTGCAATAGCTTCTGCTTGCCGTTTAGCGGCCTCAGCCTCTGCCTTTTTAATGGCAATTGACTCTAGAGCATCGGCAGTGATTACCTCTTCTTTAATAGCAGGCGGAATTGACTGAGGCTGCTCCACGGGTTCAGACGCTGGAATAGACTCCGCCGCAAGTGGTTCCTTGGGTTGGACTAAACCACTGCCTGTAGGCTTGGTGCCAAAATTAACAGCCACACCATATTCTAAGGGAGGGTCCATATAAGCTGGGCCTATGACAAACATAAGTAAGACTAATAACAGCATGATGGCAGAAGTCAATCGCGCTGAATGCTTTTGGTGTTTGGTCTTAAAATAACGCATCTTAATTCGGGTTTACAGCTAATATAATCTTGAATTTTTTGCGATTGGCAATATCCATGACTTTGACAACATAATCAACGGGTACCGATTTTTCAGCTCTTAATACAAGGGCTGGAGTCGTTTCGTTTTTGAGTGATTTAATAAGTTCAGATTCTAGAGTTTCAAGTGCAACTTCTTTTTGATCAATATAGAATGACAAATCTTTTTTAATACTTACAGATATAGATTTTTTGTTTTCTGTTTTGCCGCTGGCCTTAGGCAACAGAATATCAATGGCATTGGTGGTGACCAAGGTAGATGCAATCATAAAAAAAATCAATAAAAGAAATACAATATCAGTCATAGAGGACATATTGAATTCTGGGGTGATTTTATTTCGGCCTCTAATATTCATATCAAATAGGTTCGTTGAGCAAATCTAAAAACTCTACCGAGTTGGCTTCCATTTGGTAAACAACTTTATTGGTACGACCTACAATATGATTATAGGAAATATAGGCTACAATCCCTACCACCAATCCAGCGACGGTTGTAGTCATAGCTGTATACAAGCCATCAGCTAATAATTTGATATCTATCTGACCTCCAGAATTAGCAATCTCAAAAATGGACAATATCATACCTATCACAGTTCCTAAAAACCCAATCATAGGGGCAGCTCCCGAAATAGTAGCCAGCATACTTACATTTTTTTCTAGACTGTAAACTTCCAATTTACCTGCATTTTCAATCGCAGAGTTAATATCGGCTAGCGGGCGCCCAATGCGCGATATCCCTTTGTGAATCAATCTAGACACCGGCGAGTTCACAGATTTACAAAGCACTTTAGCAGCTTCTATTTTACCATTGACTACATGATCTCTTATTTGGTTCATAAAATTCGGATCTGCCTTAGACGCAGCTTTGATAGTAAACAAACGTTCAAAATAAATATATAAGGCCAGCACAAGCAATACCGTTAGCAGTGCAATTATCAATTGACCTGCTAGGCCGCCACTTTTGATTAATTCAAAAATCGACAGTGTTTTTTCGATTGATTCAATCTCTAGGGACATTGGTATTTCTTCTTGAACCATCTCTTTGTATTTAATTAGTTTGACTATAAAACGTTAAAATTTGATAAAAATTATCTTTAGAATAGCGTTCTCATAAAGAAAAAAGTGAGTGCGCCTGCTAAAAACCCTATTAAGGCCAGCCAAGATATCTTTTTTAAATACCAGAAAAAGTTGATTTTCTCCATTCCCATGGCCACAACTCCGGCTGCAGATCCAATGATTAGCATACTGCCCCCAGTTCCAGCAGCATAGGCAATAAAATGCCAAAGCTGATGATCCATGGGTTCAGAAAACATCCCCAGTGAAGCAGCCACTAAAGGTACATTATCAATAACTGCAGATCCTACTCCTAGTAATAAAACTACTAAATCAGACACCTTGTTGCCCGGCAGTTCTGTGCCCAGTGCAGGAGTTGCCTCCTTAAGCCAGTCCGCAAACCCAAATAAAACCCCTAAAGATTCCAGGGCCGCAACGGCCATTAAAATCCCCAAGAAAAATAGGATACTTGGCAATTCTATCTTGGATAAAGAATAATGTACTGGACTGTGGTGTACCTGTCCTTCAGAGTTTTCCTTGTCTAGTTCCGCTAAGCTAAATTTTGATGAACTATATATTTCTGCAAATACAGCGACAACACCAAGAGACAGCATCATACCAACATAGGGAGGGAGATGGGTAACTACTTTGAATATAGGAACGAAAATAATTGCTGTTAAGCCCAAATAAAGCATGGTCCCACTAAAGCGACCTGTAGGCTCTGTTTGTGCAGTATCAATTTCTAAAAATCCTTTAAAGACTGCTAAGCGTGAAGCAATAATAGTAGGAACTACCATACACACTACAGAAGGCACCAATAGATAAGCAAATAAATGACCTGTACTCACTTTGTTGGCGATCCACAACATTGTTGTAGTGACATCTCCAATGGGAGAAAAAGCACCTCCAGCATTAGCTGCAATAACAATAAGTCCTGCAAACCATAGACGCATTTTACGATCGTTTATTATTTTTTGTAACAGTGATATTAAAACAATAGTGGCCGTTAAATTATCTATAATTGCAGATAAAACAAATGCTAGAACTGCAAAAATCCAAAGTAATTTCGTTTTCTTTTTGGTTTTAATAAAGTTTTTAATCGTAGAAAATCCATTGAAATAGGCTATAATTTCAACAATGGTCATGGCACCTAACAAGAAAACAAGAATTTCGGCGGTTTTACCTAAATGATGTAGTAGTGACTCTTCTAATAAGTGCATTTTATCTAGATGATCTAAGGACTGAAAATTATCTAAGAGTGCATGCTTACTGGAGTCAAACCAATTTTCAAAATCATCTATACCAAAGGATACTAGGGCCCAGCTTAAGGACATCATGACTAAGGCAGGAATTAATTTATCGACTTTTAGAGTATGTTCTAATGTGATTGCTAAATAGCCAAGTACAAATACAATTATGATAAGGGTTTCCATTGATTCTAGTTTATTTTTTTAAAGCGCAGCCCATAGAGTCAGTAGCTTGGAAACAAATATAAAAAACTAAACAATGATTTTATGAATTTATCATGGTTTTTAAGGCAAAAAAATACAGCCGCTACTGTGGTCCTGACGAGCGCCTGTAACACTTTGCAAACAGTTGGGTAAGTCTTGCAGCCTTAGCACGCCTAAAAAACCAAATATCAGCGCTTCTTTAAACTCAATAATCACAGGGTCTCCAGCTGATATTTCTTGTAAACAAAGACTTGAAATACGCTCTAATAGGAAGCTATTAAACACACCACCTCCAGTGGGCAATCCGTTTTTTAAATCATAGCTTATAAGTACCCTGGAGATTTGAAATGCAATATGTTCTACAAGTGTTCGAAGACTGTCCGACGCTTCAAGCTTGTAACTGTCAACCAATGGAATTATATGCCGCTGTACCCACTCTAACCCTAATGATTTTGGGGGCGGAGCTGCATAATAATCTAAGGCATTTAATGCCACTAGCAAGGGATTACAAATCATACCTTTAGAAGCGAGACGCCCCTCGGAATCATAAGACATTCCCAAGGGCTTCACATAGTAATTTAACAAAATATTGACTGGACAAACATCAAAGGCGATGCGCTTGTTATCCCGCTCAAAGGACAGGTTTGCAAAGCCTCCTAAATTAATACAATAGTCGTAATCAGAAAACAACAAGGCATCGCCAATAGGAACTAAGGGGGCGCCTTGACCTCCAAGAGCCACATCTTGGATACGAAAATCACATACCACTGTTTGGTTTAAGCAGCTTGCCAGGCTAGCTAGGTTTCCTATTTGAAAGGTCCTTCCGAGCTCAGGTTGATGAAAAACAGTATGTCCATGGCTGCAAACAGCATCAAGTGGGACTTGAGGATGTTTTTTAATAAATCCAGAAATTACTTCTGACAAATACTGAGTGTAATCCAGGTTGAGTTGCTCTAATTCTGAAGGAGCTAAGGTCAATGCATCGCGCAAGCGGTTTTGCCATTGCCTGGAATAACCAAGCGTCTGCGCATCAATAATTTCAAACTTCCAAGCAGTTCCATATTCAAAACACACATAGCATAAATCTATACCATCAATGGAGGTTCCTGACATGACCCCGATAACATGAAATTTAGTGTTATTTTTAAAGCTTATTTGCTTCATTATTTATTTATTTACAATTACTATGCGTGCATAGTATATTTTACTATCTTTGAAGAACAAATTTAAGACCTATGAATTTCTCCTTATCTGAAGAGCAACAAATGGTGCAAAAGGCGGCCCGTGATTTTGCACAAACTGAACTAAGACCTGGCGTAATAAAACGTGATGAACTCCAAGAATTTCCTGACAATTTAGTGAAAAAAATGGGAGCACTTGGCTTTATGGGTATTATGGTAGACCCAAAATATGGTGGAAGTGGAATGGATACTATCTCTTATGTTTTGGTCATGGAGGAATTATCAAAAATTGATGCCTCTGCAGCAGTGATTGTGTCCGTAAACAACTCCCTTGTTTGTTATGGACTTCAGGCCTATGGCTCGGAAGCACAAAAAGAAAAATATTTATCAAAGTTAGCTACTGGAGCTGCTGTTGGCGCTTTTTGCTTAAGCGAGCCAGAAGCTGGAAGTGATGCTACCTCCCAACAAACAACCGCCATTGATCAGGGAGATTATTATTTGATTAATGGGACCAAAAACTGGATTACTAGTGGTGGACGCGCCGACATCTACCTTGTTATAGCACAAACAGAACGCAGCAAGGGTTCGAGAGGAATCAACGCCTTTATTGTGGAGAAAGGCATGGCAGGTTTTGAGATAGGCCCTAAAGAAGACAAGCTTGGGATTCGAGGAAGTGATACCCACACCCTACAATTTAATGATGTAAGAGTCCCCAAAGAAAATCGAATTGGCGAGGCGGGCTTTGGATTTAAATTTGCTATGAAAACACTGTCAGGGGGCCGCATAGGTATTGCTGCTCAGGCTTTGGGCATTGCTTCAGGAGCTTATGAGTTAGCATTGGACTACTCTAAACAGCGGAAGGCTTTTGGAACTGAAATTTGCAACCATCAGGCCATTGCTTTTAAGCTGGCTGATATGGCTACGGATATTGAAGCAGCACGCCATATGGTTATGAAAGCGGCTTGGGACAAAGACCAAGGCAACTCTTACGACACCTCCAGTGCCATGGCCAAGTTATATGCATCTAAAGTAGCCATGGAGCACACTGTAGAAGCGGTTCAGATTCATGGAGGAAATGGTTTTGTTAAAGATTACCATGTAGAGCGACTCATGCGAGATGCAAAAATTACACAGATTTATGAAGGCACTTCCGAAATTCAAAAAATAGTGATTTCAAGGGCATTACTTAAAAGTTAATATAAAAAAAGCCTCGCTAATTTCTTAGCGAGGCTTTATATAAAA
>TARA_Y100000385_G_scaffold277995_1_pt1 | contig 17565 bp, 13 predicted proteins | sample TARA_Y100000385 | Tara Oceans TARA_Y100000385 (sample SAMEA2620980) | marine metagenome | biome: marine biome (ENVO:00000447); feature: surface water layer (ENVO:00002042); material: "saline water (ENVO:00002010), including plankton (ENVO:xxxxxxxx)" | depth 5 m
AGTAAAGCTTCAGGTCCGTGGTGGCCAAGCTAACCCTTCTCCTCCTGTAGGTCCAGCATTGGGTGCTGCGGGTGTCAATATCATGGAGTTCTGTAAACAGTTTAACGCTCGTTCTCAGGATAAAATGGGTAAAGTGTTGCCGGTAGTGATTTCTGTGTATGCAGATAAGAGCTTCGACTTCATTGTAAAGACACCACCCGCTGCCGTCCAATTATTGGAAGCTGCAAAGATTAAGAAGGGATCATCGGAGCCTAACCGTAGTAAAGTTGCTAAAGTTACTTGGGATGCTGTTCGCAAAATTGCAGAAGATAAAATGGTTGATTTAAACTGTTTTACTGTTGAATCAGCAATGTCTATGATTGCTGGTACTGCAAGAAGTATGGGTATAACTGTTATGGGCGAGAAGCCGTTTTAATTTAAAGTTTGAATCAATGGCAAAATTGACTAAAAACACGAAAAACGCGCTCGCCAAACTTGAAAAGGGTAAAGTATACTCAGTTGGCGAAGCAGCGACCTTGGTAAAAGAGGTAAACTGCACTAAGTTTGATGCATCTGTTAACTTAGCAGTTCGTTTAGGTGTTGACCCTCGAAAAGCGAACCAGATGGTTCGTGGAGTAGTGAGTCTTCCACACGGGACTGGTAAGAGCGTACGTGTTTTGGCTTTAGTAACACCTGATAAGGTTGAAGAAGCAAAAGCAGCAGGTGCAGATTACGCGGGCCTTGATGAATTCATCGAGAAAATAAAAGGTGGTTGGACGGACATTGATGTGATCGTTACAATGCCTTCAGTAATGGGAAAAATTGGACCTTTGGGTCGCGTATTAGGTCCTCGTGGCCTCATGCCGAATCCAAAATCCGGAACCGTTACTATGGACGTAGCAAAGGCTGTGGGTGAAGTAAAAGCTGGAAAGATTGACTTTAAGGTTGATCGTTACGGTATAGTTCACGCAGCTGTGGGTAAGGTATCATTTGATGCAGCTAAAATTCAGGAGAACGCTGAAGAATTGATTAGAACTCTTAATAAGCTTAAGCCAAGTTCGGCTAAAGGAACTTACATGAAGAGTGTCTATATGTCTTCAACAATGTCTCCTGGTATATCTGTGGATGCTAAGTCAGTTTCATAATCTTAAGAGAAAAGTAACATGACAAAAGAGGATAAACTTACTCAAATTGAAGAGCTAACAACAGTTTTGAATGATACTCCGACAATTTATTTGGCGGATATCGCGGCATTGAATGCTGATACAACTTCAAGCTTGCGTAGAGCGAGCTTTGGAAAAGGTATTAAGCTAACCGTCGTAAAGAACACGTTGCTCAAAAAGGCTATGGATGCATCAGAGAAGGACTTTGACGGTCTTTACGATGTATTAAAGGGAAATACTAGTATAATGCTTTCAGAGGCTGGAAACGCTCCTGCGAAACTCATTAAAGAGTTCCGTAAGAAGAACGATAAACCAGTTTTGAAAGGCGCTTGGATTGAAGAGAGCGTTTATGTAGGTGATGATAATTTAGAAATGTTGACAGCAATCAAGTCTAAGGAAGAATTGATTGGAGATGTCATTGCATTACTACAAAGTCCTGCTAAAAACGTAATTTCTGCACTTCAAAGCGCAGGTGGAAACATCGCTGGTATCCTAAAAACTTTGGAAGAACGCAACGCGTAATTCCTTTATTGACAATTAATTAAGAATTAAATTTTTAAATTTTACTAAAAATGGCTGATATCAAAGAATTGGGCGATGCTCTAGTAAACTTTGACAGTTAAAGAAGTATCTGAATTAGCAGATTACTTGAAAGAAGAACATGGCATCGAGCCTGCTGCAGCTGCAGTAGCGGTTGCTGGTCCTGCAGCTGGTGGAGATGCCGATGGTGGTGACGAGCAAACTGAGTTCGACGTAGTTTTGAAAGCTGCTGGTGGTTCTAAACTTGCTGTAGTTAAGCTTGTAAAAGAAATGACTGGTTTAGGCTTGAAAGAGGCTAAAGAAAAAGTAGATAGCGCACCTGCTGCATTGAAAGAGGGCGTATCTAAAGACGAAGCAGAAGCATTGAAAGCGCAGCTTGAAGAAGCTGGTGCTGAAGTTGAGATCAAGTAATTGATCTCCTGCTAGGTTATCCGGTTTAGGTCTTTGGGGAGTCCCCTTAGACCTAAACCTTTTTGTGTTTAATTAACATTTTGGGCTGAAATGGTAAACCAAGTTAATGCTCCCCAGGAGCGTATCAACTTTTCTTCAACGGCTATAAAGACGGCTTTTCCGGACTTTTTAGATATTCAGTTGAAGAGTTTTATGGACTTCTTCCAAATAGAGACGAAGCCATCAGAAAGATCTGAAGAAGGTCTTCACCGCGTTTTTGCGGAAAATTTTCCAATTTCGGATTCGAGAAACAATTTTGTTCTTGAATTTTTGGATTACTTCGTAGACCCTCCGCGTTATTCGGAACGAGAATGTATCGAGCGTGGCTTGACATTCTGTGTACCGCTGAAGGCGCGTTTGAAACTGTATTGTACAGATCCAGAACATGAAGATTTTGAAACGATAGTTCAAGACGTATATCTGGGTACTATCCCGTATATGTCACCGCGCGGTACTTTTATTGTAAATGGCGCAGAGCGTATTATCGTTAGCCAATTACACCGTTCACCTGGTGTATTCTTTGGTCAATCTTACCACGCGAATGGAACTAAGCTTTATTCAGCCCGTATTATTCCGTTCAAAGGATCTTGGATTGAATTCGCAACGGATATCAACCAAGTCATGTACGCGTACATAGATCGGAAGAAAAAGTTACCTGTAACTACGCTTCTTCGTTCTATCGGTTACGAAAGAGATAAAGACATCTTAGAAATCTTTGACTTAGCAGAAGAGGTAAAAGTCAGTAAGGCAGCTTTGAAGCGTTCTATTGGCCGCAAACTTGCTGCGAGAGTTTTAAAAACTTGGATAGAAGATTTTGTTGATGAGGATACAGGTGAGGTTGTTTCTATTGAGAGAAACGAGGTCATTCTTGATCGTGACACCATATTAGACAAAGAGCATACAGAAGAAATTATAGATGCTGAGGTTAGCACTATCCTTCTGCATAAAGAAGATATAGCATCTTCAGATTTTGCAATTATTCACAATACTTTACAAAAGGATCCAACGAATACTGAAAAGGAGGCCGTAGAGCATATCTACCGTCAACTGCGCAATGCAGAACCGCCTGATGAGGAAACGGCTCGTGGAATAATTGACAAATTATTTTTCTCTGAGCAACGATATTCTTTAGGAGAGGTAGGGCGCTATCGTTTGAATAAAAAATTATACGAAGGCTCAGAAGAGGATTCGCAGGTGCTTACCAAAGGGGATATCATTGAAATCATTAAGCGCTTAATTGAGTTGATTAACTCGAAAGCGGAGATTGATGATATTGATCACCTAAGTAACCGAAGGGTACGTACAGTTGGTGAGCAGATGGCCAATCAATTTGGTGTTGGACTTGCTCGTATGGCGAGAACAATTCGCGAGCGCATGAATGTTCGTGATAACGAAGTGTTTACTCCTATAGATTTGATTAATGCGAAGACGCTTTCTTCAGTTATCAACTCATTTTTTGGGACCAATCAGCTGAGTCAATTCATGGATCAAACGAATCCATTGTCAGAGATAACGCACAAACGTCGTCTTTCAGCTTTGGGTCCGGGTGGTTTATCAAGAGAGCGTGCTGGATTTGAGGTACGGGATGTACACTATACTCACTATGGACGTTTATGTCCTATAGAAACACCTGAAGGTCCTAATATTGGTCTGATTTCTTCACTTTGTGTTTATGCAAAAGTGAATTCAATGGGATTCATTGAGACTCCGTATCGTCATGTAAGAGATGGAAAGGTAGTAGTTGATGAAGCACCAAATTATTTGAGTGCAGAAGAGGAAGAAGCGAAAGTAATCGCTCAAGCGAATGCTCCAATTAGCCCAGATGGAACATTTATAAATGAAAAAGTAAAAGTACGTGAGGAAGGAGACTTCCCAGTTGTTGAGCCAGCGACCATTGATTATATGGATGTTGCGCCTAATCAAATAGCTTCTATTTCTGCATCTCTTATTCCATTTTTGGAACACGATGATGCAAACCGTGCATTGATGGGTTCTAACATGATGCGTCAGGCTGTACCTTTACTTCGTCCTGAAGCACCAATTGTTGGGACTGGTCTAGAAAGACAAGTAGCCACAGACTCTCGTGTTTTGATTAATTCGGAAGGTCCTGGAGTAGTCGAATATGTTGACTCCATGCAGATTCAGATTCGTTACGATCGTAATGAAGAGGAGCGTGCCGTAAGTTTTGAAGAAGATGTGAAGTCTTATCATTTGGTGAAATTCCAAAAGACAAATCAAGGAACAACCATCAATCTAAAGCCAATTGTAAAGAAAGGCGATAGAGTGGATGCAGGACAAGTACTTTGTGAGGGCTACGCAACTCAGAAGGGGGAGCTGGCGCTTGGACGCAACATGCTTGTATCCTTTATGCCTTGGAAGGGCTACAACTTTGAGGATGCTATTGTAATCTCAGAGAGAGTAGTTCGTGAAGATATCTTCACTTCAATTCATATTGATGAATATTCGTTAGAGGTCCGAGACACCAAATTAGGTGCTGAGGAATTGACTGCGGATATTCCCAATGTAAGTGAAGAGGCCACCAAGGATTTAGATGAGAATGGAATCATTCGTGTTGGAGCAGAAATTAAGCCGGGTGATATTTTAATTGGTAAGATCACTCCTAAAGGTGAAAGCGATCCGTCTCCAGAAGAGAAGTTATTGCGTGCCATCTTTGGTGATAAAGCTGGTGATGTGAAGGATGCTTCACTAAAAGCTTCACCTTCATTGAACGGGGTTGTTATTGATAAAAAACTCTTTACTCGTTTAGTAAAAGATAAGCGTCAGCGCGCTGAGGATAAAGAAGAGATTGGTCAATTGGATCTTGAAATGGCTTCTGAATTGGCTGAATTGAAGTCTGTATTTGTTTCTAAGCTTAGTGCTTTAGTAAGCGGTAAAACTTCTCAAGGTGTTATCAATGACCTAAACGAAGATGTAATTCCGAAGGGAACGAAGTTTACGTTGAAGGCTTTAAATGCAATTGAAGACTATAGTCGTATTGTAGGCGGTAAATGGACTACTGATGATGTTCGTAATGACAAGATTGATACACTTATTCACAATTACAAAATTCGTGTAAACGATATCCAAGGAGCGTATCGTCGCAAGCGATTTGCAATTACTGTTGGTGATGAACTTCCAGCAGGTATTGTCAAATTAGCCAAGGTATATATTGCCAAAAAGCGCAAGCTTAAAGTTGGTGATAAGATGGCCGGCCGTCACGGTAATAAGGGTATTGTTGCTCGTATTGTGCGCGATGAGGATATGCCATTCTTGGAAGACGGTACACCTGTTGATATCGTATTGAATCCACTTGGTGTACCATCACGTATGAACATTGGTCAGATATATGAAACCGTTTTGGGTTGGGCAGGTAGAAAACTAGACAAGAATTTTGCTACCCCAATTTTCGATGGTGCGTCATTAGATGATATCACGTCCTACGTGAGTGAAGCTGGACTCCCAGAATTTGGTCATACACAGTTGTATGATGGAGGAACAGGTCAACCTTTCGATCAGAGAGCAACAGTTGGTATTATCTACATGTTGAAATTAGGTCACATGGTTGACGATAAGATGCATGCAAGATCCATTGGTCCGTATTCATTGATTACGCAACAACCCTTGGGTGGTAAAGCTCAATTTGGTGGTCAGCGTTTTGGTGAGATGGAAGTTTGGGCGCTTGAAGCCTTCGGTGCAGCAAATATTTTACGAGAAATCCTCACTGTTAAGTCTGATGATGTTATTGGTCGTGCGAAGACTTACGAGGCAATTGTAAAAGGAGAGCGCATGCCTACTCCAGGAATTCCTGAATCATTCAATGTATTGCTACATGAATTGAAAGGACTAGGATTGAAAGTAACGTTGGACTAATTATGAATACTCCCTGAGGCTTTTGCCTTAGGTCTTAATACAATCGCATTATGGCTCTTAGAAAAAGCGATAAAAATCAAAACAGCGCATTCAACAAGATTACAATCTCGTTGACTGCCCCAGAAACCATCCTTGAAAACAGTCATGGAGAGGTTTTAAAACCAGAAACAATCAACTACCGAACACATAAACCGGAGCGTGATGGTCTTTTCTGTGAACGCATTTTTGGTCCTGTAAAGGATTACGAGTGTGCTTGTGGTAAGTACAAAAGAATCCGTTACAAAGGAATTGTATGTGATCGATGTGGAGTTGAGGTTACAGAGAAAAAAGTACGTCGTGATAGAGTAGGTCACATCTCATTGGTGGTGCCTGTTGTTCACATTTGGTACTTCCGTTCGTTACCTAACAAGATTGGTTACCTCCTGGGTTTACCGTCCAAGAAATTGGACATGGTAATTTACTATGAGCGTTACGTAGTTATTCAAGCAGCTAATGCAGTAGATAACGAAGGTAATCCGCTTGAGCGAATGCAATTCTTGACGGAAGACGAGTATTTGGATGCAATGGAGCGTTTGCCAATTGAAAACCAGTATTTACAGGATTCTGACCCAAATAAGTTCATTGCTAAGATGGGTGCAGAAGCAGTTAAAGCCTTATTGGGAACCCTTGATTTGGACGAACTCTCATATCAATTGCGTCATAAAGCAAATACGGAAACTTCTCAGCAACGGAAACAAGAAGCGCTCAAGCGCCTTCAAGTTGTAGAAAGTCTGCGCGATGCGAATTCACGTATAGAAAACAATCCAGAGTGGATGGTAATGAGCGTTGTACCGGTAATTCCACCAGAACTTCGTCCACTTGTACCACTTGACGGGGGCCGCTTTGCTACGTCAGATTTGAACGACCTTTACCGACGTGTAATTATTCGTAATAACCGTCTTAAGCGTCTACTAGAAATCAAAGCACCTGAGGTGATTTTGAGAAATGAGAAGCGTATGCTTCAGGAGTCTGTAGATAGTCTTTTCGATAATACTCGTAAGTCGTCTGCGGTGAAGACAGAGAGCAATCGTCCATTGAAATCACTTTCTGATTCATTGAAAGGTAAGCAAGGTCGTTTCCGTCAAAATCTTTTGGGTAAGCGTGTTGATTACTCTGCCCGTTCAGTAATAGTTGTAGGCCCTGAATTGAAACTTCACGAATGTGGTCTTCCAAAGAACATGGCTGCTGAACTTTACAAACCCTTCATTGTACGTAAGTTGATTGAAAGAGGAATTGTAAAAACGGTGAAGTCTGGAAAGAAAATAATCGATCGTCGTGATCCAGTAGTTTGGGATATCTTAGATAACGTGATGAAGGGTCACCCGGTTTTATTAAACCGTGCACCTACTCTTCACCGTTTGGGAATTCAGGCATTCCAGCCAAAGCTGATTGAAGGGAAGGCAATTCAATTGCACCCTCTAGCATGTACGGCATTTAACGCTGATTTTGATGGTGATCAAATGGCAGTGCACCTTCCATTAGGCCCAGCTGCTATCTTAGAAGCACAGGTATTAATGTTGGCGTCACACAACATTTTGAACCCAGCAAACGGTTCTCCTATTGCAGTTCCTTCGCAGGATATGGTTCTTGGCCTATACTATATGACCAAGTCCATGAAGAATACCAAAGACATGCCTGTAAGAGGTGAGGGAATGGTATTCTACTCACCTGAAGAAGTTGAGATTGCCTTAAATGAAGGCGCAGTGGACTTGCATGCTCAAATCAAGATTAAAGGTCGCGTGGAGCAAGAGGATGGATCTATGAATATGGAGTTCATTGAGACTACAGTAGGTCGTGTATTATTCAATCAGGCTGTACCAGAGCAGGTTTCATTTATCAATACCGTATTAACTAAGAAAGCACTTCGTGGAATTATCGCAGATGTTTTGAAAAAAACAGATGTACCCGCTACAGCTAAATTCTTGGATGATATTAAGTCTATGGGATATGGACGTGCCTTCCGAGGCGGTCTATCGTTCTCGTTGAATGATATTAGAATTCCAGATGCCAAGGAGAAATTGATTTCCGAGGCAGCTGAAGAGGTTGATGGTATTTTTGCATCGTACAACATGGGTTTAATTACCAATAACGAAAGATACAATCAGGTAATTGACGTTTGGACTAATACGAACGCTCGATTGACGCAGGAAGCTATGAGTACCTTGATTAATGATCGTCAAGGTTTCAACCCAATTTATATGATGCTTGATTCTGGAGCACGTGGATCAAAGGAGCAGATTCGTCAGCTTTCCGGTATGCGTGGTTTGATGGCTAAGCCTCAGAAATCAGGCTCTGCAGGTGGAGAAATCATTGAAAACCCCATTATCTCTAACTTTAAGGAGGGATTATCCATTCTTGAGTACTTTATTTCTACTCACGGTGCTCGTAAAGGTCTTGCAGATACGGCATTGAAAACGGCAGATGCTGGTTACTTAACACGTCGTTTGCATGATGTTGCACAAGACGTGGTGGTCAATGAAGTAGACTGTGGAACGCTTCGCGGCTTAGAGGTAACTGCATTGAAGAAAAGTGAAGAAATCGTTGAATCGCTTGCAGAGCGCATCATCGGTAGGGTTTCTCTAAATGATGTGGTTGATCCATTAACAGATGAGGTTTATATCGAATCAGGAGAATTAATCACTGAAGAGATTGCCAATAGAATTGATGCTTCTCCAATAGAAGTTGTTGAGGTACGCTCCCCATTAACTTGTGCTACGAAGCGCGGTATTTGTGAGAAATGTTACGGAACTAACCTTGCGACTAATAAAGGTGCTCAACAGGGTGATTCTGTGGGTGTTATTGCAGCTCAGTCAATTGGAGAACCAGGTACGCAGCTTACGCTTCGTACATTCCACGTTGGAGGAACTGCGGGTAACGTTTCCGAAGAAAATAAAATTCTTGCCAAGTTCGACGGTAAAATTGAATTAGAAGATGTCCGCACGGTAGAAGGTGAGAATGGAGAGAAAATTGTTATTGGTCGTACCGGTGAGATGCGTTTAGTAGACGTTAAAACGGGCCGAACGGTGATGACAAACAACATTCCTTACGGTGGTATTTTAAAGGTGAAGCAAGGTCAAAAGGTGAAGGAAAACGCCGAGATTGTACTTTGGGATCCTTACAATGCGGTCATTATTGCCGAGGCGCCGGGTAAAATTGCTTACAAGGATATCATTCAAGGAATTACCTATAAAGTTGAGATTGATGAACAAACAGGTTTCCAAGATAAAGTAATCTCGGATAATCGTAATCGTAAGTTGATTCCAACTATTCAAGTTATGGATGCTGACGGCAATGAAGTGAAGCATTACACATTGCCTGTTGGTGCACATTTGATGGTAGAAGAAGGTGAGGAGATTGCTGCAGGTAAGATTCTTGTGAAGATTGCACGTAAGAGTGCAAAAGCAGGTGATATTACAGGTGGTCTTCCACGTGTAACAGAATTGTTTGAGGCACGTAACCCTTCTAATCCTGCCGTTGTAGCTGCCATAGACGGTATAGTTAGCTACGGGAAAATTAAGCGCGGTAATCGTGAAATTATCATTGAGAGTCGCACGGGTGAGGTGAAGAAATACTTGATTAATTTGAGTAAGCAGATCCTCGTTCAGGAAAACGATTTCGTTAAAGCTGGTACGCCACTATCAGACGGTGCAATTACACCGAATGATATTTTAGCGATAAAAGGTCCTACTGCGGTTCAATCCTACTTAGTGAATGAAATTCAAGAAGTTTATAGACTTCAAGGGGTGAAAATCAACGATAAGCACTTTGAAGTTATCGTGCGTCAAATGATGCGTAAGGTTAAGATTCAAGATACAGGTGATACTTTGTTCCTTGAAGGAAATCTTGTACACGCGGTAGATTTCATTGAAGAAAATGATAATATTTTCGGAATGAAGGTAGTTGAAGATGCCGGCGAAAGTGAAAGCTTGAAAGTTGGACAAATCCTTAGCTCAAGAGATTTACGTGATGAAAATAGTATTCTGCTTCGTGAGGATAAGGCATTAGTCACAGCACGTGATGCACGTCCTGCAACTGCTGCTCCGGTGCTTCAAGGTATTACAAGAGCATCATTACAAACTAAATCGTTCATTTCAGCGGCTTCCTTCCAGGAAACTACGAAAGTGTTGAACGAAGCAGCTGTAAACGCTAAAGAAGATACGCTAGAAGGATTGAAAGAAAACGTAATTGTTGGTCATTTGATTCCTGCAGGAACAGGTCTTAAGAAATACCGATCAACTGTGGTAGGTTCCAAAGAGGAATATGCACAGATGAAGGAGACTTTGAGCGTTGACGTTGAATAATGTAACGGCTAGAAATAATGTCAGAAGAAAAGAAAGAAGGACAAATTAATATTGAGTTGAGCGAGGAAATGGCGCAGGGTGTGTATAGCAACCTGGTGGCGATTAACCATAGCCCAACAGAATTTATTTTGGATTTCATTCAGATGATGCCCGGGGTTCCGAAGGCTAAAGTTCAATCACGCATTATTTTAACACCTGAACACGCAAAGCGTTTGTTGGGTGCTCTTGGGGATAATGTCGCTCGATTTGAACAAAATTTTGGCAGTGTTAGAACTCCAGAGGCGCCACAAGTTCCATTGAATTTTGGAGGACCCACTGGAGAAGCTTAATTCAATATTTTTAGATTAAGATAAACCCCCGGCGTGAGCCGGGGGTTTTTTAATTCGAACCATCCCCAGACCTTAGTCTAGATTGTTCACCCTATTAAGTCAGGAATGTATTTGCTTAGGGTAGCGGTAGGAAGAATTATCAAATTCCTGGAAAAGGAATAGAAAAAAGGGCACTTTAATCGAATTGACTTATTCACTCAAGTCATCAATCACTTCGAGGATAGTATTGAGTCCAAAATTTAATTGGTCCATGGTTATGGTCAGTGGGGGAGTGATTCTGATGGCATTTTCTGCGAATAGAAAACTATTGGAAATAACACCTTGCTTCTCTAATTTGGCAATGACCTTAAATCCGTCAATAGCTGGTTTAAGCCAGAGACAGTACATCAAACCTTTGCCACTAATTTTTTCAATATTTGGATGTATTAGTTTGGACTGAATTATTTGCTCTTTATAAGGAATTGATTCCATGAGCGTTACATCTTCTTCTAGAACCTCAAAAACGCCTAATGAAGCCGCACAGCTTACAGGGTTTCCACCAAAGGTTGTGATGTGACCAAGAATAGGGTCTGCCTGGATAACTTTCATGATATGCTCAGGTGCCACAAAGGCTCCTAAAGGAAGTCCGCCGCCATAAGCCTTGGCCAAACACATGATATCTGGACAGAATCCGTAATCTAAATGAGCAAACCAGTTACCTGTTCTACCCATTCCGGTTTGAATTTCATCAAGAATCATTAGGGCACCAACTTCTGTGCATCGTGCGCGAACAGCTTTTATCCATTCTTGGTTTGCAGGGATATAACCACTTCCTGCTTGAATGCACTCAATGACAACTCCTGCTGTCTTGGTAGTAATCTGCTCGAGCACAGCCAAGTCATTAAAGTTCGCTTGGTGGGTATCTGGTAAAAGTGGGTAATAGCCGCCTTTGTATTTATTGGATCCTTGAATACTTAAAGAGCCTTGGGTAGAACCGTGGTAGCTGTTTTTAAAACTGATGAACTGGCTACGTCCGGTATATTTTTTACTGATTTTCATGGAAGCCTCTATTGCTTCTGTTCCGCTGTTGACAAAATAGACTCGATTCATGCAGGGATGGAGTTTTTCCAATGTCTTGGTTGCCAATTTTGCTTGCGGTTCAATTGCAAATTCCCCGTAAACCATGACGTGCATATGACGCTTTACTTGATTGATTACAGACGAAATAATAGTCGGGTGTCCATGTCCGGTATTAGCCACTGAAATACCTGATATAAAATCTAGATAGGGCGTGCCCTCCTGGTCGTATAGATAATTCCCTTCCGCCCGATAAACTACTAATGCGCTAGGGTTGCCCACTACTTGGGCAACGTTTGACAAGAAAAGTGATTTGATGTCTTTCTCCATACTGTGGCGAAGATACGTTGTCCTCTTTGCGCATAAAAGCAAAAAAAGCCCCGTGTACTTAGTACAAGGGGCAAAAACCTAATTAAACTTTAAATCATGTCTATCTAATAGGACGTTCTCCATTTTTTCTTCCTCGCTCGTTAGGTCCTTTACCGCCTTTCATTCGTACCATCATTCTGCGTCCAAATTCCTTTTCAGCCCGCATAAGTTGAGCGGTTTTATTTGCTCCTATTACTTTAATAAAATCGTCTAAATAGCTTTTACGAAGCTCGGCGATATTGATTCCTGCGTCAGCCATTGAATAAATCATTTTTTCAATGGCCTCGTCAGACATCACATCATCTTCTAGATCTTTGAAAGTTTTTAATTGATTAGAACGCAGTTCAATCTCTTTATCCTGAAGCTCATTGTAAACAGGCCAAAATGCTTGGCTTTCCTCAACGGTGAGTTCTAATTCATTGGTTAAATAGGCCACTTTCATGGCCTCTATTTTTTCCTTCTTCTTCTCTAATGTTTCAGCATCATTTGCAGTCTTAGGCTGGGCAACAGCTACTAGGGAGCTTAAAAGAAGCGTAAAGATTAGTGTGTCCTTCATAATTCTAAGTAATCTAAGTTGTTGTAATAGTCTAAATAAATATCAGTATCAATTTCTAAATCAATGACTTCCAAAGAGTCTGTATCAACATAAGAATATAGGTCTTCCACATTGATATATCCAAGATCATACATTTCTGAGGACACATCTTCAACAATTACTAAAGCATCGCTTTGTTCTTTCGGCCATAAAAAAAGTAAAATCACTATTGAAGCGGCTGCTGCAATGGATAACCTTAATAATAGCATCAACTGAGCTTTCTTTGATTCAGGTTCTACTGCATTACGTTGAACAATATATTGTTCTGGAATTCTATGCAGTCTTGCTTTCAAATCATTCAATCGCTCTGGACTAATTGTATGTGATTTTTGTTTTTCCATTTTAGAGTATAGATAACACCGATTACGGAAGGTTTAATAGCCCAATCAATTTTTCTTCCATTTTGATTTTAGCATGGTGGTAATTGGCCTTTAGAGCTCCAGTCGAAGTCCCCGTAAGTTTAGATATTTCTTTGAAGCTCAAATCTTGATAATAACGAAGCTCAAAAACTAATTGCTGTTTTTCTGGGAGTGTTACTAAAACTTCTTGCACTTTCCTGCTGATTTCATCGCCGTCCCACTTTAGAGCTGTGGGACTAATATCATTGGATACTAAATGTGAATCCTTGCTTTGAAGACGTTTTTCTTTTTTAAGTTCTGTTAACGCTGCATTGCGAACTATTGAATAGCACCACGTAAATGGGTGGCTTTTACCTTGGAATTTGTGAAGGTTTCCCCAAATATTGATCATGCCCTCTTGAAGAGCGTCTTGAGCCAGCGTTTCGCTTTTAAGAATACGAATTGCACAATAGAGAAGTCGCTCGCTATATTGTTCAACAATTTGAAAAAAAGAAGCCTCCCACTGCTGTTGCAATAAGAGGCTTTTAATATCTTTTTGTTCCTCCATTATTACCTATAGATAGGAAAAAGATAAGAAAGGTTTAAATTATATTTTTCTTTTAATCACTTTTTGAGCTGCTAAAATTATGGCGTCCGCGTTTAATTCGTATTTATCCATTAATTGCGCAGGAGTCCCGCTTTCTCCAAAACTATCGTCTACTGCAACGAATTCTTGAGGAACAGGATTATTGGTTACAATAGTCTGGGCAACGCTTTCGCCCATACCTCCAAAACGATTATGCTCCTCTGCGGTTACTACACAACCTGTTTTTTGAATTGAATCTAAAATAATTTTTTCGTCTAAAGGTTTAACGGTAGCCATATTAATTACTTCCGCATGTATACCTAGCGAATCAAGTTTTTCAGCTGCTTGCAGAGCTTCCCAAACTAGATGGCCAGTTGCAACAATAGTCACATCTGATCCTTCTGATAAAATTTCCCCCTTGCCAATTTTAAATGTGGCATTTGCATCTGTGAAATTAGCCACTTTTGGCCGACCAAAACGCAAGTAAACAGGGCCGTTGTAGTCAGCAATCGCGATAGTAGCTGCCTTAGTTTGATTGAAGTCACAAGGGTTTATCACAACCATATGCGGCAACATTTTCATTAAGCCAAGATCCTCTAAGATTTGATGCGTTGCTCCGTCTTCACCAAGCGTCAGGCCTGCATGTGAAGCACATATTTTCACATTTTTAAAACTATAAGCTATACTTTGACGAATTTGATCATACACTCTACCAGTTGAGAAATTCGCAAATGTGCCTGTAAAAGGAATTTTACCTCCAATAGTTAATCCTGCAGCGATTCCCATCATATTTGCTTCCGCAATTCCTACTTGGAAGAAACGGTCTGGATGCTGTTCTGCAAATGCATTCATTTTAAGCGAACCCGTGAGGTCAGCACAAAGGGCTACAACTTGATCGTTGGTGTTGCCTAATTCTTCCAAACCGGCTCCAAAACCAGAACGCGTATCCTTACTTCCTGTATCGCTGTACTTTTTCATTTTAATTGATTTTCACAATGGTTGATGAGCCTGGACTCACTCTAAATTCTTTATTCTTACTGTAACCGGTTTCTTGGGCAAACTTGCTTCGGAACACAACCTTATACTGTCCTGGTTGTAGCTGAATAACCTGACGTTCGCTGCTTTCACTTAAATCAATGACCCATTCATATTCTGTTTCTCGTTGCACAAATACGGCACCATAACCGCTTACGCCAGTTTGAATAGTTACCATTCCAGGTGGTGGAACAGCTATAGTTGTTGAAGCACTAGCTTTAATATGTATGCCTTTTTGAATGATACGAGGCAAGGTTAAGATCTCCAAGTCATAAGTACCGCTTAGATAACTCTGAGATGTACCAAAGTCTTGAACATGAAGTATGGTTTCTTGGTCTTGAGGTTTAACTATACACGCAATATTTTTTGCCACACGAGGCGAAGCCTTTAGTATTAATTCTCCCTGCGGAGCATCAGCGCCCAAATGGGTGTGCGTGCCACTATGAATAACAATGCTATCCACTCGAACTGGAGGGATGGTGTGTACTACCATGTCATAAACAATCAAAGGGTCTAGTACAAGGGTATCAGGCAGTCCTTTATAATTTAAGGTATGAATGATGTTTTCTTTAATCTTGCCAGAGGTGTGATCATAAAGGAGCACTGGAACATCTGTTTCTGTAGGCTTACCGTGAATATCAAGTAGATTGATTTGTGCTGTTGTATTATCCAATGCTTGAGAAATAACAACGCCTAAGACATTTTTAAACGTGTTTTCGTCAGCTGCATCAAAATAGGTGCCTACGCATTCAAAACTGCTCTTGAAATCCTCATCTAGGCCTATTCCAATAACAAAAGGCTTTAAAATAATTCCTTTCTTTTGCAGACTCCTACTTACAATACAAGGATCTCCGTCACAAGCTTCAACTCCGTCGGTGATTAGAATGATGATATTTCTGCACTCTGCGCATGGGGTGAAATCGGTGGCTGCCTTCATCAATGAACCCGCAATTGGAGTGGTTCCACGGGGCGTGATACTTTTAAGAACCCGTTTTATTTTATAAATATTACCCTTGCCAAATGGTACTTCTAGACGAGTATCTGAACAATCTTGAGGAGGGACTGGCCTTTGGTGGCCATACACTCTTAAGGCAAGTTGAAAATTACCCTCTGCCTGAATATCTTGTAAGCTATCCAACATTTGTCCCATTAGCCGCTGTGCAACGTCAATCTTCGCGCCAGTTTCCCAACGTCCGTACATGCTCTGACTGCCATCAAAAACAAACAAAATCCTGGTTAACGGCGGTTGCTGCTCGTTATTCTTGCTTTGTGCAAAGAGTACCGAGCAAAATAGAAGTGTTATTGAAAGGAATAGGTTTTTCAAGGTTTTTAGATTAAAAATCTCCTAGTGTTTCTTCGTTTTGAGCGAGTGCCGTCAAAAGTTGTTCGTCATTTGGTGCAACACCGTGCCATTTATGTGTTCCCATCATAAAATCTACTCCATTACCCATTTCAGTATGGAGCAAAATACATACCGGTTTACCTTTACCGAGTTTGCTTTTTGCATCAGTGATTGCCCTGTCTATGGCTTCAAGGTTATTGCCATCTTTAACATGAATCACCTCCCAATCAAATGCTTTGAATTTTGCACCAATTGAGCCCATTGCTAAAACATCATCTGTGGAGCCATCTATTTGCTTTTCATTGACATCTACGGCGGCGATTAAATTATCAACTTTTTTTGCTGAGGCATACATCACTGCTTCCCAAATTTGTCCTTCTTGCAATTCGCCGTCTCCATGCAACGTATAAACAATACTATTGTCTTTATTCAATTTCTTTGAGGTGGCTGCGCCTATAGCAACGCTCAATCCTTGACCAAGTGATCCAGATGCAATTCGTATGCCCTCAAGTCCTTCATGGGTTGTTGGATGGCCTTGCAGTCGCGAGTTTAGTTTTCTGAATGTAGCCAATTCACTAACCTTAAAATAGCCAACTCTTGCTAGAACAGAATAAATTACGGGACTTATATGCCCGTTGGACAAAAAGAACACGTCTTCATCTATACCGTTCATTTGAAAATCTTTTGGTTGGTGATTCATATGTTTGAAGTACAGTGAAACCAGGTACTCCACGCAACCTAAAGATCCTCCTGGATGACCTGAATTAACAGCATGAACCATTCTTACAATGTCTCTTCGAACTTGACTAACGACGGCTTGAAGGTTATCCTGTGGCATCTTAATTTCTTATTGATTACAAGTACTAAAATAGTCCAATTCTACAGGGTTCAAGGAAATAATCTATTCTCTTCTATACACAGGTTGCTAACAAAGATTACAATTATATTTGCGGGCTTAAAGCATTATGAAATGAAGTGTGGAATTGTTGGTTTGCCAAACGTGGGAAAAAGTACGTTGTTCAACTGTTTATCAAGCGCGAAAGCGCAAGCTGCGAATTATCCGTTTTGTACAATCGAACCTAACGTTGGTCAGGTTACCGTGCCGGATCTTCGATTAGAGCGTTTAGCTGAATTGGTCAATCCTGAAAAAGTACAAGCAGCAAATGTCGAAATTGTAGATATTGCCGGCTTGGTACGCGGTGCTTCCAAAGGGGAAGGTCTTGGTAATCAGTTTTTAGGTAATATACGTGAAACCAATGCCATCATTCATGTTCTAAGATGTTTTGAGAATGAAAATGTAACGCATGTTGACGGCTCTATAGATCCTATTCGGGATAAAGAGACTATTGATATAGAATTGCAGCTAAAAGACTTAGAAACTGTTGAGAAAAGGCTTGAAAAGGCCAAAAAAATGGCAAAAAGTGGCGAAAAAGAAGCAAAACTGAATGTGGAGACCTTAGAGCGATTATGTGCTTTCCTACTAGAGAGCAAGAACGTGAGAGGCTTTGAGAGGAATGATAGAGATGATGCACTCTTAAAAGAAATGCAACTATTGACCGACAAACCTGTATTG
>TARA_Y100000385_G_C13109392_1_pt1 | contig 17534 bp, 13 predicted proteins | sample TARA_Y100000385 | Tara Oceans TARA_Y100000385 (sample SAMEA2620980) | marine metagenome | biome: marine biome (ENVO:00000447); feature: surface water layer (ENVO:00002042); material: "saline water (ENVO:00002010), including plankton (ENVO:xxxxxxxx)" | depth 5 m
TAGACTTATGAACTCTACTAAACCATCCACGAAAGTAACCGTATCATGGCTTTGACTGAAATTCGCATTTGGACCTAAAATATTTTCTAGCTCGATGGTTTCTGATCCATCACAACCGAAGTCATCAGATATTTCAATATTGTACTCATCTTGATATAAGTTCTCGATTAAATTGGTGTTCGAGGGTACTCCGTTAGCTGAGAAAGTATAGGGTGAAGATCCATTTGATGGAACAATTTCAATAGAGCCTATACCTTGATCACACCTGTCGGATGTTACTATTAAGTCAAAAAGAAGTCCTAATTCACTATTTTGAATGACAACATTGTCTGTCTGCTCGCAACCCAGTTCGTCTTCAACTGTATAGCTGTAGGTTCCTTCGGTAAGATCAGTTAGTGTTGGACCCTGTGTTCCATTAGCCCATATAACAGAGTATTGAGGTGTTCCCCCAGAAAGATTAAGGGTAACTTCACCATCGTCTGCACCACAGTATTCGTTTGAAATATCTTCACTGATATTAATATAACTCGTGCCGGTCACCACTATCGGTTCCGAGAAAGTACATCCAAAATTGTCTACTACTTCATAATAGTAAGTATTTGGGCCTACATTAGGCTCAATAGAAATAGAGTTTCCGGAATTCGAGGTTATTGTGGGATTATCAATAAAATACTCTTCAGTAATGGAATTTTCAAAACTCCAAGATGATGGAATAATACTTTGGTTGATTTGGATTCCCCATGAAAATATCCAGCCGTTGTCAGAAAAGATATTATCGGTAACAGTTATAGTCCAAGTTCCATTTATAGGACATCCCAAAAAGTCGTTGAAATCGCCAATTGGAAAGTAGGAAGTTGGAGTTAAAATATTTGAAAATCCTCCAGCTGGGTCGGGAATTGTATTATTTGTAACTCCGTCTACCATTGTCCCATTATAATCAGGATTCATAGACCAACCGTAATCATATCCGACACCAGGGTTTGTTTCCGTTAAATCCCCGTCTGTAGCTTCTCCAAACCAAGTAGATCCACCAGCTTGTTGAAATAGAGTGACTTGAACTCCATTGGGTGATGTTAAATAAATATCTAAATCTCCTGAGTAAGAATGTTCCATATTGATGTCCACACTTATAATATCATTTGCGTCTGTAAGAATTTGACCATCTCCAAAACAGCCTAAATAAATATCTGTAGAATACGATGCACCACTTCCATCTGGAAGGTATGTTGCTTCAGAAAATTCATCTTCACAGTTGAGCGACTCCCATGCACCAGTAGTTATCTCTCCAGAAAAATCGAGATCAGAAGAAGTATCAGCACCAATGGAAGTAATAACTCCGGGACATACTACTGATGGATTAACTGACAAATCAATTGTCGGGATTGTAGATACACGGACATAAAAGTCGAGTGACTCTTCCATTTCGCAACCATCATTGTCCTCAATCATTAATGAGACAATATATCCTCCGGGACTATCGAAGGTTCGAGTAAAGGTTTGAAGGTTAGAGTAATCAGTTTCATCAATAAACCAACTGAAGGAAGGGGAGACAACAGGTCCATTATCATCTGATGCGATGGCTTGCATTGAGAGTGTTTCTCCCGGGCACAAATTAAAAAAAGTAATATTTTCTTCTACCACTTGGTCTTGGTTTACATTCGCTATTTCGGCAATAAAACATTGACCGAACAACGAATTAAATGAGAGTAAGGTGAAGATGAGAATGAAGTATTTATTCATTTTGCACTAATTGATAATTAATGATTTTTTCAAAAATAATGACATTATTTACTTTTGATCCTATATTTTTCAAATATACTTTTATATTTTTTTCTTGAGCTAGGAATAAGTCTTAAATTCGCACTAAATATTTAAAAACATTTAATTCCTTAATATAATGAAAATAAGTATTGTAGGTGCTGGAGCAGTTGGAGCTAGTTGTGCAGAATATATAGCGATCAAAGATTTTGCATCCGAAATAGTCCTTCTTGATATCAAAAATAATTATGCACAGGGCAAAGCAATGGATTTGATGCAAACTGCATCACTGAATAGTTTTGATACCCAAATTGTGGGGAGCACAAATGATTATTCGAAGACTACTGGAAGTCAGGTAGCCGTTATTACTAGTGGAATCCCTAGAAAACCTGGAATGACCCGTGAGGAATTAATTGGAATCAATGCAAGTATAGTAAAAACGGTTTCCACAAACTTAATCAAATATTCCCCAGATGTGATCTTGATTATCGTAAGTAATCCGATGGATACCATGACTTATTTGACTCATAAAGTAACTGGCCTACCCAAAAATAGAATTATTGGAATGGGAGGAGCTTTGGACAGTGCTAGGTTCAAATATCGATTAAGTGAGGCACTTAGTTGTCCTTCATCTGATGTAAGTGGAATAGTGATTGGTGGCCACAGTGACAAGGGAATGGTTCCACTTACCCGACTAGCTTCAAGAAACAGTATTCTTGCTTCCGAATTCTTGTCTTATGAAAGATTAGCCCAAGTAATCGCTGACACTAAAGTAGGAGGAGCTACTTTAACAGGAATGTTGGGAACCTCTGCATGGTATGCACCAGGGGCTGCCGTATCTGCCTTGGTTCAATCGATTGCTTGTGATCAAAAGAAAATGTTTCCTTGCTCTGCCATGCTGGAAGGAGAATATGGATTAAATGACTTATCAATAGGAGTGCCTGTAATTTTGGGAGCCAAGGGTATCGAGAAGATTCTTGAAATTGATTTAGATTCAAAAGAAAAGAATTTGTTAATGGAGTCCGCTAAGGGAGTTCAGACAACTAATAGTTTATTGAAAGACTTGAATTTATTTTAGGCTTATTTTTATAAATTAAGTTAAATATAACTTTGAGAATACTCTCTAGGCTTTATTATTTTCAGAAAGGGCTTCCATTCGATCTTTCCATTCTTTTGGAGGAATAGGGCATTCATAATGTTTCCCAAACCATTTGTATCTGTTTTTGGCAATGAATTTATAAATTAGATCCCTGAGCCATTTTGGGATAATATAAAAGATGTATGCCATTCTATAAAATCCTCCTAGTAAGATTAGACATTTAATTGCAGCGCTTGAATATTTGTATGTAAAACCATTGTGAACGAGAATAATAGAGTCTTGATTTTTCGACTCCAAAGACTTTGTGTATCCAATTTTGAAGATGTATTTTTTGTCTCTTTTGATAAGAAATTTAATGGAATGATTGCACATGATACATTCTCCATCAAAATAGATGATAGTATCTTGCATATTAATTTAAATAAATTTTATTGTAAGATACTCCTCCTTTTTTTCTCTTTGCACGAATAAAATAAATACCGTCGCTTAGGTGAGATAAGTCAATATAATCTTGTGAAGGTCTTATGTGGCATAATTTCCCATCAATACTATAAATTTGAAATTCCGAGAACAAATCTGCTTGTCTAATATTGATAATTCCTTCACTTGGATTAGGGAAGATATCAATTGTAATATGGACTTGTTCTGATAATTGGAATGAAGGAACTTCACCTCCCCACATGAGATGGATTCCTCCGGTGTAAGTTCCCAGAAGCATGTCATTAAATCCATCATTATTTAGGTCGTAAACTGCCGGTGCAGTTCGAACTCCTTTTGAATATAATTGAATTGAATCATTCACTAGTTGAAATTCTCCAGTTAAATTATTATCAATATTTATGTAATGATAGACTGGCCCTTTTTCCGTTCCTACATATAATTCATACCCATTTTCTCCGTCAATGACTTTGGGAGTGGTGTAAGCGGTGCCATATATTGGATCAATAAGATCGATATTTCCCAACAATTCAGATGATAAAATAAAATTTGGTTCGGTTGAAGATCCTTGGTTATCATAATAAAAAATTTGTCCTTGTCTAGACCCAATGATTAAATCTAAATCGTTGTCTCTATCAAGATCAACTAAAAAAGGACTAGCAAAGGATCCTACATCAATATCAAAGTAATCTATCGTATTGATGAAGAAATTTGACTGGTTATCAATGAAAATATTAGTTAAAAGATGCAATTTTCCATTTGCATCTCCCACTAACATATCTAGGTCATTGTCTCCGTCAATATCTCCAAAAGTCGGGCTAATATTGTTATCAAAGTTTAGTAGTCCCAATTCTTCATAATCATCAGTTACCCATTCAAACTCGGGTACACTCTCTGAGCCAATATTTTTGTAAAGAGCTAGTTGAGAATTAAAATTTCCACCTTCAGTATAATATCCATAGTTCCCAATAATCAAATCCATTAAGCCATCGTTATTGTAATCAAAGAAGACAGGATTTGCTCCTGAACCTACCTCTATCATTTGATCAGAAAAGGCATCTTTTTTAATTAAATTAAAATTTAGTTCATCAGAAAGAGATTCATTTTTATAATACCACACATTTTTATGGTTGGTAGAAACATTATTTCCATTCGGGGTAACAATCAGGTCTTTGATATTATCGTTGTTCACATCGAAATAATATGCGGCTGGGAACTTTTGCAAATTAACACTTTCTGAGCTGCTTGGAAATTGTGTCTCTTGATTAATCATTAAAGCAGAAGATGCAGGAGCACTATTTTTTAGCATTACCAGATTATTGAATGTAACATCTCCTAGAAGAAGATCAAAATAGGAGTCTCCAGTTAAATCAATTGCAGTTACAGTAGATCCAGCATGTTTTAAGTTATTCTTTTCTGAATCTGTATATTTTTCTGTGGTTTGTTGAAGCGGTCTGAATGCATCGCAATTGTCTAGAGTAACTGAGTTATCTGAGAAGTTCTCACTAAAATCTCCCCAACAGTCGTCCTCAAGTATAAAGTTTAAGCTGTCGCAATTTTCAAACATTTCTATAGAATTATTCTTGTGCCACTCTACATTGCTTCCGACGACACCGAAAGTTAGAATATCTAGATCCCCGTCGGCGTCTAGATCCCCTATGTGAGGTATGTCTACAGTACTAACATATAAGTTGGTTTCCAACCCTCCTCTGTTTGTAAGTATTGTATCGACAAGCTGGAAGCTGAGATCATTTCCAGTAATCATATTTTTATACACATTTATAGCCCCCCCATTAGAGGTGAAAATATCAATATTGTCATCACAATTATAATCTCTCAATAAAACCCAGTCTTCTAATTCTGGAAACTTTATATTGTATTCTGGGGCATAGTGATAATCTAATAGTCCCTCAGTTCCATGATTAATATAACAATTGATTTGATCGCCATTTTTATCAAAAATAACTATGTCTAATATGTTGTCTCCGTTTAGATCTATGGGTGAAATTTGAGGGACATTTATACCTCCAGCCCATGGATTGACTAAACTCGTACCCTCTTTGATTACAGATAAATTTTGAGCTTGATAAAAATCAGTTTGAGAAAATCCTAACTGCCAAATGAATAAACTTCCTATGCAAATATTAAACAATAATCTCATAATTTTAACTTTTTAAATTTACAACTAAAATATAATTAATTTATTTATTGGGATAAATTTTTATTGTTTATCAATAAAAAATATTTGAAAACCAAATAAGTTAAAATGCTTTAATTTTTATTTAGTAGTTGGTTAAGTAATTTTTAATTTCATGCCAATTTACAAGAATTGTTCCAATAGTATTTTATAATAGCTTGAAATTAATTGTGTTTATTTTATTGAAAGTTTATATTTGTCCACCTTAAAAATAAAAGACTTTAAATAAATAGATATGCGCAACCAAGGATTTACAAAGTTACTAGCAGCAGCGTTTGCATTAATTTGCATCTACCAATTGGCATTTACCTGGAAGGTGAAAAGTGTTGAAACCTCAGCAAAAAATTATGCAAAAGGTGATTATCAAATGGAACAAGCTTACCTAGATTCTATTTCTTCAGAGGCGATATATTTTGGTTATACATATAAGGAATGCAAAGAGCAAGAGTTAAATTTAGGTCTTGATTTAAAAGGTGGGATGAATGTCACTTTAGAGGTCTCTGTAGGGGATATCCTTAAAATACTTTCTAATAATTCCGTTGATGCTACTTTCAATGAAGCTATTTTTATTGCCAACAAAAAGCAAAGTGATTCTCAAAAAGACTACATAGATGATTTTGTTAGTTCTTTTAACCAGGTGAACCAAAAAAATGGAACTAATGTTCTGTTGTCTTCTCCTCGAATTTTTGGTCATAGAAATATGGTTGATAAATTTGAAGTAAATGCGGCAGATGCAGATGTGATAAACGTAGTTCGTGCCGAATTGAAAGGCGCTATAGATCGTGCCTTTTCTGTTCTAAGAGCTAGAATTGATAAATTTGGTGTTGTACAGCCTAATATCCAGCAATTAGAGCAAGAGGGGCGTATTTTAGTTGAATTGCCAGGCGTAAAAGATCACGATCGCGTCAAACGCCTTCTTCAGAGTACTGCACAATTGGAGTTTTGGGAAACTACTAATGTTCAGACAATACAAAACTTTCTTATAAATGTCGATGCTCTTGTGCGCGCAGAGGAAGAATCGTTAGAAATGCAGCAATCATTTGATCTAGAAATCGATTCATTATTGATCGATTCGTTGAATATAAATTCAGGAAATCCTTTTCTTGATCTTGTCCAATTTAGTCAATATGCTTTTGGAGCAAGAGTAGGTGTAGTAACTGAGGATGATACTGCTAGAGTTAACAAAATTTTAAATCTACCAGAGGTTCGTACTCTTCTTTTTGGAGATCTTAAAAATATTAAATTTTTATGGTCCGCTAAGCCTTTGGTCGTTTCCGGTGAAGAAGTAGGTCTAGAATTAGTGGCTATAAAATCCAATAGAGACAATTTACCTCAGCTTGGTGGTGATGTTATTGTTGACGCTAACTCTCAAATTGATCCCACAGGTTCTGTTAATGTAAGTATGCAAATGAACGCAGAAGGAGCTAAAAAGTGGAAAAAAATTACACAAAACAATATTGACCGTCAAGTTGCAATAGTGCTCGATGGTTATGTATATTCTTTTCCGACTGTAAATGATGTTATCCCCAATGGGAGTTCAAGTATTTCAGGAAACTTTACCGTAGAAGAAGCCGAAGATTTATCTAATATTTTAAAAGCAGGAAAACTCCCTGCACCAGCTAAGATTATTCAATCTGAGATTGTGGGACCTTCATTGGGTAAGGAAGCTATTAATTCGGGAATGACATCTTTCGGAATTGCCCTTATGATTGTTTTGATTTACATGTTTTTATATTATCGTACAGCAGGCTTTGCTGCAGACATTGCATTAATACTAAATGTCTTATTCATTTTTGGTGTTCTAGCCTCTCTGGGAGCTGTTCTTTCTCTTCCGGGGATTGCTGGGATTGTTTTAACTATAGGTATGGCAGTAGATGCTAACGTGCTTATCTACGAACGTATTCGTGAAGAGTTACGAATGGGGAAAGGAATGAGCCTAGCGATCAAGGACGGTTATCAAAATGCATACGCTGCCATTATAGATGCGAACGTAACCACACTTTTAACAGGTGTTATTTTATATACTTTTGGTACAGGTCCTATCAAAGGTTTTGCGACCACTTTAATTATTGGTATCATCACATCTTTGTTTGCGGCAATATTCCTTACCCGTTTGGTATTTGAATCACGTATGGCCTCTAAAAAAACCATCAACTTTTCTTCCAAGATGACTGAAAATTGGTTTGCTAATTCAAGTATATCTTTTCTTTCAAAAAGAAAAGTTGCATATATAATTTCGTTACTACTGATTTGTCTGGGGATAAGCTCATTGGCGACTAGAGGATTAAATCAAGGGGTTGACTTTAAGGGAGGGAGAAATTTTGTAGTCCGTTTTGATCAAGACGTAGTGACTCAAGAAGTTAGATCTTCTTTGGCTACTCCATTTGAAACAGCTCCAGAGGTAAAAACTTTTGGAAAGGCCAATCAAGTAAAGATTACCACGAAATATATGATCGATGAAAAAGGTTCTGATGATTTAGTCTCAGCAAAGTTAGATCAAGGATTAAAAACTCTAGACAGAAAATACGAAGTAATGAGTTCTCAATTAGTTGGGCCCACGATTGCAGATGATATTAAGCAATCTGCATTTTTGGCAGTTATATTCTCATTGTTGGGGATTTTCTTTTACATTTTGGTGAGGTTTCGAAAAATTTCATATTCTATCGGTGCTGTTGCTGCAGTATTTCATGATGTATTGATTGTTTTGGCAGTATTTTCTATATTGTACGGTAGAATACCATTTTCTTTAGAAATTGATCAAGCATTTATCGCCGCAATACTTACTGTAATTGGATATTCACTAAATGATACAGTGGTCGTTTTTGATAGAATTAGAGAGTATCTTGGTACCAAGAAAGGAAGTCGAAAAGATATTGTAAATGCTGCATTAAACAGCACTTTAAGTAGAACAATAAATACATCTCTTACTACTTTCTTTGTATTATTGGTGATATTCTTGTTTGGTGGTGAAGTGATTAGAGGATTTATGTTTGCTCTAATGATAGGCGTAGTTGTTGGTACTTATTCCTCATTGTTCATTGCAACTCCGATCATGGTGGATACTCTCAGGGAAGATACTGAAGAATAAAATATAGGTTTAAAATAATAATTTAAGTCCCACATGTGTAGGACTTTTTTTATTTTTACCAAATGATACATTTTTTATTGTTTTTGAATTTTTTAGGAACTGGAGAGTTTTTATTGATTGCTTTGGTTGGAATTTTACTTTTTGGACCTGAAAAAATTCCTGGTCTAGCTCGTTCAATGGCTCAAACTATTCGTAAAGTAAAAGATGCGGGGGATGATATAAAGAAAGAAATTCATGCTACTGCCAAAGAAGCTAAAGTGGTTGAAGAAGTCAATAAACAAGTAAAAGAAATTGAAGATTTGACACATTCTGTAAAGAGAAATCTAAATAAAAACATCAATATTAAATAGGTGGATTTATTCAAATTATTAGTGGGTTTAGTTATTCTCGTTGTTGGAGGTAATTTCTTAGTCAAAGGTTCCGTAGCTTTAGCTTATAGATTTAATATTTCCATGGTGGTTGTGGGCCTTACTGTGGTCTCTTTTTCCACCTCAGCTCCTGAGCTAATAGTGAGTGTTTATTCTGCAATCAGTGGGCATTCAGATATTGCTATAGGAAATGTAATTGGCTCAAATATTGCTAATTTATCTTTGGTTCTTGGCGCCACTGCATGTTTTTTTCCAATAAGCTTTGATAAGCGACTTTACTCTTTCGACATTCCTCTAATGTTTTTATCTTCTGTTTTGTTTGGTATTTTTCTTTATACCCAATCAAGAATTAGTTTCGTTGAAGGAACGATCTTTGTTTCGCTTATAATTCTGCTTACTATTTACTTGATTTTCCAGTCTCCAAAAGAATTGCAGTCTAATTCTGATATTTACATAAAACAGATATCTTTCGTATCACTTATATTTTATTTAATTTTCGGAGCAATAAGTTTGTATTTTGGTTCTCGATTTTTGGTAGAGGGAGCTGTAGGTATTGCCAGATACTATGGCTATACAGAAAGATTAATCTCCCTAACTGTCATTGCATTTGGAACCTCAGTTCCAGAATTGACCACTTCTATTATAGCCGCATATAAAAGAGAAAAGGGTCTTTCTATTGGGAATCTAATCGGCTCAAATATTTTTAATATTCTTGCTGTCATAGGTATGACTTCAATGATTCAGCCTATTGTGTGCAATCACCCTAGCCTTTTCAATGTTGATTTTTTATGGATGCTGGGATTGAGCACAATGCTCTTTTTAACAATACTTTTTGGAACTGAAAATAAAATTGGGAGATTAAAAGGATTGTTGTTGTTTGTTTCCTATTTTTTTTATTTGGCCTTTATTTTTTAATTTATTGAAAAGTAATTTTTTTTGTTGAAAAGTTTATCTTTATTATTTAGATACATTTTTGTTAAAATGTTTTTATTTGTAAAAGTATTTTAACAAAAATGTATCTATTTATATGAAATCTAAATTAGAGTATATATGGCTCGATGGTTATTCTCCCACTCAAAATATGAGAAGCAAGACAAAGGTTCTTGAAAACTTTAGTGGAAAAATAGATGACTGTCCAATTTGGTCTTTTGACGGAAGCTCTACCAAACAGGCCACAGGTGTTTCATCTGATTGTTTACTAAAACCTGTTGCTATTTTTCCAGATCCAGAGCGAATCAATGGTTTTTTAATAATGACTGAAGTTCTAAATGCAGATGGAAGTCCACATTCTACCAACGGACGATCACAGATTGACGATGACGATAATGATTTCTGGTTTGGTTTTGAGCAAGAATACTTTATTATGGACACTGATACCCAGTTGCCTTTGGGTTTTCCTGTGGGAGGTTATCCTGGGCCGCAAGGGATGTATTATTGTTCTGTGGGGGGAAGAAATACACATGGAAGAGATTTTGTCGAAGAACATGCAGATTTATGTATAGACGCTGGAATTAATTTTGAAGGAATTAATCAAGAGGTAGCTTCAGGTCAATGGGAATTTCAGTTGTTTGCTAAGGGAGCCAAACTCGCAGGAGATGAGCTCTGGGTCGCAAGATATCTACTTGATCGATTGACTGAAAAATATGGATATTACATTGAATACCATCCTAAACCCATTAAAGGTGATTGGAATGGCTCGGGAATGCACGCCAATTTTTCAAATACACTTTTGAGAACTTGCGGTTCAAAAAAAGTTTATGAGTCTGTATGTGAGTCTTTTAGATCCGTTGTGAATGAGCATATAGCTGTTTATGGTGCCTATAATAATCAGAGATTAACTGGCTTACACGAAACTGCTTCAATTCACGATTTTAGTTACGGAATCTCTGATCGTGGCGCTTCCATTAGAATTCCAATTATTACCGTAGAAAATGGTTGGAATGGTTGGTTGGAAGACAGAAGACCTGCCTCGAACGGAGATCCCTATAAGATTGCTGGAATCATTGTAAAAACAGTAAAGTCTGCAAATATTACCAAATAATTAAAAAGCATCTGAAAGGATGCTTTTGATCTTTTGATCATTATTTAATAGGATATCCATACGTTTAAGGTTTTTTATTTGCTAGATTTTTATCTACTTTAGCATTCCTTAGAAGAAATTTTAATAAAGGCATAATAAGAACTCATTAATCTGACCAAATGAGATTTACTAGAATAGCACTATTATTTATATTTAAACTATCGATTTCAATGAGCTCATTTGCTCAAGGTAAACAGTTGAAAAAGGCCCAATTAGCTTATGACCAGTATGAATTTCACAAGGCTATGGATTTTTATAAACGTGCCTACTCAAAATCCTCTGATAAGACTAAAAAAATTCAAATGAGTTTTCGTTTAGCTGAGTGCGCTCGTAGGATCGGAAACTATCGACAAGCCGAAAGTTATTACAAACGAACGATAAAAATGCGCTATGATGATCCCATCGCTATATTATATCTGGGAATGATGCAGAGAAACATAGGAAAGTACGAAGAGGCTATTAAGTCATTTGAATCATATATGGAAAAAGTTCCTGAAGATGAAAGAGCTTCAGAATCTATTCTAGCTTGTCAGATGGCAATTGACTGGGAGGCTAACCCATCTAGATATGCTGTTTCTAACATGAAATCTATCAACTCTAAACAGGACGATAGTATGCCATCTTATGGAAATAACGATTATACCGAAATTTTATTTACCACAGCACGTAAAGGAGTGAAAGGAAGGAGGTTAAGTGCTCAAACTGGCCAATACTTTACAGATATTTGGGTGACTAATATCAAAGAAGACAAAAAGAAAAGAGGTGCAAAGAAAAACGCTAAAGTTAAATGGAATGAACCCATGTCCCTAGGAGATTATCTAGATGATGATGATTTGATTAACACAAAATTTGATGAAGGTGCAGTAGCTCTGAATGAACGAGGCAATCTTATGTATTTTAACCGTTCCATCAAACAGAGAAATGAGTTTAATGCTCCCAAAATATATACTACCACAAAAAAAGGTGGCGCCTGGGAAGAACCCTCAGAAATTAGTATTCCTATAGATTCTAATTATATGATTATTTACCCTTGTCTATCTCCTGATGAAAAAGTATTGTATTTTGTCTCAGATATGCCGGGAGGTTTTGGTGAATTTGATGTTTGGATGTCAGAATATAATAAAAGAAATGATGCTTGGAGTGAGCCAGTTAATCTTGGTCCAGAAGTGAATTCTCCTGGGAAAGAAATTTCTCCCTTTGTTCACAAAGATGGAACCTTATTTTTTGCTTCTGATGGACATCTTGGAATGGGTGGTTTTGATATTTTTAGAGCTAGAAAAAGACCCAGTGGCCAATATGGTAAGGTTAAAAACATGAAATTTCCAATAAATTCTTCTTACGATGATTTTGGTATCATTTTTTCAGGTAAAGATGCTATAAACGGATTCTTTACCTCTAATAGAAAAGGAGGTCGTGGAGGTGATGATATTTATGATGTGAAACTTTCTGATCTGAAATTTGTGATGGAAGGTATCCTCCAAGATAAAGAAACTACCGATCTTTTACAGGGCGTTTCTATTCATCTTGAGGGATCGGATGGATCTACTTTTGATGCCCTGACCAACAAAAATGGTTTCTTCGATTTTGGTGAAGAAGCTATTAAACAAGGTGTAGAATACGAAGTAACTTTTATTAAAGACACCTATGTAACTGTCTACGATACTGTCACAACTCAAGATTTAACTATTAATGATTTTGAAACTACTGATGAAGGTTTCCTTTATAAAATTTCTGTTGATCTCTCCCTAGAATTATATAGACTTCCTATTGTTCTTCCTCAGATTGAATACGATCTAGGAAGTGCTGAATTACGCCCAATGGCCCAAAAAGATTTGGATTACTTGACTGAAGTACTAGAAACAAATATAGATTTAAGAATACAGCTTCGTTCTCATACTGATTTTCGAAGTGGAGAAGATTTTAATCAAGAGTTATCTCAGAAAAGAGCTGATGCATGTGTCGAATATCTTATATCAAAAGGTGTTGATGCCTCTAGAATGGAGGCTATCGGAATGGGAGAAACTGAGCCTATTGTTTTATTAGAAGATAAAAATGGATTAAATGCAGGTGATGTTTTGTCTGAAGAATTTATCTTGGGACTCAGATCTAAGAGACTACAAGAAAGAGCTCATCAGATGAACCGTAGGACAGATTTTAAACAAATTGAATCAGACCCCGAAGACGCAAAAAAATATGGGGCTTATTAATTAGTACTTTGAATTAAATAAAAGCATCCCAAAATGGGATGCTTTTTTATATAAATTATACCAATAGGATTAATAGCAACAAATTTTCATATTGAGTAATCAGAACCGATACATGATGAGAGGAGTGTCCGCTTCTAAGGAAGATGTTCACAATGCGATAAAAAAAGTAGACAAAGGTTTATTTCCCAAAGCCTTTTGTAAAATAGTTGAGGACCGTCTAACCGGAGATGATGACTATTGCATCGTAATGCATGCAGATGGGGCAGGAACAAAATCTTCTCTTGCCTACATGTATTGGAAAGAGACTGGAGATCTTTCTGTTTGGAGAGGTATAGCTCAAGACGCCATAGTCATGAATATTGACGATCTTCTTTGCGTGGGGGTAGTTGATAATATACTAATCTCTTCTACGATTGGTCGAAATAAAAACTTAATACCGGGTGAAGTTATTTCTGCTTTAATTAATGGGACGGAGGATTTATTGTCTGATCTTAGAGCTCAGGGAGTTGGAGTTTATTCTACGGGAGGTGAGACGGCAGATGTTGGTGATTTAGTTCGAACACTCATTGTCGACTCCACTGTCACTGCTAGAATGAAACGAAAAGAGGTTATATCAAACCATAATATTGTTGGTGGGGAAGTGATTGTAGGATTAGAGTCTTTTGGTCAAGCTACTTACGAAAATGAGTATAATGGAGGAATGGGATCCAATGGGCTAACTTCTGCTCGCCACGATGTATTCCATAAATATTTGTCTAAGAAATATCCTGAAAGTTACGATGCATCTGTTCCAGATGAACTCACATATTCGGGTGACTTGTCTTTAACTGATTTTGTTGAGGGAGTTCCTCTCGATGCTGGAAAACTTGTATTATCTCCTACCAGAACTTATGCTCCGATTATAAAAAGAATACTTGAGATGCACAGAGTTCATATTCACGGCTTAGTTCATTGCAGTGGTGGAGCACAAACCAAAGTACTTCATTTTGTTGAGCATGTTCATGTTATTAAAGATAATATGTTCCCGATTCCTCCTCTTTTTAAATTAATTCAACGAGAATCATCCACAGATTGGAAAGAAATGTACCAAGTGTTTAATATGGGACATAGAATGGAAATTTATCTCGAAGAAGAATTCGCTGAACAAATCATCAATATTTCAAAGTCTTTTGGAGTAGATGCGAAAATTATTGGTCGTGTAGAAGCTTTTAACGGTAAAAAATTGACAATTAAGAGCCCTCATGGCGAATTTACCTACTGATATGGCACTAATAGATAAATTAAAATTAATTAAACTTCGTTTTGATGATGTATCTCAGCAGATTATCGAGCCAGACGTGATTGCTGACATGAAACGTTATGTTAAGTTGAACAAGGAGTACAAAGATCTTATACCTATAGTTGAAGTTTATACCAAATATAAAATCATTTGTCAAAATATAGATGAATCAAATCAAATATTGAATTCTGATGATGAAGAAATGAAGGAAATGGCTCGAATTGAGTTAGACGAAGCGATTCCAAAAAAAAATGAATTAGAGGATCATATTAAAGTACTTCTTATTCCGAAAGATCCAGAGGATTCGAAAAATGCCGTGATAGAGATAAGGGCTGGTGCAGGGGGAGATGAAGCAAGTATTTTTGCAGGTGATTTATACAGAATGTACTCTCGTTATTGCGAGACTAAAAAATGGCGAACTGAACTTGTCGATGTGACACATGGAACTGCAGGAGGATATAAAGAAATTGTTATGAATGTGTCCGGAGATGATGTTTACGGAATAATGAAATATGAGTCCGGTGTTCATCGCGTTCAGAGAGTTCCTCAAACAGAAACCCAAGGTCGAGTTCACACTTCAGCTGCTTCTGTGGTAGTTTTGCCAGAAGCAGAAGAATTTGATGTTCAAATCAGTGATAAAGACATAAAAAAAGAAACTTATTGTTCATCAGGCCCCGGAGGACAATCAGTTAATACAACTTATTCAGCAGTTCGTTTGACTCATATCCCATCAGGGGTAGTCGCTCAATGTCAAGACCAAAAATCACAAATTAAAAATTATGCTAAAGCTCTTCAGGTTTTAAGATCTCGAATCTTTGAAATTGAATTGGCAAAAAGAAACGCTGAAATAGCTGGAAAAAGAAAAACAATGGTCTCTACAGGAGACCGTTCTGCAAAGATTCGTACATATAACTATCCCCAAGGAAGAGTTACAGATCATCGCATTGCTCTTACACTTTATTCATTAAGTGACATAATTAATGGAGATATTCATAAAATTATCGAAGAATTAACCCTTGCTGAAAATTCCGAAAGACTTAAAGAAGGAGCTGATGAATAGGCATCAGCTCATTGAACAAATTAAAGAGAAGAAATCTTTTTTGTGTGTGGGTTTAGATACAGACCTGAGTCGTATTCCCGTTCATCTTTTGGGATTAGAAGATCCTGTTTTTGAATTCAATAAGCAGATTATAGATGCTACAAAGGATTTATGTGTTGCTTACAAGCCAAATATCGCTTTTTATGAGTCATTGGGGGTGTCGGGTTTAATATCACTTCAGAAGACATTAGATTACATTCCTGAAAATATATTTACCATTGCCGATGCAAAACGAGGGGATGTCGGAAATACCTCAAAAATGTATGCAAAGGCATTTTTTGAGAATATGAATTTTCATTCAATTACTGTTTCACCTTATATGGGAAAAGACTCTGTGACGCCTTTTTTATCCTACAAAAATAAATGGGTAATTTTGTTGGCCTTGACCTCCAATGAGGGAGGGAAAGACTTTCAATTTCTTAAAACTAATAATAAATCACTTTATAAATATGTTATAGAGACTTCTTCTAAGTGGGCTAGTCCTGCTAATATGATGTATGTAGTGGGAGCTACCCAAGCTGAATCGCTTCTCAAGATTCGAAAGACTATTCCTGAACACTTTTTGTTGGTTCCAGGAGTTGGAGCTCAAGGAGGCAGTTTAGCAGAAGTAAGTAAATTTGGAATGAATAAAGATTGTGGCCTACTTGTAAATTCGTCTAGAGCTATTATATACGCATCCGAAGATAGAGATTTTGCCGAAATAGCTAGAAAAAGAGCTTTCGACTTACAGAATGAAATGTATATAGAACTTATGAAAGCTAATATTGTATGATTTTTTATCTCATTAGATGTGATTTATAGAGATAATAATTATCAGAACATTTGGCTTTATTATTAGTATTACTTTTTAATAGATTTATTAAATGATCAGAGTGAGTGAACTATTTCTCATGTATAATAACATTGCCTGATCCATTCTCCTAGAACTATTGTTAAGGCATGGCTAACATTCATTGACTTGTTTTTTCCTTTCATTGGAATAAAAATTGTGCGATCACATTTTTTTAAAATTTCTTTATCTATTCCTGTTTTTTCGTTCCCCAAAACTAGAACACACTTTTTAGGTAAGTCTTCTCGATACAAGTTAGCAGCATTGCTAGATGTCTCTATTGCGATAATTTGATAATTTTTCGGAATAAGTGCTAACCATTCGTTTGGTTTGCAAAATTCCCATTTCACTGCATCAAAGCTAGTTTGAGCAGTTTGTTTTATTCTTTGGTCTCTAAAATTGGGATTTTCATCTACAAATAAAACTTTTTCACAAGCTAAATTATCTGCGACTCGCAAAATACTTCCAATATTACTTGGTGTATTTAGCTTCCAACAAAGTACCCAAGGATGTTTTTTTTCTTTTTTTCCAGCATCGATTTTGTCAAAAAATTCTCTAGAATTAATATAATTTTCTTTCTTCATATTTTTAAGCATAAAAAAAGCCTATCCGAAGACAGGCTTTTAGGTAAGAATACTGAAAAATAAATTAAACTGTTTTAACATTAACTGCGTTAAGACCTTTTCTTCCTTCCTCAAGCTCGAATTCTACTGCGTCACCCTCGTTAATCTCATCAATTAAACCAGTTACGTGAACGAAATATTCAGTTTTTGACTCGTTGTCTACTACAAATCCAAATCCTTTGGACTCGTTGAAAAATTTTACTGTTCCTTTATTCATAACTTACTGATTTAAATAGTTTTAACATTTACTGCGTTGAGTCCTTTTCTTCCTTCCTCGAGCTCGAATTCTACTGCGTCACCTTCATTAATCTCATCAATTAAACCAGTTACGTGAACGAAATATTCTGTTTTTGACTCATCGTCTACTACAAATCCAAATCCCTTGGACTCATTGAAAAATTTTACTGTTCCTTTGTTCATAGCGCTAAGATTATACTGCTTTTACATTAACAGCATTTAGACCTTTACG
>TARA_Y100000385_G_scaffold197799_1_pt1 | contig 17507 bp, 10 predicted proteins | sample TARA_Y100000385 | Tara Oceans TARA_Y100000385 (sample SAMEA2620980) | marine metagenome | biome: marine biome (ENVO:00000447); feature: surface water layer (ENVO:00002042); material: "saline water (ENVO:00002010), including plankton (ENVO:xxxxxxxx)" | depth 5 m
GCCACCAAGTATGGCTGGGTGGATCACTCGGTGGTCGCGGTGCTGATGCTCGTGCTGGTTGGCGTGGGGCTGTATTTCTCAAAGCAGGAAAACTCCAGCGGCGACTATTTCCGCGGCGGTCAGCGCATCCCCTGGTGGGCCGCTGGCTTGAGTCTATTTGCCACGAGTGCCAGTGCGATTAGCTTGATGGCGATGCCGGGCAAGGCCTTTGCCGAGAACTGGATCTATATGTCGATCTCGTTCTTTATCGTGATCATTCAAATCCCGCTGTTGCTACTGGTGTATATTCCGGTGGCACGACGCCTCGAAATTTCGACGGCCAATGAATATCTGGAACGTCGTTTCAGTCTGTCGGTACGCATGCTCGGGTTTGTGTGCTTTTCCTTGAATCAAATGCTCGGGCGCATGGCATCAATTCTGTTGCTACCAGCGCTGGCGATCAGCGCGATCTTTGGTATGCCGATGGAGTATAGTATCTTGATCATGGGGGTGGCGACGACCCTGTTTGTGACCATGGGGGGACTCGAAGCGGTGATCTGGACGGATGTGTTGCAGGCGGTGATCATGTTGCTAGCGGTGTTGGTGTGCGCGGCGTATGCCTTTGTTGCGTTGGATTTCACCGTGCCAGTCGCATTTGAGCTGCTTGGAAATTTGGACAAGTTACAGATGTTTGACTTCAGCTTTAACTGGCAGGGGCCGGTCGTGGTGGTGCTGGTGTTGAATACCTTCGCGACTGTGTTGGGCATGATCGGCGATCAGAATTTCATTCAACGCGTGCAGTGCACGCACGACGAGAAGGAGTCGCGTAAGGCGGTGTATACGCAACTGGCGGTAGCGGTGCCAATGAATTTTGTGCTGTTTGGTTTGGGAACGCTGTTGTTCCTGTATTATGTGACAGGTGCCGAAACCCTGAGCCCGGCCTTGAAGCCGGATAGTATTTTCCCGTTTTTCGCGGCGCAGAATTTACCGGTTGGTATGGCTGGCTTCGTGGTGGTGGCCTTGCTGGCAGCGACGATTTCGACCGTATCGAGTGCCATGAATTCGGTGGCGAACCTCGGGGTGGAGGATGTGTATCGCCGCTTCGTCAAGGGTGCCACGGATGACAAATGTTTGAAAGTCGGGCGTTACCTGACCTTTGCTCTCGGTGTGTTTGGCACGAGCGCGGCGCTGCTGTTGGCACATCTGAGTAGCCTGCAATCGATCTGGGATTTGTTTATGATGATTACCGGCATGGTGCTCGCGCCGATTACCGGTATCTTCGTGTTGGGCATCTTTACCCGCCGGGCCAATGGCTTTGGTGCATGGGCTGGCACTGCGGCCTCCGTGGCGGCGAATTACTACGTAAAATTTCATATGGATGTGCACGCGCTGGTCTACCTGGTCGTCGGTGTCTTCTCCTGTATTTTTGTGGGTTACCTCGCTAGCTATTGCACGCCGAAGTCGGCCCGCGATCTGAATGGTCTCACTGTATTTTCATTACTTAAAAGGAAGGATTAAGCTATGTTAGAAAAACCTGTCAAAATCGCTGTGATCGGCTGTGGGGGCTATGCGCACCAGCTGATCATTCGTATTCAAACGACACCTTTGTATGGCACCATCACCGCAGTGACCTCGCGTGACCTCGATAGTGAAGGCGCACGCTACTGCAAAGCGCATGGCATCAATGTATTTCAGACAGTCGAGGAGTTGCTCACTTACAGTGAGTTCGATGTGGTGGTCAATCCGACCCCGATCCACCTACATGCGGACATCACCAAGCAGTGTCTCGCGGCTGGTTTTCCCGTCTGGCTGGAGAAACCGCCGGTGGCCACGGTGCAGGAGCTCGACGATTTAAATGCCGCTGCGATGGCAGCTGAGTTGCCGGTTGCGGTCTGCTTTAATTCGCTGTTCTCGTATCGTGCGCAGCAGCTCAAAGCAGAGTTGCTGGCGGGGACTTACGGCAGGATCAAACGGGTCAAATCGCTCGGCGCGTGGGTGCGCACGGATGCTTACTTTGGCCGTAATAATTGGGCGGGCACCCTTAAAAAAGGCGATCATTGGATTCTCGATGGCGATATTAATAACCCGCTCGCGCATGTGGTCTGCAACGGTCTGTTCTTTGCGGGTAGCCAACAAGCGACTCTGGCGAATCCGCTCAGGGTCGAGGCCGAGTTATACCGCGCCAATCAAATCGAGAGCGAAGACACTTCTGCGGTTCGTATTCAAACCGCGGAGGGTATTGAGGTGCTCTCCTGGTTGACGCTGGCCTGTAAGGACGAAACCGACCCAATTACGGTGATCGAAACCGAGCAGGCGTCGATTAAGTTGATCAACTTAGAGAAAGTCGAAATCACTTGGCATGATGGCCGGGTAGAGTTTCGTGACAGCTATAAGGAAAACCGTATTGAGATGATTGAGCATCTCTGCCGTAGCTTGCGCGGAGATGAGCCTTTGATCGGAGAGTTGGCTAACCTGCGTCCCTTCACTTTGAGTGTGAATGCCGCCTTTGAGTCGGTCGGTTCGATTCATACCATCCCTGCGTCTGCGCTGGATTGTGTAACGGTGCGTGAAACCGAGACACAGGTCGCGATCGCAGGTATGGCTGCCATCTTAAAAGAGGCCTACGAGCAGAATGCACTGTTTTCTGAAATCGGTGTAGAATGGGCGCGTAAGAGCGAAGTGTTTGAGACCGCTGGCTATACGCAGTTTCCAGTGCGCTTTAAGGCAGAGGCAGATGAAGCAGTCGAGGCGCTGAGTGGTTGAGCGTATGGGTATTTACTAATGAGAAACGCTGTCCATAAATCGCTTATCACGCTTCCCACTTCCATTGCGCGCGGTGTCTTAAGTCGAGTTACAGGAGGGCAAGGCTCGGTCGTTGCCACAGCAGTGCCTGGCAGGATGACGGTAACGACCGAGCCTTGCCCTCCAGGCGAGGAGGTGATCCAAAAGCCCCTGCGATGGAGCGGACTGTGTCTGGCTATACTGAGTCTCGTGGTGACGGCTTCCTCCATATCGGCCCAAGTGATCGTGGCTCAGAGCCAATCATCGATCAACCTCGCTGACCCGACACTGGCGGCTGTGGAGACGCCCATTGGTGTCAATCGCAAGTTGTTGGTCACTGTGAGTTGGGAAGGCTACAACGTGATCACTGGCATTAGTTATGGTAGCCAGTCGCTCACTGAAGCGGTCACTAGATCGGCTGGTCGAAATGCGTCTATCTGGTATCTGGATACGCCGCAGTTTGGGAGTCATGATGTGGAGGTGTCGTTTGACGTGGCCACGGAAGCGCGGATCGGCGCCTTGAGTTTGCAGCAAGCCGCAAGCGGTCCTCCTGAGCAAATCAACAGTGCTGTATCAGTGCTGACGGGTGATTTGAGCAGTAGCGCGTATGCACTGGTGCTGGGTGTGTATACGGAGAACGGCGGTGGCGGGCTCAGTTCTAACTTTGCCAACACCCTCTACTCCGGTGCCAGTGGATCCAGTGTGAGTGATGCGGGCTATCAGGTGGAGTCGGTTGCGGGCGTGAAGAGCTACACATGGAGCGCTGCGAATAATTCATCTGTGCTTGCGCTGGTCAGTGTGGCTCACGAGCCCTCTGCCGTGACATTGGACCCGCTGGCCATTGATGCCATTCTAGGGCAAACGCAGGATCGTCAGGAGCAAGCGCTGGTGTTGCAGGAGGCCAATACCTTTCCTTCATCGGGCATGTGGTATCATGAGAACTATGCAATATCGGCCTATTGGCTCAATACCGGGCTCGCCGCAGCCGATGCGGGCTTAATCAGCTGTTATGAAGATGCTGTGGTGGAAGTCATCAATGAGGATGAGTCGATAAGCTATAAGACCCTGTATCAGGATCGGATTGATGCGCATAATTTCCACTGGCACGCGTATTTGTTGGAGCGTATTTACTTTCTGTATTCTGCACAGAGCAGTTTCTTTCCCGGGCGCATGAGCACGGCTGCAGAAACTGCGGTGCTGCAGATGTTGTGGGACTGGGCCTCTGCGAACTGTGCGATCGGAATGGCTGACCCATCGACGATTCATTTAATTTGGGGCAGTGAGAACCACGATTTGCAGGCCTGGGTGAGCTTTTGGGGGGCGGCGCACATTTTCGCCAATCATCCGGACTATCAAAATCTCACCTACGCGGACGGATCCACGCCGGCCGAGATGGCCGAGGCTTTCGATGCCTACTTTACCGCCTTTGCCCGTGATCGAAGCTTGAAGGGCCTAGTCGGGGAGGTGGCTTCGCCGACCTATAGCAAATACACGCTCAATACCTGGTATAATCTGGCAGACTTTGCCACGGATCCTGAATTGAAAGCGGCAGCCAGTGCGCTGCTGGATATTTATTGGGCTGATTGGGCCTTGGAGCATATGGATGGTGTGCGTGGGGGTAGTCGCCACCGTTCGTATAGTGGGCGTTCTTCTATTGAGCAGAGCGGTGCCGAATCGCAGTGCTGGTATCACTTCGGCGTGGGGGCTCCTTTCGGCAATCACCCTGGCGATATGTGTGCGATGACTACTTTTTGGCGTCCTTCGCGTGCCACGGTGGGCTTAGCCCTAGATCGGGAAGGGCTAGGCAATTTTCAGTATGACTCCCGCCGTCTGGGGCATAAGGATCCCAACCCGCCAGCAGAACCTCCCTTGTTGGACGAAAGCGGTTATAATACCCTTAATCCAGAGGGCGGACACCTGCTGCGCAAGACCTGGTGCACTCCCGACTTTATCATGGGCATGAGTCAAGTAGATTTGCTGCCTGCAGACGACTGGGTCGCATTCAGTAGTCAGAATCGCTGGAACGGTATCATTTTCGGCGGACACGAAACTGCGCGGATCTTCACGCATCGGCCGTATCCGGTGGATGGGAGAAGCGTCTACAACGCGGAGTGGGGCGTGCAGCACAAGGGAGCGATGCTGCTACAACGTATTACCGAGCATCAAAATGCAGTCGGGCAGATGGTGTGGTTTGATTTCGCATTGAGCCGTGAGGAAGTCGCTGGCTGGATTTTTGCCGAAGCCCCGCGTGCGTATGCGGCGGTGCGGGTTGTGGACGGCGGTTGGACTTGGGTGCCGGATTCGATTGAGTTTCAACGCACTCCAACCTCGGGCATCCTTGGCGAGTGGGCGGTGCTCAACGATGAGTATTCTCCGGTCATCATAGAAGTCGCGCGCAAGCAGGATTATGCCGACATGGCCGCGTTCCAGGCAGAGATACTCGCGAATCCGCTGGCATGGGATGGCACGCGACTGGATTACACCAGCACCGCTTATGATAGGACATTGACTCTGTTTGCCGATGAAAGTGCCGCGCCGCGGGTGGATGGCACCACGATCGATAACACGCCCGCTCAGAATTATGCTGCGCCGTATTTACAGGGTGATTTCGCCGGCGGCCCCGTGCTGATTCAGCATGGTGACGAGCGCACCGTGCATGCTGTCGCGCCATTTGCGGACGACTCCGAGACGCTGGCGCTCTGGCATTTTGATACACTCGTGTCGGGCACGGATTACGAAGACGACACTTCTGTGGCGGGGCGTGCGGCGCTGGATGCGGTGGTGCATGTGGATAGCACCGCAGGGATCACTGAGATTGCGGACGGCAAGTTTGGCAAGGCGATCCGCTGTGAGTCTGTGGAAGGGGATCAATTCATGATGTCAGGTTCTGACTTATGGCCAGCTGGTTTGGGATCGTTTCGTTATCAGGGATGGATTCGTCTGAACCCTGGCGATACTGGCGGATACCTCTGTCACGTCTATGACCAAGTTTACCTAAGTGTAACGACATCGACTTTGACTTTTAGAATCAATCGATCTGGCGATCTCTTGGACGACAGTGCTGTGAATCAAATCGAACTGTCGGCGCAGATCGACGACTCCAATGATTGGCAATATATCGAGGCGGTCTACGATGGTGATCGTATGCAGTTGGTGACGGAGGTGGAAACGGTATCCGCGCCGGGCATTGGTTTGTTCGTTCCGGATCGGCGTAATGTCTACATCGGCTCACGTAAGAATAAGAATAACTATATCGGTGACATGGACGAGGTGAAGCTGTCCGCCTTCATGCCGGATCCAGTCGTGGTGGCCGGTAGCGCCCAACACTTGCAGCAGTCGGATCCGGATATCGCAACCAATACGATCACGAATTTTTCGCCAGCGATCGGTGAGCATTGTAAACTGGTGCTCACTGCGAGCTGGGAAAGCGGCACTTCTGGCATTGCCAGTGTCACCTATGGCGGTGGATCGTTTAGCGAAGCCGTAAGTAGTGATGGCGCACGGCAGAGCTCGATCTGGTATCTGGATTTGGATGCGCAGCCGCCGAGCAGCGGCGATGTGGTCGTTACCTTTAATGCACCGACGGATTCCCGCATCGGCGTGCTCAGCCTAGAGAATGCGGCCACGGGCGTGCCGGTTGACACGGCTGCCGATACGGCGGTGACCACGCTGACTTTAACGGCTGCGGCTCATAATTCCTTGTCGGTGGGTGTTTACACCGAGAATGGCAACCTTGCATTGAGTTCGGATTTTGCCAACACACTCTATTCCGGCAACAGTGGTTCTTCGGTCGGCAACGCCGGCTATCAGCTTGAGGCCGTTGCGGGCGCGCATGGCTATAATTGGACTGCGGACAACAACTCCTCCGCGAGCGTTGTCGCCAATTTTACTCCGGCCTCGTTCAGTGCTGCGGAACTCGCGGATGACGATGCAGATGGCATAGCGGACCTGTGGGAGCTTGAGCAGTTCGGAAATTTAAGTTTCAGCAGTCAAAGCAGTAACGCCGATGGGGATCCTTGGACGGATCTTGAAGAGTTCAATGCCGGCACCGATCCGTGGGATCCGGCGTCGCGCTTTGAGGTGAGCGGAATGACTGCCGAGTCGATCGCTTGGCAGGCGGTGCAGGGGAAAACCTATCGCGTGCTGTCGACCGAAGACCTGACTGAAGAATGGGGCGTCGAAGCCACCGGACTGCAGGGCGATCCGCCGGAAAGCAGCTATTTCTTTGACGCCGACCCCGTGCAGAAATTTTTCAAAATCGAAATCGAATGAAGATGAAAGGGATCCGTGTTGTTTGCTGGCTATTCCTTACACTAGTAGGTGTATTCGCAGCAGAACGTCCAAATATCGTGCTAATCTTAACGGATGATCAGGGCTACGGCGATGTTGGCTTTAACGGGAACCCGATTGTGCAAACGCCGATTTTGGATGCCTTTGCTTCGGACGCGGTGGTGTTTGACCGCTTCTATGCCAACCCGGTCTGTTCGCCCACGCGTGCGGCATTGATGACCGGGCGCACTGCCTATCGCACTGGAGTGCTCGAAACGCAGGAGGGGCTTTCAATATTGCCGCCCTCAGAGCTGACGATCGCCGAGGCGCTGAAGAACGCTGGCTATCGTAGCGGACTGTTTGGTAAATGGCACCTGGGCGATAACGCGCCAGCGCGCCCGATGGATCAAGGTTTTGATCGTTCATTGATACATGTCGCCGGGATGATTGGTGCGCCTTACAGTCCGCTGGATGCGCAGTCGTATTTTGATCCAGTGTTGATCGATGACGGTGTGGAGCGACGCTTCGAGGGCTACTGTGCAGATATTTTTACCGATGCAGCCATCGACTTTATCAATGCGGCGGATGATCAACCGTTCTTTATCTATCTAGCGCAGAATACTCCGCATCATCCGCTGACCGTTGCCGATCGCTATGCGCAGCCGTATCGCGATGCCGGATTGAGCGAAGAGTCCGCTCGCTACTATGGGATGATTACCAATTTGGATGACAACTTCGGACGCTTGTTCGATGCCTTGGATGCCAAGGGGGAGCTGGACAATACGGTGATTGTGTTTCTCGGGGACAACGGCACCTCTAGTTTGCATAAGCAGGAGGACTTGTGGAGCTCTGGGTTACGTGGTCGTAAGACCTATGTTTATGAGAACGGTGTGCGTGTGCCTATGTTTATTAAAGTCCCCGGCGCGCAGGGCTTGGGGCAGCGCTTGGATACACTGGCATCGGTGGAAGATGTGATGCCGACGATTCTCGAACTATGTGGAGTCGAGCCAACCAGCAATCTCGATGGAGTGAGTCTGCTGCCATTGCTTGCAGGCGATACACTGCCGCAGCGCTCGTATTTTGTGCAATTTCACCGCGGGCAACCACTGGATCGCTATCGAAATGCTGCAGCGATTACCGAGCGTTGGAAACTGGTGCAACCCGTAGGGCGGGGTGGGGAGGCCTTCTCTGCCGATGCTGCGTGCTTTGAACTGTATGATCTCGAGAATGACCCGCAGGAGCAGCACGACCTGGCGGCAGAGCATCCGGAGATCGTTGCACAATTAAAGGCCGACTACGACGCATGGTTTGACGATGTGACCCGCGAAACACTGGAGCCGGTTCGCACCTGGATCGGCAGTGAAGTACAAAATCCAGTGCTGCTGACCCGTCAGGATTGGATCGGTGGCGGTCTGTTTGATGGCGATCTTGGGCACTACGAATTGGATGTCAAAAGTGCGGGCAGCTATCGGATTACCTGTCGCTGGAGCAAGCTGCTGAAAGAGGCGCATCCCGTGATCTTGAAATTGAACGACCGTGTATTGAAAAACCAAATACTGTATGCCGAATCGGAGTGTCGCTACGAATCGGTCGTACTTCCAATGGGTCCATGCCGTTTAGAGGCATCGGTCGAAATCGAGGGCGAGCCAATGGGCTTCCGCTTTATTACAATTGAAAAACTAGATGAAAATGAAGCTCACTTATAAAATTATCCAATTCGTCGTAGGCACGGCACTGCTGTTAGTGTCGAGTGTGCGAGCGGATACTTTAGCGGAGCAGGCCCAGCAGGTGCTGGATCAGACAGAAACACGGCAGCGGGGGACACTCGAGTCCTTGCTGCGCGATCCCTATCCGCCGAAGAAATCGACGGGTGGTCCGAGCTTATGGCATTATGAGAATTTTGCGCTGGCCGCTTACGGCCTGAACGAGCGCACCGAAGAGGCCGATGCCGGCCTCTTAAGGCTGCAGCGTGAGCTCTTCCCTGAGGCGAACGCGCACTTTGAAGCGGGCGCAATCCATTGGCACGCCTATTTGCAGCAACGAATTTATTGGCTCTATTCGAGCCGCAGTGAACATTTTCCCAGCCGCATGAGTGTGGCTGCTGAGAATGCGATCCTCGAAATGCTCTGGGAGTGGGCGGGGCCTGTGTGCCGCAAAGAGTTCGCCGATCTGGACAAGGTCTGGTGGGTCTGGGGCAGTGAAAACCACCACTTGATGGCATGGGTCAGCTTCTGGGGCGCGGCGCAGATATTTGAAGAACACCCCGATTATATGAATCGCACCTATAGTGATGGCACGACGCCGGCTGAGATGGCCGCGGCCTTTGACGACTATTTTAAACACTATGCCAGTGAACGTGCAGCGAAGGGATTACTCGTCGAGATTGCATCGCCGACCTACGTGAAGTATTCACTCAACACATTTTACAACCTGTATGACTTTGCGGATGATCCTGTTCTGAAAGAGCGCATGGGTATGTTGCTCGATTTGTATTGGGCGGACTGGGCGATCGAACAAATCGATGGGGTGCGTGGTGGTAGTCGGCATCGCAGCTATGCCGGGCGTGCCTCGAACCAGCAGACCGGTGGCGCCGAGGCGGCATGGTATCACTTCGGTCTCGGTGTCGAGGCCAGCAAGCATCCGGGCACGATATGTGCCGCGACTACGTTTTGGCGCCCATCGCCAGTCGTGCTGGCCTTGGCCCTCGACGCAGACAAGCGTGAGCCGTATGGCATCGCCTCACGCCGTCCGGGGCGATCCGCAGGTAGTGAACCGATGAACTATATGCAGGATACTAGCAACCCCCTCTATAATGAAAGAGGTATCAATCGCCTCGCTTCAGATGGTGGGTCGTTGCTACGCACTTCTTGGGTGACGCCTGATTTTGTTTTAGGGATGAGTCAGGTCGAGCCACTGCCACGTGCGGCCTGGTGGGCGGCCAGTGGTCAAAATCGTTGGAACGGTGTCATCTTTGCCGGGCACCCGACGGCACGAATCTTTACCCAGCGCCACAAGCCGAAGCGTGGCAGCGTCTATAATGCAGAGTGGGGCGTGCAGAATAAGGGCGTGATGATCTTGCAACGTTTGCGTGCCAGCAATGGGACGGGGCAAATGATTTGGTTTGATCATGCGCTCAAGCGTGTCGAACGCGACGAGTGGATTTTTGTCGGAGCACCGCAGGCCTATGCCGCAGTGCGGATTGCGAAAGGTGGCGGTGTGTGGCGCGAGGATTCGTTGGCACAGCGACGCGACGGTAAAGGGCGTGATGGAATCGGAGAGTGGCTTGAGCTCAATAATGAATATGCTCCGATCATTATCGAAGTCGCACGCAAGCAGGACTATGCTTCATTTGACGCATTTCAAACTGCCATTCTCGCAAATGAATTTTCATGGAAGGGGAAGATTGTGCAGTATCGTAGTGATTTTTATGATACAGAACTGACTTTACCTGTGACTGCCGCTGAGTCTGCGCTGATTGATGGCGAGTCAGTGAATTACGATCCTGATTTTGCCTATGACAGCCCATACATCCAGGGCGATTTCGGCAGCGGCGTTATTACACTGAGGCGCGGGGATTTTACTCAAACACTTGATTTTACTAAATAAAATATAACTCAAACAAAGGAATAGATGATGAAAATACGAACTACATTGAACAGAACACTCGCGGGCATGGGTATATTTATTGGCGCTTCGCAGCTAAGCGCCGAAACGCTGGTCATTACGACCGGAGATTGTGGTGATGGCACCCCAGGTCTCGGCGCGGATGGCTGGTTGAGTGAGAATTCAGAAGCGTCACTGCGCGGTAAGTCGGGCATGGGGAAGATGTCCCGCTTCGTCATGGTGCGCGCTAATGACAAACGCCAAGATATTGGCTACTTTCGCTTTGACCTCTCCGAGTTGAATGGGCGCAAGGTGAAGTCGGCAAAATTACAACTCTATGCGATGACCACTTATCGGGACTGGATGACGGTTGCGGGCCTCGCAGATGGTATTAAAGGAGAGAACGTGGCCGGTGGTGAGGATGTGAATGATCACGATGACGATACACATGATGAGTTCTTTCGTGAGAAGTTGATGGACCGTCAGAGTGCGCCCGGAATGTTGCCCACTGATGGTGACTTGACGACGATTGATTGGAAGGAGGGATCCGTTTTTGTGCTTGGAGATTTTAGGAATACGGGCGATTTCGGGTTGGTTGAGTTTCAGTCACCAGAGTTGTCGGCATTCGTCAATGCCGACACCAATGGCGTGATCACACTCTATTTACAGGGGGACATTCACAGTTTTCGCTATGCCTCGAAAGAAAATCCAGAAGGAAATCCGGCGCCTACCTTGGTGTTGGAACTCGCGCCAAGTCTTTAATTTAACTTAAATTCCTACGATGATTCGAGATGCCTTTAAAATGAAGTTGAAGCCTGGATTTGAGGCCGAGTATCAGAAACGTCACGACGAAATTTGGCCGGAGCTTTCAGAGGTGTTGGCCGCTGCCGGAGTGTCCGACTATTCGATCTTTCTCGATGCCGAGACCTTGACGCTTTTTGCGACGTGGAAACTGGCCGACGACCATACGGCCGCCGACCTGCCCAATCACCCGATGGTTCAAAAATGGTGGGCTTTCATGGCCGACATCATGGAGACCAACCCGGATCATTCACCGGTGTGTGTCTCTTTGAGTGAAGTATTTCACATGGCTTAATCCATTGATGAAACAGAAAAACATATTGTGCTTTGGGGATTCGAACACCTGGGGCTTTCCGCCGGACTGCGGGGCGCGCTATGATCGTCAGACCCGTTGGCCGGGTGTGCTGCAGGCGCAGCTGGGCGATGCGTATCATGTGATCGAAGAAGGCTTGCCCGGGCGCAACACTGTTTGGGATGATCCGGTTGAAGGTAGTAAGAACGGTCTTAAGCAGTTGCTCCCATTGATCCACTCGCACATGCCGTTGGATCTGTTGATTATTATGCTCGGTACCAATGATTTTAAGAACCGGTTCAGTGTCTCACCGTTGGATATTAGTTGGAGCATCGGACGCTTAGTCAAAGCTGCGCGCGACAGCGGTCACCCGCTGTTAGGGGAGGCGCCTGAAGTATTAGTGCTTTGCCCGCCACCGCTGGCGAATCTCAGCAATAGTCCCTTTGCGGGCATTTTGGTCGGTGCTGAAGAAAAATCACGTCAGCTGTCTTCGGTGCTGGGGGCGTTTTGTGAGGACAATGAGATACGTATGTTTGATGCTGGAACTGTGGTGCAGACCAGTCCGGTGGACGGCGTGCATTGGGAAAAAGAGGAACATCGTAAGCTCGGCGTCGCCGTGGCTGAACAGGTGCAGGCAATTTTGTAAGAATTTTAAAAAGGGGAACATACAATTATGATAGAGACGATGAAAGAGGAAAGAGAGGTTTCCGTTCTATTGGTCGGTGGTTTTGGTCATGCGGTCTGGGTCTTTGATGAGTGGTCGCGTGATGGCGCAGCCGTTCGTCTGGTCGGTGCGGTGCAAACCTTGCCCGATGAGTCCTTGGACGGCTTTCTGGCGCACCCTTGGGCGGCGCAATTTACACTGGCGATGTATCAAGATATGGATGAGGCCTTGTGCGCCGAGCAACCGGACATTGTGATTATCAGCACCCGTCCGGATTTGAACTCGGACTTGATCGAAAAGAGCCTGCGTGCCGGATGCCATGTGATTTCTGAAAAGCCGATTGCGGTGGATGAGGCGGGACTGCTGCGTGTGCATGCGGCAGTCGAGGAGACTGGTAAGTTTGTATTGCCAATGCTTGGTATGCATGAGGTGCCAGCTTTTACCGAGGCGCGTGATTTGGTGGCGCAGGGCGCGATCGGTGAACCGCTGTTGGTCAATGCACGTAAGTCCTACCAATGGGGCACGCGTGCAGAATGGTTTAAACAACGTGAGACTTATGGCGGCATCTGGGGCTGGATCGGGATTCACTCCTTTAATCATGCCGCGTATATTATTGGCCGCAACGGGACCAAAGTGCTGGCTGCGCAGGAACAGAATCGCTGTCACCCCGAATATGCGCCTGACTGTGCGGACTGCATGACAGGCGTCTTCCTGCTCGAAGGTGATGTGCAGATGACTGTTAGCGTGGATTTGATGCGTCCGGATGGGCAGCAAGCCTGGGGTGACGACTGGGTGCGGATTGTCGGCAGTGAAGGTAGCCTCGAAGCCAACCCGGAGCTCGGCACCATTCGTTTGATCCGCAAAGGGCAGGACGAGGAGCTACGCACTGTGACAGCGGTGGCGCCAGCTTTCTACACCGCATTTTTGACCGCCGTAACCGAAGGGGCTGACTTCTCGGAGTTGACGACGCAAGGCTTCCGTTTGACGGAGTCGGTGTTGACCGCTGAGCGTGCCTGTAAGGAGGGACGCTACGGTCTGGAGATGCAACAGGATCGTTGGGCACTGACGTTGGCGAAAGCCAAACCGTCGAGTGCTGCACCACGTGTCGCGCAAACGCCGAAAGGCTTTACCTTGATCGAATTGCTGACGGTGATTGCGATTATTGGGGTGTTGGCAGGTATTTTAATCCCAGCGATTTCCAAGGTGCGTGCGTCTGCGACTAAAGCTACGTGTGTGAGTCGCCTGCGTGCGTTGGGGTCGGCCGCGAATCTTTTTGCGACCGAGCACAAAAACCAATTCCCGACCAATGGTTCTAAGAATTCATTTTCAAATCTGCCGGATGATGAAAAGGGCTATGGGCGTGCGTTTACGCTGCTCAAACCCTTCCTGGATCGTGACAATACGAGCACCGGCGACTTGCGCAAAACAAATTTATTCAATTGTCCGGTGCATGATGGTATTGAAGGCTTCGGTCAGCAACATCACTATGCTTATAGTATTATGGTCGGTATGCGTAATGCGTCGGGCTCAGGGTTTAATAATTCAGTGCCAACGCCGCTGCGACTGGCTGCCGCGACACATCCCGATTCGACGCCGTATCAATGGTGTGTTTCCGGTCAAGGGGGTGGGGTCCCTTATTTGCCAACGCCCGAAGCGAAAGGCTATGGCTGGCAGGGGCCAACCGCCGGCGGCGGTTTGGCGCCGAATCATGGATCGAATTGTATGGTGTTGTATCTGAGTGGACGCGTCGCGCCTGTGGACCTATCGAATGATCAGAACGAGCTCTACCGTGACGGTTTTCCAACCAGCGCATGGGCGGCAGGTTCCATGTTTGATCCGACGAAGTAGTTGTTTGAGCGGAGTTAGTTAATGATAGAGTCAACAAACAATCCTGTGCGTGAGTCGCATCAGCTTCAGCTGAATGGCTTTCGACTGAACCTGTCCCTACACTATTTTAACGAGGGTGCCTGGCACGCGCTGGAACATATCGACGGTCATCGATGGGGCAGTGCTGCGGCACCATTGCTCAAGGTGGAGCTATCGCTTAAAGCCGAGGCGCTGGGCTGGAGCTATGAACTGAGCCTCGAATCGGACTTTGATACGCAGGTTCGTCTGCGTGTGGAGCTTGAGGATGCAACAGATCTGTTCCATTTGATTCCGTGCATCATTCATGGTGACAATAACTGTTCCCAGATACGTCCATTGGAATATCCGTTGCTGACCGCCGATCGTCCCGAGGATCCGGATTGCTCACCGTTCTGGGAGTTTCGTGCAGATCGTTCGTCGCATCCGGTGTCGATGCTCTGCTGTGCGGACGGTGCCGTTGGTGTATCGGTCGATCCATATACGCAGGATGCGGAAGGGCGATTGATCCGTAACGGGGTCTTTTCGGAATTGCCGAATGCCTTCGGTGTGTCGCTGGGCTACACCAACGATCCACTCACTTATATTAACCACATGTTCGGGCCGGAAGATAAATGGGATTACGCTCCGTCGACATACGACCGTGCGAAAAGTATGTGCACACGTGGTCGTATTCACGTCGAGCTAGGTGAGGGACGCTTGGCAGCTCATCAAATTATTCGTTCGATTTATGACGACTTGCGCGAGATGCCGCAGCCTAAGAAGTCCGTTCGAGAAGCGACAGAGGGTTTGTTGGACGCGTTGTTGAATGTCAATTGGTCCGACGAGATGCAGGGCTACACCAATGCTGACTGCAAAGTGCCGGATCAGCCGGAGTTGAAACCTTGGCGTCCGTTGGTGGAAATCGGCTGGACGGGCGGGGGCGTAGTCGCGTATCCGCTGCTGGCAGCTCAGCATACGCTGGGCTTGCCGGAATCAATCTTTGATGGCGGCAAGGGTCCGATCCGTATTATGGATCAAATCGTCGATGGTTATAATCCCGACTCGGGACTGTTGTATGATGTGATCCAACCGTGGAGTGATCTTTGGCCAGAGAGCCGGTGCAGTGGTTGGTGGTCGGGCTTTCATTTAGTGGAAGAGTGCCACTCGGCCTACACCAATGGTTCGGCGGTGTTTTATTTGTTTAAGATGCTGACGTTTATGAAGGAACGCTCATTGCAGACGAATTCGCAGTGGTTAAAGACTGGTAGGCAGGTTTTGGATACAGTCATCGAACTGCAGCGCGAGGACGGCGCCTACGGTTATACCTTCAGCCAGCACGAGAAGAAGGTGTTGGATTGGGAGGGCTTTGCCGGGTGTTGGTTCGCCGCTGCCTGTGCGTTGGCGTATCGCCAGACCGAAGAGCCGCGCTATCTGGACAGTGCCCGCAAGGCATTGGAGTATTATGCCGGTTTTGTGAAGGACCTCAATTGTTGGGGCACGCCGATGGATACCTACAAAGCGGTGGACGAAGAGGGTAATCTCGCCTTTGTTCGTGCAGCACGTTTGTTGCATGAAATCACGGGTGAAGCTGAATACCTGAAGCTGCTGAAAAAGGGAGCAGACTACGAGTGTCTGTGGCGCTACGGTTTCAAAGCGAAGCCTGAACATCCACCGCTCGACACCTGCGGCTGGAATTCCTGCGGCGGTTCTATCACGTCGATCTCCAATCCACATGTTCACCCAATGGGCCTTTTGGTGACGAGCGATTTGGAGTATCTGTCAAAGCAGACGAACGACAGTTATTATCAGCAACGCGCGGATGACGGGGTCAATTGGTTGATGGTGACGATGGAGCTGTATCCCGATACGATGGGCTATGGTCGCTATGGCGTGCTCTCGGAGCGCACCTGTCCCAGTGACGGATTGGTGACCGAGCGTTATTCTGATGGCACACCGTGTAGCACGTGGTTCAGTTATAATGGATGGGCCGCCGCGAATGCGCTGGAGGCCTTGACGGAGCGTATGAATGATATGCAGGTGAAAGGATAATAGTATGTTTAGATCTTTTAATATTCGTGATTTTAATGATGTGATTCGAGTGTTCTTGTTGCTGAGTTTTGTGGCTTCTGCGGCGGCCCATGCCGCAGACCCTGTCGGTGAGCGTCATAGCTATAAAGTTGTTGGTGAACGGGAGATGAGCTTATACATCACCAAGCCTGCCGACTGGAAAGCCGCCGATTCGCGCCCCGCAATCGTGTTCTTTCACGGCGGCGGATGGACCAAAGGCAAGCCCGGCCAGTTCACCGAGCATAGCAAATATTTGGCTTCGCGTGGCATGGTCTGTGTGCAGGTGCAGTATCGTCTGATCGATAAGAAACAAGGCGAGACTCCGATGAAATGTATTCAGGATGCGAAGTCGGCGATGCGTTGGGTGCGATCACGGGCAGGCGACTTAGGGATCGATCCTGATCGAATCGCCAGTGGGGGCGGTTCTGCAGGTGGGCATCTTGCGGCCTTTGTCGGTATGATGGATGGAATGGATGATCCGCAGGATGATCGTTCGATCTCCGCCAAGTCGAATGCGATGCTGCTGTTTAATCCAGTCTTTGACAATGGCCCAGAGGGCTATGGCTATCAGCAGATCCAAGAGCGTTACCGAGAGTATTCACCAGTCCATAACATCTCGGCGGAAGATCCACCAGCGATTGTTTTTCTCGGTGACCAGGATATCTTGATTCCGGTTGAGACGGCGTTCGATTTTAAGCAACAGATGGGTGCTGTGGGTGTGGTTTGCGAAGTGATGATTTTTGAGGGCATGGAACATGGCTTCTTCAATCATGGAAAACATAATGGTGAGCCGTATCGTCAGACGATTTTGGCGAGTGATCGATTTTTAGCCGAGCTAGGCTGGTTGCAAGGTGAGCCAACACTCTAGACGTCATACAATGAAATCCATGATCCGAAAAACCATACTCAGTAGCGTCGCTGCTGTCTCCTTGTTTGTCTTACTCGGTTGCATTTATGAGGTGCCGATTACATCTGAACCCACAGCTGAGATGGATTCGAGGCTTCTTGGCCAATGGGTTTCTGCCGACGAGAAGGTCAAATTGAAAGTGGTGAGGCTTAATGATGAGAGTTACATCGTCGTCAATTCCGATGGGAAGCTGTATCAGGTCTGGCGCTCGGACCTTGAAGGTGTGGCATTCTTGACTGTGTTACACTTGGAAACGGAGACGCCGAAATATTCCTATTGGAATTGGGACATGTCCGACG
>TARA_Y100000385_G_scaffold284007_1_pt1 | contig 17449 bp, 14 predicted proteins | sample TARA_Y100000385 | Tara Oceans TARA_Y100000385 (sample SAMEA2620980) | marine metagenome | biome: marine biome (ENVO:00000447); feature: surface water layer (ENVO:00002042); material: "saline water (ENVO:00002010), including plankton (ENVO:xxxxxxxx)" | depth 5 m
CCATGGTGTCCACCGCTATGACGCCCACCACCATGGTGTCCACCGATATGGTGCCCACCACCATGATGTCCACCGCGCCACCTACCGCAATGTGGGTAACAGGGCCAATCCACAGTACAATAAGAACAGTCACAGCCACGAGTACCACATCCGGTCCAAGTCCAAGGTAGAACATAGTCACCCCACTGGGTAGCATAGTCATGATCCACTATCACGGGGTCGTAACACTGTCCCTCTTGGAGAACTCCTTCTGTGCATCTGTTGAATGTGTGGTAACTGTTGTACACCTCAGGATACGTCAACCTGTCATGTTGCTCTTTCTTTCCAACGTGACACGGTTCGTTGTCGTGCGTCTGGTACTGACCATCTGATGTATGTGTGCATGGAAAGCAGCCAGCGAGTTCTACATTACTGTCTTTTCTGACTTGGGCGCAGTACCATGGTGCCGTTTCCTCCTTCGTTGGTTGAATATCTGCTGCTTTTTGGGGTGTTGTACTGGGTGGCTTGTCTCGTCGAATGAGGTATCTAACCAAAAACCCCCCACCAACGAGCACAACGGCGGCGAAGAGAACGATTGCTACGATTGCCCCGACGCTCATACCCTTTTTATCGCGCACACCCACAGTCCTGTACATTTGACCTGCTTGTATCATTTCTTTTTATAACGAACAAGAAAAAAGTCTTCGAAACGATCTAAATCCTTTGACCTCTTAAACAAAAAATGTCTGACGTACTGTGGATAGCTAGCTTCGATATCGGTTACCGCAACTTATGTTTTTCTATCGAAGAGGTGTCGTGCGATGCTCTGCGTTGCATACAGCCTATTCCGAAAGATAAACGTTACAATGTTGACGGTACACCTACTAAAGCTCAACAGAGCGTCCTCGAGCGGGTATACACGAATGCCAAGACCGTCTTTTTCAAGAACACGGATCTGACTAATAAGGCTATGAAGACTCTGGACCCAGAAGTCTTTCATCTTCTAACGGACTTGCTCGACAAGTATGTTTCATATTGGGACAACTGCTCCTATATAGTGATTGAGAAGCAAATGTCTTTTCGCGGTGTTTACAACGTGTCCGCATTAAAACTAGGGCAACATTGTTATTCTTACTTCGCTCTGCGCTATGGAAGATTTAAGCAGGTGATTGAATTCCCTGCGTACCACAAGACACAAGTGCTTGGGGCTCCTAAGGTCAGAAAGAAGACCAAGAAAATCTCGTACAAAGCGATGGATAAACCTACTAGAAAGAAATGGGCGATTGACGAGGCACTATCGATCCTGGGTGCACGGAACGATTTTGAGACCATGAGTCAGCTTGAGAGTGCTAGAAAGAAAGACGATATCGCGGATTGCATTCTCCAGTCGGTAAGTGCTGCATACTTGATTTTCGTGGAGAAGGTGTATTGATCTTGTCATGGCCCCATAACAACATCTAAGGTAAGTCTCTCACGTTATATTAACCAGTGAAGTGTCTAATAAGGCTTGCGAGCTTACCATCCTCTTCTTCTTCGTCATCTTCCTGTGGAGAATCACAATCTTCTTCCAACGTGTCGATTTCTTCGAGTTCCTTAATACAATGGACGGTGAAGCTGGCAATTGGTCGATCATAAGGTACGACCAAAAGCCGATAACGCCCAACCAGTTGGATATGGTCCCGGTTGTTTCCTTCACGTAGATAGCAGTTGTGCTCGAACGCCACTGCCGATTTCATTGTGCGAGCAAATTCCCACATGTATGATCGTGCATCGCTGAGTGATGTAGTATAACACTGGGGGATGGCGTTCATTGCAATCACGTAACATTCGGAGTCATCTTTCAGAGACAACCTGGTAAGATCAGGATCATCATCTTCACCGTCGGACTCGACCGATTCGTCTGGTTCCTCAGACTGTAGATCCTGTTCACAGGTCTGAGCCTGCATTTGTTCGTCCGTGTGTGATCCCGGGTTCTGTACAGAGCCCGGGTCTGGAGTGGTGTCGGGAAGTCCATCGGTAGTACTTGATGTATCTGACATCATAGTGTCTTTACTTCCATACCTAGAACGTTTAAATCAAAATACCGGTCTCCCCAAATCCGAAATCTAAAAATGAAAAATATATTGATAACTGTATAGAAAGGCAAATGGATCCAACGACGGTCGAGCAAATACTGCGTGAGCACTACGTTGATGGCGTGTTCCATACCCACGTATCAATGGTGCAACCCAAAGGTAAGTTTCAGTTGAACAGGCAGAAATTGGAGGACCTGTGGACTGCATACTGTAATAAGATTAGTGATGAAACCAACCCTATTGTTGGTATAGCCGAAAAACCCCAACATTACTTACCTATTCTCGTCGACATCGATTTGAAGATCAAAGACGAGGACGATATCGAATATGGAGAGCATTTGTACACAGAAGAACAAGTTTCCCAAATAATCGAAGTATACCAATCAGTACTTCGCAACATTGTTGAAGGCTGTCAGGACGAAAGTCTGACATGTGTGCTGTTGGAAAAAGCGATGTACTACATTGATGCTGGTGACGTGACGTACGCCAAGAACGGCTTCCACCTGCATTTCCCAAATCTTTTTCTAAGCAAGCCAGATCAGGAAGTACAGTTGATCCCACGAGTCCAAGAGATCATCGGTGAGATGGATATTTTCGCTAACCTTGGGATCGCTGATTCTTCGACCGTCGTCGACAAGGCCTCGTGTACAGTGCCCTGGTTACTCTACGGTAGTCGAAAGTCAGAGGAGATGGATCCTTACATGGTTACGAAAGTGTTTGACGCTGACGGTGGTGAGATAGATATTGAAGAGGCATTTCGCTATTACCAGTTGTACGACTCCAATGAGAAACTCATACCCCTTCGTGGGAAGGTTGTGAAATATCTGCCTCGGATCCTGAGCATCGTCCCTTTTGGGCGTCGCTCGTTCGAGGTTAGGTCAGGTCTTGTGTGTCCAACCAAAGAGAAGCTTCAGAAGGAGAAGCAAACAAGGAAACCGACCCAATTAAAAGTCTCGGCCGAGGAAGCGCTCAAGGTTTCGGCACAAATATTGCCGATGCTTGCAGACTGGCGCGCCGAGGATCGCAACGAGTGGATGACGGTTGGGTGGGTTCTTTACAACATCGGTGACGCGAGCCCTCAGGCTCTTGAACAGTGGTTGGAATTCTCTGCTCGTTGCGAAGAGAAATATGACGAGACCTCCTGTATCTTTGAGTGGGAGAGAATGATGAATAAGGACCTGACCCTAGGCACCCTTAGATATTACGCAAGCATCGATAACCCGGATCTTTACAATCAATTTAAACAGGAACAGGCCGAGGCACATTTCAAGGATGCCATCAACGGTTCTCACAATGATATCGCTAAGGCTCTTCGTGCTGATTGCGGCGACGAATTTGTGTGTGCGTCTATTAGTGGAAAGACTTGGTACCAGTTTCGCGATCACCATTGGGAAGAGATAGAAGAAGGCACCTACTTACGGGAGAAAATTTCTAACGAAATAGTAGCCCACTATTCCACCATGGGGTCAGAGCTTTTTGCGACCGTGTCCGGGATGCAAGATAAAGCCGAAGAGGCTATGTACCAGACACGTCTGAAACAGGTCCAGAAGTTGATAGGTAACCTAAAGTCCGCTCCTTACAAGTCTAACGTCATGAAGGAAGCTATGGAGGTCTTTTATGATCGGCGATTTAAACTCAAGCTAGACCAGAACCCATATCTGATTTGTTTTAAGAATGGTGTCTACGATCTGAAGCTTAACGAGTTCAGGGCCGGCCGTCCAGAGGATTTCATCAGCAAAACTCTACCGATCGATTACAAGACGTACGAGAAGGGCGATGAAGACGTCCGGAATGTCATGGACTTCTTGTTGAGGGTCTTCCCAGACGAGGCTGTCCGCACGTACTTCTTGGATACCTATTCTGACGTGTTCGTTGGGGGGAATAGCCAAAAGAAAGTGTACATGTGGACCGGTGATGGTGATAATGGGAAGTCGATCACACAACTCTTTTTCGAGAGGATGCTTGGGGAGCTAGCAATCAAGTTCAACACACAGTACTTCACTGGTAAGAAAGTTGCTTCTGGTTCAGCAAACCCGGAATTGTCTCGTGCTGCTCCTCCTGTCCGCCTCGCGTCCATGGAAGAACCGGACGCCGACGAGCAGCTGAACATCGGTGAACTCAAGAAGCTTTCGGGCGGTGACAGCTTCTGGGCGCGTGACTTGTTTGAGAAAGGAAAGAATGCACGTGAAGTCGCTCCTATGTTTATGTTGACTTTCATTTGCAATAAGCTACCGAAGCTCAAGTATTCTGACAAGGCCACGTGGAATAGGATTCGTGTTATCCCCTTCGAATCCACGTTCGTTGATCCATTAGAGCCATGTCCTGAGCGTCTCGAGGATCAGATCAAGGAGAAACGCTTCCCAATGGACAAAGAATTCAAGGACAAGATTCCTGGAATGATCTCTGCTTTTGCGTGGTACCTGCTTGATTGGCGCACAAAAATTTCGGTCCGCATCGAACCAGAGAAAGTACGAGAGGCGACGGCGATCTACCGAAGTCAGAACGATGTGTACCGACAGTTCATTGAGGAATGCATCGTTGAAGACGATACTTCTATCACGTTGACCGAGTTGTACTCCCAGTTCAAGGAATGGTTCAAGGAAGGTTGGCCCAATATGACCCTTCCAATTAAGAACGAAGTACGCGAGTACTTCGAACGTTTATGGGGAGATACCGATATTGGAGCGTTATGGCGTGGATACCGAATCCGAACCTTGCAAGATGATGTGAATGATGGGTCGGCCATTGTGCTTACAGGGGAAGACCTGGTAAACTACAGCGATGATGGGAAGGCCCTCCCCCCGATGTAAATCGTAATTTTAATATCTGCGTATTAAAATATTCTCACGACCCTGTTCTTGGTGTCTGGGTTCTACTTATTCCATCTTTGTCGATTATCACCCTGATTACCTCCCATCTTTGCGTGTTTGTTGACACACTAAGGTCGGGATCCTCACACAACTCATTATACACCCCCATCATTCTTCTGGGTGATAGGAGTTTAGACCGTTTGTGTTGCAGCCTGGGACTTTCTGAAATTGAAATTCATCGGCGTTTCGCTAGCAAGAGTTAGCTAATACAATGGAAGACGTTCGTGAGATTGATTCAATTACCTTCGGGGTGTACTCCGCGGAAGAAATTGCCCGGGTCTCCGTTTGCAAGGTCAACAACGCAAAAAAGGTTGGTCCCGGTAGTGTCTACGACCCAAGAATGGGAACAACCGATTCGACACAGTTATGTGAAACGTGTCATGAAAACGCCACGGATTGTCCAGGACATTTTGGCCACGTAGAGCTTGCTGAGCCGATTGTTCATCCGTTGTTCCACAAGCGTGTGGGGTCTTTTCTCAATTGTTTCTGTGTGAAGTGTTATCGTCTCCTCATCACCAAGGACCAGATCTTCCTTGCCGGGTTGAACAAATTCAAGGGTGAAAGACGGTTTACTCAGATTTTAGAGAAGCTGAAGAAAGTTGACATCTGCTGCCAACACACCAACGAACTCGACGGTGATGGCCAACCAGTGCTCTGTGAAAAAGATCAACCCGTTATCAAATTCATAGCGAGCGACAACAGCTACGTCATGGTTTACGAAGAGGGGAAAAAAAATAAGACCAGTATTCTCTTGTCAACTGAAGAGATCAAGAAAATTTTCGACAACATCATTGACGAAGACGTCGAGCTGTTGGGATTCGACCCTCGCCTCTGTCACCCCCGGAATTTTATCATCACATACCTCCCAGTCTGCCCCCCATGTGACCGCCCCTACGTGAAAGCAGACGGGAAAACGTGCGACGATGACTTGACAATCCAGTACATCGAGATCATCAAGGCGAACAATAACCTGCTTGATGATCAAGAAAGGACATCGCACGATGATACAAAGAAGCGGGGTCGAAAAAGGAAAGAGATGACAGAACAAGACCGTGTCAAGGCCCGGGCAACCTTACGATTCCGGATCCTGACCACCCTCAATAACAGCCGAGGGAAAGCCAAACACACGACTAACGGTCGTCCGATCAAAGGAATCAAAGAGAGACTGACGGGGAAGGAAGGACAGATTCGGAACAATATGATGGGGAAACGAGCCGACCAGTCCGGGAGAACCGTGATTGGTCCAGATCCGACACTGAAACTCGGAGAACTGGCCGTTCCCAATGAGATGGCCGCGATCCTGACCATTCCTGTCCGAGTGGCACTTTTCAACATCGACTATCTCCAGGCATTAGTCGACGATGGGAAGATCAGTACCATCAAGAAGCCTGATGACAAGACCGTGATCGATTTGAAAAGATTCCGCCACGGGACCCGCCTCATGCATGGCGACGTGATCCGTCGTGGGGCCACAACGATAACTGTTACCAGTGGGAAGGAACTGGTACAAGAAGGAGATATCGTCGAACGGAACGGTGTGATTCTAGAGAAGCTGAAGGTTGCAAATCGCAAATATAAGCTCTCACTCGGTTGGATCGTTAACCGTCCGCTGCAAAACGGGGATTACGTGCTCTTGAATCGGCAACCGACGCTCCACAAGGCGTCCATGCTTGCAATGCAGGTCTTAATCAAGCCGCATAAGACTCTGCGGATGAACCTTGCTATCACCAAGCCTTTCAATGCCGATTTTGACGGGGATGAAATGAACATCCATCTTCCGGCTTCTCTAGAGGCTCAGGCTGAACTCAAGATGCTCTCGGCCGCCCAGTACAACATGATCTCGGCCCAGAGTAGCAAACCTAACATGGCCATTGTTCAGGATTCGCTACTTGGAGCCTATCGAATGACCCAAGGCACCAAGAAATTGTCGAAAGCACAGTATTTCGGGATTGCCATGAAGTTTCCTCGCGCTCCGTGGTTGGAATCAAGTGAAGATTCACCTGATGGTATGATGAGTCCTGCAGATGTCTTGAGTCGGATCCAACACATTCGCCGAGTCCTCAGAGAAAAGAATAAGAAAATTCAGTGCTACAATGGGCATGGTATCATCTCATTGTTTCTTCCAGACGACTTGATCTACGAGAAACAAAACGACAAGAATCCAGACGAACCAGTCGTCAGAATATGGCGCGGAGTCATGTACGAAGGGACATTGGACAAGTCCATCCTTGGTTCCTCTCACAATGCGCTACACCAGGTGATCCACAAAGAATACGGCCCTGGTGCTGCGGCCCACTTTATCGACTGCATTCAGTTCGCAACGAACAATTACCTTCTTATCGATGGATTCACAGTGGGTCTATCGGACTGTCTGATATCCGAAGACTCCCGTGGAACTAGTATCTCCAAGCAAGAAGAGATCCGCGACGTTGTCCAGAAGTGCTACATTGAGGCCGAAGGCGTTAAACAAACAACCGTCCATCCTAGCATTCGCGAGATCAGGATCAATGCAGCTCTCAACAAAGCTAAGGACATTGGTTTGCGTATCGCCAAAGAAGCATTGCATCCAGACAATAACTTCCTTTCGACAGTTCAGTCTGGAAGCAAAGGTGACCTCTTTAATATTGCACAGATCACAGGATTATTGGGGCAGCAAAACTTGAAGGGTCAACGGGTCCCGCTTTCCTTGAATCATGGGAAGCGCTCACTACCCCACTACCCCTTCGGCGATCTCACTCCAGAAATGGAGTACGAGTCCCGTGGGTTTATTGATCGGGGTTTTCTCCGTGGTCTGAACCCGAGACAGTTCTACTTCCATGCAATGTCAGGACGCGAGGGTATTTGCGATACTGCGATGGGTACCGCGACGTCCGGGTACATGCAGAGACGGATCATTAAGCTCACAGAAGACATGAAGGTTCAACAGGATGGAACCGTACGGGATACCGCTGGTAAACTATACCAAATGGCTTACGGCCAGAACGGCCTTGACCCAACACGCACGGTTCGAGTTAAAGGGTGTCAAGAACTCTGCGATGTCTCTCGGATTGTCGCGCAGTTGAACATGAAGCATGAGATTGGTCAGGAGCTCAAATGAATGTGTCACTATGGTTATGCTATATCTTATACGAACAAACAAAACGTATAAGATCTACTCTTGGGTTTCTCGCTGGACGGCGTAAGGCTGAACCTTCGAATTTACAATTTGGATCAGGTTTAACATGTCTTTTACCCTTCTGATTTCCCAACAAGCTTCGAAGCCATAAACCCCGTCGCCGTTCTGCAGGCGCCAGTCCTTGCACTTTCCAAGTTCGGTTGGAGGAAGAACGAGTGCTCCGGTCTCATACTTGTGCTTATCTATGACGGCTTCTAGATGCAGAGTGTGCTTCCTTATGCTCCAAGTAATCTTCCAAGACGGAACAGCATAGTTTTTACTGACCTTCAATGCTTGTATATAATCCATTTTTAACAGTTCCTATGCCTGTTTAGATTTCTAAAACATAAATGCCAGTCAAGAAGAAAATTGATTATTGTGGTGTTTTCACAGCTGACTTTAACAAAAGTAGCCAATGCCATCCCTGGAAGAAACCTGCTACAACGCAATCGTTACTCAAATGACAAACTTCCCTCCCGCTCTCCAAGAGACTATCATGGGAGAGACCCACTCTCGAGTTCGAGAAGGCCTCAAAGCCGAGGTTCAGCAAGACGTCAAGAAAAACCTCGAAGATGAGCTTGAGAACACTCTTGTTTTTCTGGTCCCAGAAATCATGCAAGAGCTTCTTATCTGTCGTCACGATCCTCACCATATCTGTCCCAATTTCTATGAGAAGTATCAGGGCATCGATCAGAAGACGATCCAGGGTGCCGTGAAGATCGCTCAAGCCACAAGCTTGCGTCTCGACAACTATTACATCGATGAATTCCTTAATCGGGCAGGGGCTAACGAGCACGTTAACTGGAACAACGACTACTCTGACGAGTCGAGCGTGGAATACCCAGACAGCGATGAGTTTCTCGAATACTAAGCCTCTTTTTCAGAATATCGTTATCCGTTTTATCACTCTTGCGGGGGTGATAAAACACTAAATATTTCACAGATTCTTCCATAGTCGGGCGTATCGGATCACGTCGGGTGGTTCAACGCTCCCGGACTCGGTGCGGGGGAGCACAGTAGTCAAAACTTTTTTCAAGTGCTGTTGATCAAGCTTTTTACCTCCACCAGTTGCGAGGTATCCCATTATGTAAGCGGTGGGATTCTTATGCTCAACTACGCGAAGAGATGCGGCTGCTTCCAGCATTGCCGTAATGCTATCCTGATGTATCGTGATTTCCTCCCAGCTATCGAGCTGACGCGATATCGCGTCAACAGCGATCCGAAATTTTTCCAGGGGGTCCATAGCCATTTTCTCTGCGCGGGTCGTTGCCTTTGCCCCTAGGAGTCCAGTCCCGGGTAGTCCCACCCGCTCAAATGCATTGATTTCAGGGGCAAAAACTTCTTCATCTCCTTCTTCATCGGTGTACCAATCTTCGCCACTACCAGATCCAGAGCTCATTTTGTCATTAGCTAATATAAAGTCTACTTTTTCAATTTTAGCGGCACTAATAAATGAGCCAGTTATTTTTAACTACGAAAACTTTTCTCATTGGTGGGATGTTCTTGGGGATCTCTTACGTGATCGCGACCACGTGGGGAAGCTTCTTTACTGCCTACTCCCAGGAGATCATGGATCGGCTCCGATGCGATAAATACAAAGACGATGATGACAGGTACAACGCTTGTCTCAAAGAAGAGTCCGTCAGCACTCGGTTTTTTACGGCGCTGGCAACCACTTTTGTCCTCGCACTCGTGGCACTTCTCATTGTCTGGCTCTCGGGCTTGAAGAATGTGCCTTCTAAACCCTCCGTTTTCGGAGCAGGGAGTGCTCCGATCCCATAATTTCTAATTGAATTACGTTTAAAACCATACGATAGAACAATTAAAGATGACCGAACTAATTGTCGCAATGAATGCCAAGGGTGGAATCGGACTTGGTGCGCGTCTTCCTTGGCGCAACCCGACTGAACTTGGTCTATTTCGCAATATGACGATGGGCAAGGTTCTTGTGATGGGTCGTAAAACTTTCGATAGCGTCCCTACCCTTCCCGGTAGAAGGACCTTACGCCTGAGCAGGAACATAAGAGAGGCTATGTGTCCAGCAGAGTCTATGGACATCACATCGATTCTTGACATCACTATGGTTCCAAACTGGCAAAAGACCGTGATGATAGCTGGTGGAGCTCAAGTCTATGAGCTAGCTTTAACCACTCAGTTCGAAGGCAATCCTTTAGTCCACACCGTCCATATGTCTATTATAGACGGTGAACACGAGTGTGACACCTATTTTGACTTCAAATGGCTAGACGGATTTATCATTGTCTCCACCAAACATGGTGACGGGTTCGTCCACCACACGCTAAAGCGGACGACCCACGGGGAACACCAGTACCTTTCACTCGTCCGTGACCTTCTTGAAAACGGAAATGTCCGAGAAGGACGCAATGGCCCTACATTGGGACGGTTTAAGACCGATTTTACATTCGATTTACGGAATGGCTTTCCATTGCTAACCTCGAGGAAGATGTTTCTACGGGGAATTGTAGAGGAGTTCATTTTCTTTATCACTGGACAGACAGACTCTACTGTTTTGTCAGAAAAGAAGGTCCGGATTTGGGAGGGTAACACAACGGCCGAGTTCCTAGCAAGCCGAGGGCTTGACTATTCCCCGGGTGTGATGGGTCCAATGTACGGCTATCAATGGAGGCATTATAATGCCCCGTATCGCGTTGACGGTGATGGAGGACCGCTGGAGCCAACGGGTGGTATAGACCAATTGGAACGCGTAATTAACCTGATCAATACCGATCCGACTTCCCGTAGGATACTCATGACTGCATATAACCCGTGCCAAGCCGAAGAAGGTGTCCTATACCCCTGTCATTCGATCACGATCCAGTTCTATGTCGACGACCAATATCTTGACATGTTTTGTTACAACCGATCCCAAGATGTCGCGCTAGGTGTCCCTTTCAACATTGCCTCATCCTCGCTATTGCTCATGACGGTAGCCAACCTGACAAACAAGACACCTCGTTTCTTGCACATGGCCATGGGGGATACGCACATTTACGAGCAGCACGCACAGGAGATTGCACCACAGCTATCACGTGTCCCATACAAGTTCCCCACGCTCACGGTGAAGCCTCTAAAGTCGTTGGTTGATCTCACAACGCTCACAGCAAGTGATTTTGTTTTGACGGAGTACAACTGTCATCCTCCTATCAAGATGAAAATGGTAGCGTAAGTGCATGGTCCCACACCCGGTCTTGAAGTCATACGAGTCCAGTTTTATCACACCCACGAATGTGATAAAACCACGTATTGTTCACTCTTTTCCCTGAGTGCGGTATTCTGAGTACTTATATGATTAGCGTCACGATTATTACGATTAGAATGGCTAATCCCGCTATTCCTGCGTAAAGCAGCCAAGGTTTTGTGGGTTGCGGCTTCCATCCACGACCGACGGGTTTACCTCCGCGCCCTTTCTCCCAGTCCCCTTTCGGGAGTCCCCCGGGGACCATACTAACAGCCCCACCCTGGTAACTATCTCCGATAGAGATAGGAATATCGACACCTGTCCAGTATTCTTTTGGGGTAGACGTTGACATCGCGAATCTATAGTATCCCGACCCTGGTCCGTTTACCTCACCCCATGTGTTGCGCATCTCCCAGTAATCGACGTTGGTTCGATCATCATGCCCCCAACCAGTGATTACAACGCTGTGTCCATTTTGAGACACCGGGCTACCTGGGATGAAGACCTTCCCTGTTCCCGCGTACTCGGGCCAGTCTTGTTCGAAATCTGGTTTCCTTTCCTCCGACTCTGGTAGCCAAAACGTCGTAACAATAGGACCATTCGCCATGACATCTAGTTTAATAGCACGGATGATAGTCGGGATATCGAGACTCTGCTGGGGGTCGATACCTTGTTGCTTTTTCGCTATGATGCTATGAGTGCTGCCCTTTTTAACAGTAAACAATTGCTTGGCAGCCGGGTTATCGCAACAAGTTAAGCAACAATCGGAACCCTCGTCAAAAGCGAAACCCGGACATTCCGGTGCGACATACGAACCCCGTCCCTCATCGACTACGCTGAAAGGCCAGCATGATTCCAATCTCGTGTTTCCGGGAGACTCTAGCCATAGACCAGCTGCATATGTGCTACCGCCACATTTGCATTGAGCATTGGCTGGAACACCCGTCCCCGTCCCAGACCCGATTTCTGGCCCTCCACAGCTAATGAGTGGGACCACACTGAGCTTTTGGTTGGCAATCCTGTACTTTATTGCATACCGATCACTAAGCACCGATGCGACAGCCATCGCCCAACAGCACCCACAAGCGCCCTGGTTTCTGCTACCGTCCTCGACCATGTTGCCCCCCGAGTCTTTCCAGCTCCACGAGCTCGGTACCGGAGTAGAATCGAGATCTTGCTGATGTTGTGTACTGACCACGAGGACTTGGTCCTTAGGTGTAACAGGAAGGAACGACGCGTTGACGCGTTGACCTTGGTAGTTGCTTGGTTGTGGAGTACGCAGATCTTGTTGAGATGAGCATGATCCTGGTTTCTCTAGGGATCTTTTTTCTGGGAAAGGTCCTGGACATGATGGAAAAAGTAGGTTTTTAACGTTTCTGTCGTCCATGTCGAATCTTTAATTAATGTAAAATAATTAAAAATCCTGATCTAACAACTACGCGCAAATTACTAAATGACTGATGTACACAAAGTTTGCATTATCGGCAGCGGTCCAGCAGGATGCACCGCGGCAATCTACACGGGAAGGGCTTTGCTAAAGCCAGTAGTTATCAGTGGATATTGTCCAGGTGGGCAGCTCATGACTACGACCGATGTCGAGAACTTCCCAGGTCATACTGCGATTAGTGGTCCAGACATGATGGAACAGCTCTTACACCAGGCCGGTAACTTCGACACGACCTTCAAGAATGTCAATGTGAAACACGTAGACTGTAGTCAACGACCATTTACGATCACTCTTGATGATGGAGAGACTCTCAAGTCGGAGTCAATAATCGTAGCGACCGGAGCCGAAGCAATGTGGTTGGGATTGGAAGGTGAAAAAGCCTTGTGTTCACGGGGACTATCAACATGTGCTACGTGTGACGGTGCATTTTTCAAGGATGAGCATCTTCTTGTTATTGGTGGAGGAGACAGTGCAATGGAGGAGGCTTGCTTCCTGACGCGTTATGCTAAGAAGGTCACAATTGTGCACAGGAGAGATGTTTTCAGAGCTAGTCAAGTTATGCTGCGTCGTGCACAAGAGAATGAGAAGATCGAGTGGATGATCAACACTACAGTGCAAGAATGGGTATCGGAAAACGGTGATCTATGCGGGGCAATTCTACACACCCCCGATGGGTTGCAAAAGGTAGAATGCGGTGGGGTGTTTGTCGCAATCGGTCACAAACCCGTTACCGCATTCTTAGACGGGCAGCTCGAAACAGACGATCATGGGTACCTTATCAATACAGAGTTCACCGCAACATCGGTTCCTGGGATATTTGCGTGTGGCGACGTCTGCGATACGCGCTATAAACAGGCGATTACCGCTAGTGGTGAAGGATGTAAGGCGGCTATGGACTGTGAAAAATGGCTACAAATCCTGGACAAGTAATTTTCTTTAATTAAAGTTGCGTATTAGAAAAGAATATGTCAGATAATACATTTTTAATGGGAGGAGTGATTTTCCTAGGAGTACTTGTTGTTGTCGCTATTGTACTGGTCGTTATGCAACATGGTCGCGGACGCAGTGGTGGAGGTGGAGGTGGTGGTGGCGGTGGCGGTGGAGGAGGAGGTGGCGGTGATGACAATGATGCAGTCCTATATATTATGCCAGAGGCAAAAGGTTTTAATGTGGCTGACCTTGTTCCCTATTCGTCTGGAGGGAAAAAGTCCTTTATCGATCCGGTTGTCGCCAAGCAAAAGTTCAAATCCGTTGCCGTGGTTGCCAACTATGCAGATCCAAATTTAGAATCCCAGTACAACCATGAGTTGGTCACGAACCTTGGACTACCAGTCATTAAATGGATTGTTTTCTATTTTGGTAAAGACGGCTCTTACTGTAAATGCCAGAATGGCGCCGATAAGAACGGGCAGATACAGTGTGGTGGTAAAGGCGAACCCTGTGTTGCATGCAAGAAGAACGAAATGGTTTCGTGGCAACTCGACACCTGCAACTTGTGTAAGTATCCCGACCTTCCTAATAAACCATGCTTTCCGGAAGGATCAGCAGGATCTGTTGTCGAAGACATTTTCAAAGTCTGTAATGGTGTAAAAGGCCTTCGTGGGATCATGTATGACGACGAGACGGGTGACCCAAAGTACGTGGTGCAAGCTCTCGAGTTAGTCAAAAAGAAATGGGACGAAGCAAACCGTAGTGAACCTCCGCTGATGTTGGGATCCACTGGGACGTTATCTTCTTCGAAAAATGGGAGGCCACGTAATGAGAAGGGTAATTACATTTGGGATATCGTACTAGGACAGGCCTACACAGATACCACCGCGGATTACTATACTGGAAGCTGTAGCCCTGATTTATCATCTACTGGATGGTGGTACCAGGTGGGACGAGATCTTGGTGATAGTTCCGCTGCAAAAGGTGTACCTATGGTATGTGGCGCTGGTGATTGTGTTGGAGACGTGAGTAAAAATAAGACGGTAAAGTGCTACGACGAAAGACTAAATGGAGAGATAATATCTAATCTGATCCGTAACAGACCGACAGATTTCAAATGGAAAAACTTTGGGATTTGGTACGGTACTACGGCTGCCCCATGCGGGTTCCAAAACTGTTATGCTGAGAGCAGCGACTGTGCAACGGCGTGTTGTCCAACCGAATGGCAGATAGACAAATCGAAACACTGCTCTTAATTTGTGATTTATAATGTAAGTATATATCAATATAGTAGAGATGCCAAAGAAGGCTAAGAGAAAAAAGAAACCCATTTCACAGAAGCAACGCAGTATAGAATTTGCCGAGACCGAAGCACAACGGTACGCTAAAATAATAACAGTATTAGGTGATCGTCGAGTAACAGTCATGCTCACGGATAACACAGAGCGTCTTGCGTTGATTCCTGGACGTTTCCGCAAGCGAGTCTGGATGACACGGGGAGACATCGTACTCGTTAGTCTCCGTGATTTCCAAGATGACAAAGTAGATATAATCCATAAGTATTTCCAGGATGAAGCCCATTCGCTTTGCTCGTACGGAGAGATTCCGAGTTCTTTCCTGGACAGCGAGGGTGCACATGCAGATGACGAGGACATCCAGTTCCAGTTCGGGTTGGACAGCGATGACGATGTGGAGATTAACATCGACGACATATAAGTTTGATTTCTGAAATTAGCTAATTTCAGAAGGTGTGGTTGTTGCTAATTTTAAGAGTTTGGGCTGCGACCCGTTTGTCTGGTTCCAATGTTTGGCATCAGTGTCATAGCGAAATACTCAAACCTATTCCGGAGCACACCCATTCGATGCGCTTTTTCAGACAACGGATATCGCTGTATAGTTTTTAAGTTGCTTGCTGTCAGTTCGTGGTGAGGAAGCGTCCTCCCTCGTGGCGAAGAGTACAGGAGTGCCTTGAAAAGAGTGCACAAGCCTGGCTGACCGTCAGTCTTTTTGGCTCTTCGCCCGTCGAACTATTCCATTAATAGTAGACGTGTAGTTTTTAAATTTATTTTCTTACTAGAATATAAAAATGACTATCAACTCAGAAGGTAGGAACGAATACCTACGTGTCTGGAATGGTTCCCAGAACAAAACATCGGGAGGACTCACTAGGAAAGACCTCAAGAAGAATAAGGTAGGTCGAATTGTGAGTCGCAAACGCTCGGCCGAAGCTAGCCGCAGATACCGAAGCAAAGCCTACGCCCATGTACGTGAAGCATTTGAAGAAAGCCAGTTTGAAAAGGGTCATCGCTCGCGTCGTCGTCGCTCTACTAAGAAAAAGAGCCGTAGCCGTAGGTGCAAGTATGGTAAGCTTAAGACTCCCATGAGACTGCCAAGCGGGGGGAAGCGCTACTGCAAAAAGAAGAGTCGTTCCCCGAGGAAGCGCTCCGTGAAACGCTCGCAGAAGCGTAGGTCCCGGTCCAAGGGTGGGTGCAAGTACGGCAAGCTCAAGACCCCCGTGAAGTTGCCAAGTGGGCGGAAGCGTTACTGTAAGAAGAAGAGTCGTAGCCCTCGTAAGTAACTCGTATGCGTCTCGTAGGTCGTGGTAATACTACTCAAGTATTATCACGCTTTTTTGTCTGTCAGATATTTATATTTAAAGTGGTCTAGCGTCATTCTAAAATGCCCAAGAAAAACCAAAATATTCAGGTTGTCAAGGTCCCACTACGCAGATCTAGTAGTGACAGACCACAGCAGTTTCCGCGGATGCCCCGTCTTTATCTTGAGTTGGTTGAAAACAAAGCAAAGATCAAACAAGACCTAATCAACACGGAGCATGTACCGCCTAGCGAAGAGGACACCTACCCAGACCACGATGTTGAACGTGTTTCCCCTGTGAAAAGAGAGGACATTAGACGCCGAGATACTCACCGTCGCACGATAGACGACGATGCATCTACTGACTCCTCCAAACCGGATCGCAATCGATCCCACAACAATGAATCAAAGAGATTTGAATCTAGACTCGATAAGTTGTTGAATGACAATGACGACCTAAGTAGCATCAGTACGGGTGACGATAGTCTTAAATCAGTTGATAAGCCTCCACCTTCTGTAAAGTCCGAGAAATCGTCAGACTCGTCGGTCAGTGACCTGTCAATTAAGGAGAGCGAGCGTTCAGAAGAAAAGGGTAGTCATGTTGATGTTGTATCACAGGCGTCTGACAACCTGTCTGATCGACTTAAAGAATTGCTGGGCGACGATGAGTCCGGGAGTCCATACCATCAGCCGTCCCCAACCTTCTCACATCGTTCTGTCGCCAGTGACAAGTACAGCCGGCACAGGGATGTCATTGGACATAGTGTCACACGCCCCGGGGCTCATAACCAAGCACCCACGCTTTCCGAATTAGAACAGAGGGGAGGATACGTACCGAAGAGAGAGTTGCGGGACATCAATCACACGACTCAGAGTGAGCAACAGGAGGATGATGCCAAGCGTGAGCTCCTATTCAAGTTTGACCTTCTTAGGAAGTCGTACCCGACCGCGGTCGTCCCGGAATTCACTGTCCATTCTGATTTGGCTGGGATGCAAAAGGCGTATGACGATACGGTTCGACGACTTTCCCTTGATTCCTCTGTTGAGAATTACAAGACATATCTGGTATACGGGTTTATGGGTTGTGAATTCATCTTCGGCAACTTTCTTGGGTTCGATATGCAAGGGTTTACTCAGCAACAAATCGTATCGATGAACTCGTACGAGAAACTTCTCATCGAGTTGGGTGAGAAAAGTTAC
>TARA_Y100000385_G_scaffold160616_1_pt1 | contig 17408 bp, 15 predicted proteins | sample TARA_Y100000385 | Tara Oceans TARA_Y100000385 (sample SAMEA2620980) | marine metagenome | biome: marine biome (ENVO:00000447); feature: surface water layer (ENVO:00002042); material: "saline water (ENVO:00002010), including plankton (ENVO:xxxxxxxx)" | depth 5 m
TTTCTATCTGAATACACAACGTCAACGAACTTAGGCTACGAATATGAAACCGCTTGGAATGCGCTCGCTGCTATCTTTAATCACGATTTTTTTCTCTGCACAATTAATTGCTCAGGATCTGGAGACAATTACTCACAAGGTGTCCGTTGAATACGATAACGAAAGGCAACAAAATGTTTTCTTTATCGGAGGTGTCAATACTCCGAGTCTAGAGCTTTTGAGAGGCGTTACTTATGTTTTTGATCTATCTGACCCGACACTTTCAAATCACCCATTTAAGTTTTCCATCATCAAGGACGGTGTTCATAACTCAGGAGTCCAATTCACAGACAGCGTTAAGTCGGAAGGAGTCCGAGGCACTCCTGGCGCTAAGATCGCCTTAACCGTTTTCTCAAACTCGAAATCAAATATTTATTTTTATTGTGAGTTTCATCCTGGAATGGGTGGAGATTCCAAACCCTCAATAAGTGGCGAGTCCAGCAACCTCTTCAAAGGACTTTTCAATCCTGTTTCTAACTCGTTGTCAGTGCCAAGAACTTATGTCGATTCGACTCCTGCAACGCTATATTCGTTGAAGCTAAATTTGCTCTCCGATGGGAAAAGTTTCGGATTATCAGAAGCGATTAAAGGAGAGGTCAATGAACATACTATGATCGACCCATCACAACCTAAGTTTCTTATAAAAGATAACTTGCTGGAGATTCCCTTCGTCAGCGTGGAAGGAAAGCAATATGCAGTGACCCTAAAATTCGTTGATTCCGCCTTTTCAGTTTACAGCGCACAGGAAAAAATACCTGAGAGTCCACAGGAAAAACTGGTGGTTGATAGCCCAAAATCCGATTACGATCCGGATGGTTATTAACTCCTACCACAATACCTTTCGACACGAATCGTTTACTGAAATTGTTACAGTAACATCGCGTTGAAACATCTTTAGCACCGGCCTATTCTCTGACCAAGCCGGGCAGCCCCGCTGTCTCAGTTAGCGTTACACCAGGCTATTTCTATGATCCAGGGGACGACCAAACCCCAAGAGTAGGATAGACATAAACCCAAAAATGAACTAAACCAGCGTTTTTCCTTTTCCCTGAATTTACCTTTTTAAATAACTCTGGAAGATCCGTTGGCGATACTCTAATTACTTTACAGCATTCTGTTACATACAAACGAGATAAGGTATCGTTAACCATCCTCTGAAACTTTGGAACAAAACAAGATGCGCAGCGACATAGAACTCCTTGATCATATTCTGAACCATATTGATAACGGCACAACCGATCTAGGTGATGAGAGTTGGTTTGAGCCCGTCGAAAACTACACTTCTCAATCACGCTTCGATGCTGAAAGGCGACTTATGCGGCGCCTACCTGTTCCTTTTTGCCCAGTTGCTGCTTTGCCTGAGACTGGTTCCTACGTGGCCCGAGCTTCCGCTGGTGTTCCACTCGTAGTGGTTCGGGGTTTGGATGGAACCATCAGGGCATTTAGGAATGCGTGCCGGCATCGTGGCATGCAATTGGCTGATGGTTCCGGTTGCACGAAGATATTCCGTTGTAATTATCATGGCTGGGCATATCGACTGGACGGCCGGCTTGAGTACGTGCCGCACGAAGATGGTTTTCCTGATTTAGACAAAGATAGCAATGGATTAGTGCCGGTTCATGCGATAGAGGTCCGCAGTGGATTGGTATTTATTACACAAGACAAACCCGTTGGGCTTGGTGCTTTAGAATCGCTACCTGAGCTGCTGACTGAGAGCCAAGTACTGTTCGATTCGAGCGAATCTGTTGAAAACACCAACTGGAAGCTGACCGCCGAGGGAACACTAGAAGGCTACCATATAAAGCCAACACATCCAGAATCCTTCTATCCTTATGGATACGATAACCTAAACGTGATTGAAATGCAGGGGCCAAATTCTCGCGTGTGTTTTCCTTTTAGGCGCATTGAAAAACTGCGCGACGCACCGCGAAAAAGCCTATCGTTGAATCGTATGATCACACTAGTCAACCGGATTTTCCCTTTTACTTCTGTTAATCAGCTCTCGCAGCACTGCCATGTGAGCTTCGCTGAACCTGAATCGCCAACACGGACACGCTACTTCAACTACAACTTCACACTGCCAAAACCAGACGGAAGTACTCCTACCGACGAGGACTTAGCTCGCGCTAGAAAAGACGCCGCTTTTCTATTAGATACGGGCAACCAGGAAGATGCGAAGGTGGTGAGTGATATTCAAGCAGCTATGAGCTCCGGAGCCAACACGCACTATAGGTTCGGCCGATTTGAATCGGCGATTCATCACCTTCATTGCAATTTGGCCCGGTATCTTGAGCGATTGGACGAGTTCGAAAAAAATTAGCCCTTCATTGATCATTTAATGTTTTATAAAGTATTTAGAATTGATATTCCCAGTCCAAAAATATACTCAGATTATAGCCAAAAACATTATGAGACATCTGGCCTCTCGTCGCGAATAATGTTTTTCAGAAAAATATAAGGTTGCAATGGAACGCTTCCGACCCATCGGGGTGTCGGTCTCACTAATGGGATTTGTATAAAAAAGAGGGCGGGTGGTAATAACTTGTGTGGCCGCTCAACGTTACAAATCCCTTCTGAGAACCGCAGAGCCTAGTATCCCAATGGAAAGCGGCGCTAGAATGTCCGTACTAGCTGGCTGAAGTAGGTCTCTGTCAACACGGCACAAGTCTCAGCATCGGCAATCGAGCAAGTTACATTCTCGAAACTAATCTGGGGGTTATCTAAATCACTGATTAACAGTTCGAAGCCTAAGCCCGTTTCGTCTTCAGTGTCGGATTCAACAATGGTTACCAAGTTGCTCAGCCTCAACTCGTCAGAAATATTCATGGTGTAGACGCCTGTGTGCGAGTATGGATCGTCACCCGCTTCTTTCTCAAATAACAGAACTACAATTATTCCATTTGACTCATATAACACAAGGTCAGCGTTCCACTGAGTCTTATAAATTGCTTTCAAAGAACCTGTCGCTAACAGTGCGCTTATCCCTGTTGATTCTTCAGACAGGTCAAGCTCGACGCAGGCTTCGTTTTCACTTGGCAGGCAGTACGTCGTTTGACTAACAAACCCAGTTGGAGACTGAGTAATTTCAAGGGCTTCATTAATCCCCACACCTGTTATTGCTACTACACTCTTTCTGTTTGCCTGGCTGCCTTCGTACTTATACCAAGCGCCAGTAACACTGAAAGTATAGAATCTTCTGAGATCACCGTTTGACAGATGAACTGCATACCATCCAGGCATCGACGGTAATGAGTAAATTCCGTCTGCAACTTGCGCCAGAGACTTTGAGGTAATAAGCAATACTGTAAAGAAGACCAGAGATTTAAGCTTCATGAAGGTGATCCTGTTGCGCGGTTATAAAAAACATAACTTCATTATACTCGATTAGAAACCTCACAGATCAGAAAAGTTGTGACATCTTTTGTCTGATGGGGATGATGCTCGTAACAGTAACCCGCGAGAATCCCTAACCGTTCCTTCGAAATAATATAAATAGGCAACTTACCTTATCAGAAACCAAGTTTTCCAGTTCATTCATCCCGAAAGATGCCCGATCTAGCCCAAGAAACATCGCACGCAAAAGAGGTAGGAGTATTTTATCAATGGCCGGGGCTATAGGCACGCTGCGTATTTGCAATCACATCATCCCAGTGAAACCACGCCGGTTTAAAGCGCCGTTCCGACAAAAGTTTTGCCTGATCAAAAAAGTGTGGTGATTCTGGGTTGTGGCTCTGCCCGTAGTGCAAGTAGCTCGCGGCCTTCACTCCATCCGGATGGAACTCATAAACCGCCTTGTAAGACGACCCGGTAGTCGCATACTCAAATTGCCGATTCGGATCTTCCGTCGGCGATGTGTGATAAATGGTAAAAGCAACGCCAAGCGGACCGCGCACGCCCGCCACGCCCAGACTTGGATCACGATCGTCAAATGGAACGCTGCTAGAACTGCCATACGGAGCGTGCCTCTGAAGTCGGTGAACATCGCCGTAAGAGACCTGCCAATTGCCATGGCGACTTATCAGCGTCTTCGCTGCGCGGGCAAGGGCGCGAAATCGCGCGGGGATGTCTGCCACGAACTCTTCTTTCAGAGTTTCAACTGGATAGCCTCTGCCGTATAGCTGTTCGTACCACTCGACAGCCAGTGTTGTTTGAGTCGATTTAAGTGAGCTGCGGTAATTCCAATCCAAAAGGTGCTCAAGATAAGGCCTTACTTCGCTAGCCAGCTCTGGATGAGTGTGTTGCAACGATTCGAAACGGCGTTGATAACGCGGTAGTTCCGTCATCGGCCAGTACAGTGTCGTGTCGAACGCCATCTCCTGCCACTTTTCGAACGTCACATCGTTAGCTCGACGCAGCAACCAACGGGACATTTGCGCCCGACGCTTGTCATCTGTAGCGTCTTCTACCATATACGCTGGAAAATCTAACATCGACGGATTCCCATCGTCGGTTGTCGTGAATGGCGTTGAATTGGTGTTCTGCATGAAGCCAGAAGCTGGATTTAAAACCTGAGGCAGCTCCTCGATAGGATGAAAATCGCCCCACTCAAGTTCAGGATCGGAACCGTCTACGGGTTTCGTCCAATCAACACCAAGCTTTCGCTTCGCGACCGTCCCGTTGTAGAGATAGAAGATGTTGCCGTCAGAATCGGCATACATTGTGTTGAACGTTTGCAGCTGAAGGCTCGATGCTGCTGCGTACCACTCGCCGAAATTCGTTGCGCGCGACTGGGCAAGCGACTGCACCATACGCGAACCGTCGTAAAGACGCGGTACTTTTACTGCAAAAAAATGCGATTCGTCTTCTTGCTTGGTTATCGGGCCATGATGGCTCTTGCGCAACTGATAGCGCCGCGGTTGGGCTTCGTCCCTCACAGCGAGCTCAATCTCCCATGACTCTGCACGCCGCCAATCGTCACCATAACGATACAGATCAGGATCGCTTGGATGATCAAAAGTTAGACGATATACGTCCGAGATATCCGCTTCGTTGACCGTATAGGCCCAACCAAGATGGTTGTTAAAACCGGCGGTTGGAAACGGTGCACCCGGATACATTGCTCCGGAAAAATCCCAACCTGAGTCGCTCTTAACATGCATCTCGGTGAACATACCTGAGCCATACCAGGGTTGATGAGGATTAATGAATAGCATTGCAGTGCCGGCACGAGTGCGTTCGGGCCCAATTGCCCATTGATTTGAGCCGAGCGATGCGAGCTCCTCGGCTTCCAATCGCGTCACCTCGCGGGTCGGTGCATGGGCCGCACCTAACAGGCGCGGCAATATCATGTAACGCTCAAAAGCCAGCACGTGCCACGGTTCCATTCGGGTAATGAGACGCGGAGTAACATCAGGATTGCGCTCGAGAAAAAAGTTATAGCCGTCGGCAAATGCGCGAGCAAGGGTTTGTATTTCTGACGGGAGCGAAGTGAAATCGCGCTGCGAACTTCCGACGATATCAAAAAGCGCAACATCGAGATCACTCCTGACTCCGGAACCACCAACGATTTCAGCGTAGCGCCCAAGCGCTTTTATATAGGTGTCCTCAAGCTGCCAGAAATGATCTTCACTCTGCGCCCAAGCGGAACCAAACACAACAGCAGCATCAGACTCTCCGCGGATGTGCGGCACACCCCATTGATCTCGATGAACAACGACCTGTTTTGCCAGCGGCGAGGCAAATGCTGGGCCAGCCAAACAAACTAGGACTAACAGACTGCTAATTAACTCAATAAGTTGACGTGATCGCATTTAGAGAGCGCCTCTGAAGTAGGAAGAATAAATGTACCTCTAGACTGGAAAGTTGTCTAGATTAAAACACAGGGGGCACTCACAACTTTACAATTCAATCAGTTTTATTCTTGGCCCACAGGCAAGAAAATATACCGTCCTAGCTGTTGCTAAAACTATTACAAAGCTGGGAGCAGTATCAACCAAAGCCTCTCGATGAACCAATAGCTGGCCGTTCCTCCAACCAGGTAGACAGGCATGGTTAGAATCCGTTTCGCAATCTTAAATTTAACTAGCCCTAAGAGGCCGAGAACAACAACCACTATTGCGAGCTGTCCAACTTCTATTCCCAAATTAAAAAATAACAATGCAGCTATTTGGATTTGATCAGGGAGTCCAATTTCCCTCAAAGCCCCAGCGAACCCGAGTCCGTGTAAGAGACCGAACCCAAATGAAATGACAACGGGAAAGCGATGAGTTAAACCCGGCTTGGCTTGCAAATTTTCATAAGCAAGTAACACTATACTAGCGGCAATAACGGCCTCCACCGCAGATTGCGAAAGACTAAGTAACTCATACACAGATAATGCTAGGGTAACTGAATGGGCGACGGTAAAACTCGTCACCACCCAAACGATCATCACGCGTGTTCGTACAAGATATAAAAGCATTAAAACAAATAGTATGTGGTCATACCCAAGCAGAAGATGAGTCAAACCAATAGAAAAATAGGCAGGAATTGCCGGCGCTACACTCGCAAGATCTAATCGTCCCTCTCTTGCTGTGATCAGCCGTTCGGTGCGCGATTCATCAAGCCAGCTAATACTCACAAGGGTATCTATTAATGTCCTGTCTAATCCGGCAATCTCAATAGATTCCAATCCAATTTCATCACACGTAATTATAGCCGAATCCGTCAACGCTCCCTCAGTAAGTCGAGACCCAGTAATTTCAAAATCACAATTCGTCTCAACAACTAACCCTAAAAAGCGACCCTCAACTTGCGGCTGGCGAAAGCTGGCCCTAAATTCAGTGCTAGCATCTTCAGTTCGAATTTCAATAAGCTCCAAATACGCAGGGCGAACCTCGTGAGAAGCCGCGGTTGAGGCTGCTAGATTTAACAGCACCCCAAGGAAAAAAACAAAGCCCCTCACTGCCCCTCGTACCGAATGAGATAATCATCTAAAAGTGCGTCCACGTATCGTTGCCGCGCATTCATCTTCTGAAACTGTTGGTAGTCTGACCCGACGCTGTCCAGTACAGAATTAAGGGGAGCGGCTTCTTCTGCATGAATGCTTGTGACGTAAACAAGATGGTAACCAAAACTACTTTTTATCGGTCCTTGCCATTCAAGAACAGAAAGACCAATCAATTGCGAGGAGAACCCTGAACCAAATGTTGCATCGATATCCAGCTCACTGCGAAAAGCGTAGGCGTCGTTAAGCATACTTGTAGTGCCGGTTGACGAAATATCCTCTCCCAATTTCGCTTGGCCTAGTTGTGCCTGGGCACTGACTTGATCTGTAAAGTATAGTTGTCTGAATGAATAACGAAGCGGCAAAGTATAATTGACAATATTCTGAGAGTAATAAGACTCTAATTCACTAATCTCAGGTTCAGATCCCATTTGAGCCTCGGCGATAAACCCGAGCTTCTGAACTAGACGACGGCGGACGATAGAGTCATCTTGATCTAACCCCAACCGCAGAGCTTCACGAAATAGAACCTCTTCCTGGATCCAGTTGTCGACCAAGGAATCAAGTTCTTGGATCGAAGCATCCTCACCGGTTTGCGTTTTCCAAAGCAAAGCTATCCGATCTTTCTGAGCGTCACTCACAAAAATTTCGTCTCGCGCTTCTGGCATTAAATCATCAAGGATAAAAATGCACAGGCTAATAACAACGAACCATAAGAGAGGTTGCGCGACTAGCCTGCCCATTGCATTCAATCCTTAAAACTAATTACTGAACTGGGGTGATCCAGATTGGTGATGACCACGCGCGCTCCTGCAGGGTTGCTGCCATATCAGGGCGAGGTTCAACACCAGCACGAATAGCGTCCCAAGTGGACCAACGACACGTCGGGTTTTCCATTGCCCTAACGTAATAAAATGCATTTTGAGCCGCATCGTAGTCTGGATCACTCCAGTTTGCTCTCAACTCTGCGGCGCCAAGTCCGCTAGTGATACTGCAATCGTCCAGATTAACTTGAGCACCATTATCAGGGCAACGATGGGTGATAGAGTCAACAATGCCGCCGTCGGAGCAAGCAACATCATAAACCTCTTCCATTGCGTCCCCGTCTTCCATCCAACCTTTGATAATCTGTAAGCGCTGAAGAGCAGCGCTATTTGGATCTCTGGAAACCCACGCGATAAACTCAGGTTTTCGGCCTGCATATGCGAGCAGGTCGCTTCCCATCGCAACCCCGTTGTCATAAGCCTTTGAGATCAAATCACCATCATCAATCGATGGAAGTTCATAGCCAGCGAAAAAGCGGACCCGCATTCGAGTTCCGGACGTGCCAAATGTTTCTTTTCGCCGAAACGAGTCGTATATAGAAGCGCGAGTATTTTCTTCAGCCCAGACTCCGGCCAAACCTGATGCGCTCCAGGTATTGAAATAAGTTTCTGCATAATTCTCACCCGGTGCCCGAGGCTCCCGCAAGGGCACTGATCCTCGCCGCACGCCATCAGAATCTCTCAAGCCCACCTTGCTCCAGTAGTCATCTTCGTCACCTGCGTAAGTAGCATTGTGAGTATCGCTTGAACCAATAATTCCAAATTTATAAGGATTAGCACCTTTCTCTTCTTGATTCTTCAGGCCATTAAGATAGGCCTCACGAAGATAGCTCCCATTAGGCTGGCTAGATCGAAACGACGCTACTTGGAAAGGCATGATTTCAAAATCTGCCCACTCGTCATTGGGTGACAGCGCCGGGTGCGTATCTGACGTGCCTTTGACTTGAGTTATTTCAACTAACGGCTCATTGCGCATGCGCTGGTCTGCATAGGCATCATCAAGAGGATTTCCCGAAAAGTCAGTCATCATAAACATTGAACCATTGGAGCCATTAGAATTATGCGGAATAGCTAAACTCTCAAACCCTTGCTCTCGATTCGCATCCATCCAATCCCAGAGGTCCTCCGGATTAGCAGAGTCTAATCGTGAAAAGGGAAGTTCCGGTGCCACATCATCTCGGTAGATAACATTTCTGTGGAGGTTGCCGCCATCACTGTAAGTGGCTGTGTATTCGTAACCTATAAATGCGGTGAAGTTACCCGGATCATTATGACGATTCGCCGTAGCTATAATGTCTTCCCATGCGGACCTGCCGATGACCGGATCATTGACTTCACTCGCGCGCGGGGAACGCAAGAAAGCAAGAATCTCATTAAATTTTTCTCCACGCTGAACAGAACCACCGAGTGTTGACATCCCAGCGGCCACCTCATGCTTAGAGATTTCACTGAGCGGGTTTGCCATCTCACGAAGCACTCCTAAATAAAACGCGTGGTCGGTAACACCATAGAAATCCAGAGGGACGTCTAATTGCATGTCAAAACCCGCAGGGTGAGTTATCTTTCCACCTTTCGCAAAGGTATAAGCATCGCTGGGAGACGAAGTCGTGCCAAAAATAAACGCATCAAAGGAATACATCGTGTGTACGTGAAGATCACCAAAATAAGCGTTTCGCTCTTTGTTATAACCCGCAGTTCGTGCTGCAGGAATCTCTAAGGCCGCATCAGTCCCTGTCGGCGGAAGTTCCGCGCTCTGCTCTAGTTGTGTTTCTGTGGTGTTGTCAGAGCACGAGACAGTAATTGACGCAATAAAAATGAGGCTTAAGATTCTAGTCATGGTCACATCTCCACTTCTTATTATTTGAACTATCCATTTTATTGCTCCGATAATAGAGCCTTATTCCGATGGCGATTCTATTTCGTAATGGTTATACAACAGTTTTTTACCATATAAAAGAAAAGACCTGATGACCTCTGATGGCGTGACACCACAAATATACGCAAACAAAATTTGCTTGAGACCAGCCCACCGCCAACCTCAAAATGCAAATACCGGTTGGTTTATCTAACGTCCCGTCCATTTTGGTTTACGCTTCTCGATAAACGCAGCTTTCGCTTCTTTACCGTCTTGACTGTCAAAGGTCGCAGAAAGAGCTTTCAATGCCGCCTCAGGAACTTCAGCAAATGGCATGTCTTCCATCTGATACAGGAGAGCGCGAGTTCGTCTAAGTGCCAAGGGCGACATTTGGCAGAGTTTTAGAGCCAGCTCTTCGACCGCGCTCGCGAGTCTAATGCGCGGCACGACTTTCGTAATCAATCCAAGCTGATAGGCTTCCTGTGCGGATATAGCATCGCCGGTGAAGATAAGCTCAGCGGCTCTCATTCGGCCGATTAGGCGTTGTAAAAACCATACATGCATGCCCGGAGGACCAGCAAGGTTCGGCACTCCAGGGTAACCAAAGTCGGCATCATCCGCTGCGATAATCATGTCGCACGCAAAGGCTAATGTGCAGGCGCCTTCCCTCACGTAGCCGTGCACCTCAGCTATCACTGGAATGGAAAGATCGCGCACTATCTTCAATGTTTCGACATAAAACAGCCGTAAAAACCGCTCCATATCCACACTTTCAAATTGCATTAAGTATTTCAGATCAACACCAGCTGAAAGGCCTTTACCCGCGCCACTAAGAATAAGAACACGTGCTGTCTCATCATCATTTGCGGCACGAAGCGCCGAGTGATATTCAAGGGTCGACTCTTCAGTGATCAAATTTAAGGGAGGGCTATCTAGTTCTATTCTTGCTATCCCTGATTCGACTGAATAATTGAGGGTCTTATAATCTGATTTCGGCACTCGCGTTTTCCTTTTGTTTTGACTCGTTGCCTAATTGACTTCGATCACCCTGGCCCCGATCCGGCAACCATCCTCTCCTCGCTATTGTTAAGACGAGAATAAGACTCGACGCCACTTTAATATGCTTGGTGATATAGGGAAACCTATTCTCCACACCTCAAGAAGGATATTGCTACTTTTACCGTATAAGAAGAAGTTGTTTTTAATAGATGGGTGAATCCTATGGCGAAATATCCGATTAATTTGGCTCTACCGTTTGGGATATTACTAGCTCTCAGCACGGCTATTAGCGCTCAATCCTCTGACTCCGAAGGACCTGTTGTGAGACCAGAGTTGATGCGCAAAATTACTGAAAGTGTATATGTAATTCCAGATAATTTTGTAAGGCTAGTGCCGAACATTGGCATTGTCGTTGGTAACACAGCCATTTTGATTGTTGATACTGGCTTGGGAATTGAAAATGGCTCTAGGGTTTTTGAGACAATAAAAGAACTGAGACAAGATAAAACGATATACACAACGATTACACACTACCATCCAGAGCATTCTCTCGGTGTCGAGGGCATTGGCAACGACGCCATATTCATAGCCTCAGAAAAACAGAATCAAGAGATGCAAGCTGGAGACAGGATCAAGAACCAGTTTTCGCGCCAGTCCGCTGCGAACCGCGAACTGATCAACAATGCGCCCTACCCGATCCCCGACATACTTTATGACGATAATTACAAACTAGATCTCGGTGGTCTAACGGCCCAACTTACATCAGTCGGGCCCCTCCACACTGAAGGCGACTCAATCATTTTTATTGAAGAGGAGCACGTTTTGTTTACAGGGGACGTAGTGATGGGTGGTATAATGCCATCAATAGATCAGCAACACTCAACGTTCGGATCATGGAAAACTGCGATAACACGAATCGCTAAACTCTCCCCGCAAATTATCGTCGGCTCTCATGGCGATATTGGGGATCAAACGCTAATCGATACATGGGACACCTTAATTTCTGAAATATCGGGGGCATTACTCGAGTATCACGCATCAGGATTTTCAAAATCACAAGCTACGAAAGAATTGACTTCAGTTCTTAGTCAAAAATTTCCAGATTGGCGAAATGATAGAAGAAGAATGGGCGCCGCAGTAGAGTCTGGGTATCGATAAGATTAGCGAACAGTTTATCGGTTTCTGTATAATTGGTCCTGTAGATCTCACTGGAAAACTTTGAGCCCCCGCGCGTTCGAGACCCAAAGCCAGTCGCTGAACACAAATAAGAATCTGAATAATTACAAAGAATGGATAACAGCATGAAACTGCTAGTAAGAAACTTAGCACGCAGCACGAGTGAAGAAAATCTCAAGGCTATGTTCGAACTTTTTGGTGCTGTTCAATCCTGCTCGCTGGTATTGGATCAAAAATCAGGCAGCTCAAAAGGCTTCGCCTTTGTCGAGATGCCCAAGCCGGGCGACGCAAAGGCAGCGGCCAAGAATTTAAACGGTAAGGATGTTGACGGACATAAAATTCGGGTCAAAAAAACCGACAAGTAATCCAGAGTCGATCGAATTACAACGCGGCTGACCTTTACATGTGGCCGCACCCCCACAAAGATCTAGGCATCCCATTAAAATGTAAAAGTACTTTTTGTGCCGTTGACGTTCACCGAATAAGTCCCTGGTTTCAACCCCGTTATATCTAAAGGAATTTGCGTTTCGAAAGGGGCCAACATCTGTATGCATATTTCTGCAGGATCCGGACTTGTCTCAGCCAGAGCAACGGTGAAAGCGGAACTGCTCTTGAATATCGCAGGCGGTTGCAATTCTACACAAGGTATTGATTTATTTCCCCGAACAAACAAACTCACCAAAGGAGGAAGCGACTTAGTAAGAATGACGGAAACACTATCCACATAAGCTAATGAGCTTCGCTTCGCTCCTATTAACGTGAAATTCCCCTCACCATCCTGCGCCATCTGAATATCACTGTAATAAAGCGCTTCACCCTTAATTAAGGCCGCACCCTGTGGAATTTTAAATATATTGTTCTCAAAAGTTGCGGGCTGAGCTACACCCAATGAACTCAAGGTAACGAGGCAAAGTATCGCTAAATACAGGTGTAGCTTAACAACCATAAGTTACTGCCATCGATATTCACAGAACAGACTGGGGAGACTGTAAAGCAAACGACCATGCTTCTCAATAACGGTTATCTTTGTTCTTCCCTATCAAAAACTGAACCAAACACCCTAGAAGAAGTGTAATGTCGGTATGACAAATTATTTAAAACATTTTTTACACCGCTTAGGTGTGCGTTGGAACGCAGCTTTATTCTGCCTACTACTCTCACCACTGAGTTTCTCGGAGGCTGACCAATTGGACACCCTACCCCTAACAAGCTTCAACGGAGATAGCACTGATTTTGGCTGGTACGTGCAGAATGATAATGTGATGGGCGGAAAAAGCGAGGGTGGTTTTGATATTGCACAGGGCGAGCTATTTTTTTCTGGAAACACGAATACCGATGGAGGCGGATTCAGCTCGATTCGCACACGATCCCTTACGTTAGATTTGTCGGCCTACACCGGCATCAGAGTCAAGGTGAAGGCGGATGGGCGTCGCTACACTTGGGGGGTTCAAACAGACGCCCGGTGGCGTGGCCGACGCGTCAATTATTGGGCTGATTTCGAAACGATGGTGGGGGAAACGCAAACCATCGATATCCCTTTTAAGAAATTTTTCCCTCAATTTCGCGGTTTCAAGCTAGATGGGCCAGAAATTGATACCAGTCAAATTAAAGAATTTGCACTATACCAGTACGACAAAACCGACGGCCCTTTTGCTATGAATTTGATATCTGTAGAAGCGTACAGGGACGAAGAGTAGCATTAAATGGTACTGCAAGAAGTAACGCCGGTGGATTAAAAATCATTAATGGAGAAAGGCTATTTTAATCCTCGACGATCCAACAGTGGAACGATGCTAGCATTTCTCCCCGCAAAATCCCGATACAAAGTCATAGCATCCTTACTACCCCCCTTCGACAACAATTTTGCTCTAAAAAGATCGCCGTTACTCCGACTCAGACCTCCATTCTCTTTAAACCAATCAACTGTATCCGCATCCAAGACCTCACTCCAAATATAGGAGTAATACCCGGCAGAATACCCACCCATGATGTGACTAAAATATGTCGAGCGGTAACGAGGAGGCACGGACGGCAACATAAGCCCAAATTCTTTTAATGTGTTTGATTCAAAGTTCATAATTTCAGCCGCACTTGGAATATCCTCTTGATCGAGCTGATGAAGCGCTTGATCAATGATCGAAGCTGACAGGTACTCCAAGGTCGAAAAGCCTTGATTAAAAGTCTGTGTGGCCAAGACTTTATCGAGAAGCTCTGCTGGCATCGACTCCCCCGTTCGATGATGCACCGCATAGTTCTCTAAAACTTCCGGCCAAGTAGCCCACATTTCGTTAACTTGACTGGGAAACTCCACAAAGTCTCTCGGAACTCTTGTCCCGGAAAAAGATGGGAACTCTACCGAAGAAAACATGCCGTGAAGCGCATGCCCAAACTCATGAAACATCGTGGTTACTTCATCAAATGTTAATAGTGTCGGCTGTCCACTCGTCGGCTTGGTAATATTTAAATGATTTGCAATTACCGGTTTAGTTCCTAAGAGGTGACTCTGGGAGATATACGCATTCATCCAAGCGCCCCCGCGTTTACTCGGACGGGCATAAAAATCAGCAATAAAAAGCGCTAGAGTCTCTCCATTAACGTCGTAGACTTCAAAAACCCGAACATCGTCCTGATAGACCGGCAGATCAAATCTCTCTTGAAACGTTATTCCAAAGAGGTTTTCAGCCGCATAAAAGACCCCTCTCTGAAGAACGCTATTTAACTCAAGATAAGGGCTAAGGTCATCAGCATCGAAATCAAAGCGCTGAGCTCTTAGCCTCTCCGAGTAAAAGTCCCAATCCCACGACGCCAGTTCAAAATCTCGCCCATCATCAATTATCATGTCTTGGAGACCTGCAAGCTCTTCTGAAACATTTATGAGAGCTGATGAGGCTAGCTGCGATAGTCTTTCGTTGACCGCTTCAACCGTCAGAGCCGTTTGATTCTCCAAGATATATTCGGCATGATTTTCGTACCCAAGCAATTTGGCTCGTGCCGCACGCTTTTCTAATACGGCTGATAAGACTCCTCGATTATCAAACTCTCCCCCGCGATGACCACGGGACAGAGAAGCTTTGTGAATACGTTCTCTCAAATCCCTGTTTTGTAATTGTGCCAGCGTCGGTTGACCGCTCGTATTTAATAACGGAATAACGAACTGCCCTTCCCTCCCCCTGTCGACTGCTTCTTTAGATGCAGCATCAATTCGCGACTCACTCAACCCGGCTAGTTCTTCACGTGAATCAACAACAATCGAAAGGTCATTGACCTCACTTAAAATATTTTGTCTGAAATTTGTCTCCAGCACAGCTATTTCGGCGTTGAGCCCTTTCATCCTATCTTGTTGATCTACATCTAACGCTGCTCCAGCCCTAACAAAATCTTTATATGTCTTCTCAAGCAACCTAATCGATTCATCACTCAGACCTAAGGCACTCCGTCTCTCATATAAATCACTAATTCGCTCAAACAATCTACGATTGAGCATTATGGAGTCTTCATAACTCGCTAACCTTGGTGCGAGCCTCTGCTGAAGATCTAAAATCTCATCATTTGTGTGGGCGCTGGACAGTGCGAAAAAAACACTCGCGACAGCGTTATAAAGTTGTCCTGATGTCTCCAAGGCAACGATTGTATTCTCAAAAGTCGGCTCCTCTAGTTGTGACGCAATCATTTCAACTTCAGTTAGATGATTGTCTATACCCTGTTTGAACGCGGGTTCATAATGTTCGTTCTTTATCTGATCAAATCTTGGATAACCGAGATCTAAAGTGCTGTCAGAAAAAAAAGGATTGCTCGTTGACACTATCGTCTCCTCTACCGATTCCATACTCGCAAAAAACCGTCCCTGCTCACTGGCTCTGTTTGAGTCTGAACAACTTGTTAAAATCAAGAGCAAAAATAAAAGTAAATTTACATGTAATTTCATGTTGAAGCCTGCATCGATATAAAGGGTTACGTTCAGAGTAATCTTTATAGTTGTGTAAAGAAACTATTCTCACTTATCAAACCATCGCATAAGGATACAGCGTATAATTAAATATGCTAAAAGCGAAACAAAAATGGCACAATCGCCTTACGTGCATTATTTATCTCGACCCAATAATGGGTCGCTTTGCGGGAGAAAGCTGTTATGAAGAGTTATAAAAACATAGGCCTAGTGCTCAACGCCCTGCTGTTCAGTAGCGTAGCCAACGCGCAGAGCGCGGTGGTGTTGTACAACGAACGTGTAACCGAAGTCGATCAAACCCTACCTGATGCAACAGAGTTGTGGGTAAAGCCAGAAGATTTGACTCGAATAAACGATTTCGTGCTGAAGCCTCAGGGCGCCTGTCTGGATGAGCTATGCATACCGGTCCTCCAAGACAGGGACAGCGATATGTTCGTCACTCGCTCAAACCAAGGGTGGTTCAATGTTACTGGGCTTGCAGATAAATTACAGCAGGCTCACATGACTGACTATGGCGATGGGGTTTGGAGCTTCGGCACAATGCCGCTTGAACGCCAGTCGTTTTTTAACGCCGGTGAAGCGCCCGATTTTGAGCTGCCAGACCGCGATGGAAACATTGTAAGGCTCTCAGATTTTAGAGGTAAGAAAGTATTACTCCTGACTTGGGCCTCTTGGTGAGGATGTCGTTTAGACGTGCCCGTGTGGCAAGCAATTTACGACGAGCTCAAATCAGATACCTTCGAGATTATTTCTGTTGCGCAAGATACGGGCGGCGAAGCCGCAGCCGGTGCGATTTTTGATAATGCAAACGTAACTTACACTTCGATTATTGATGTAAATCACCACATCAGCTCCCTCTATAATTTGTTAAATGTGCCCTCGGGCGTTTGGATCGACGAAGCCGGTAAAATTGCCCGAATAAATGAAGGTACCTACGCAAAAACATATTTTGATGGTGCGTGGGGCACTGACGACTATGTCCCCATCGTACGAGATTGGGTCGCAAATGGCGCGGAGAGTCAATTTGTTTGGGATAGCGAAAAAGTACAGGATAATATTTTCCAGCGCACGCCTGAGGCAGAAATGGCTCAACCCGCTTTTCGACTCGGCTCTTATTACTTCACTAACAATAATGACGAAAAAGCTGAGCAATACTGGACCTTAGCGCAACAACTAGACCCCGATAGCTGGAACTATTTGCGCCAAGATTTACAGTACGAAGATGGTGGCTCGGCTGGTCCAGAGTGGAATGAAAGACGGGAGCGAATAGAAAGTGGTGGCGGAACTTACTACGCCCCTTTGGAAATCGAGTAGAGTAATCAGGTTCCTCTAAAGCTGTTGCGCAACAAAACCGGCACAGGGATTTACTCTGTGAAGGTTTTGTTACTAAAAAAAAGCTCAAGAAAAGCGTCCGAGGAGCATCAGAACATCCTTACTTAAAACGTTAGCTTGACTCCTCCATTAATGACAAAACCCTCTAAAGGCGCGTAGATATCAGCAAATTTAGGTTGTGATACTGAGCCTGTAAAAATTGGGCCATCCCGAGTCTGCCGTGTGTCACCAAAATTTTCGAAGTTAAGAAACAATGAAAACTCATCATTAAAAATCTTTTCGGTCATTAAGCCAAAGATCCAATAGTCCGAA
>TARA_Y100000385_G_scaffold227740_1_pt1 | contig 17378 bp, 6 predicted proteins | sample TARA_Y100000385 | Tara Oceans TARA_Y100000385 (sample SAMEA2620980) | marine metagenome | biome: marine biome (ENVO:00000447); feature: surface water layer (ENVO:00002042); material: "saline water (ENVO:00002010), including plankton (ENVO:xxxxxxxx)" | depth 5 m
CCACGAATAAATGCGGACATGTCCTGAATCACTCCCATTGCCGTCGTTATAGAACGCACCAATCGCAACCCTCTGACCATCATCTGAAAGAGAGACGGAATAGCCTGAACGGTCATTGATCGCTTCACCATCAATATCTGCCCCAAGCTGGCTCCACGAAGAGCCGGTCCACGAATAGATGCGAACATGACCTGAATTAGTACCATTGCCGTTGTTCGAATTTGCGCCAATCGCAACCGTCTGACCATCTGCTGAGAGCGAGACAGACCAGCCTGAACGGTCACCTGCCGCTTCACCATCTATATCTGCCCCGAGCTGGCTCCAGAAAGAGATCCTTCGGGCAATATCCCCTCTTACTTCGGTCTGTTCTTTGAAGGTGTAGATACGAACATGACCAGAGCCACTACCATTGCCGTCGTTTAAATACGCACCAATCGCAACCGTCAGGCCGTCTGCTGAAAGTGAGACGGAAGAGCCTGAACGGTCACCTGCCGCTTCACCATCTATATCCGCCCCGAGCTGGCTCCATGATGAGCCGTTCCACGAATAGATGCGAACACGACCAGATTTACTCCCATTGCCGTCATTCCCGTAAGCACCAATCGCAACCGTCTGACCATCCGCTGAAAGAGAAACAGACCAGCCTGAATAGTCACCGGCCGCTTCACCATCTATATCGGTCCCACGCTGGGTCCATGCAGAGCCTGTCCACGAATAAATGCGGACATGTCCTGAATCACTCCCATTGCCGTCATTCGGATACGCACCAATCGCAACCGTCTGACCATCTGCTGAGAACGAGACAGAATTACCTGAATAGTCGTTAGCCGCTTCACCATCTATATCTTGACCAACTTGAGTCCATCCGAAGCTGGTGGATAAGCTGCTAGATGGAGTGAGGTCTGGTTCGAGTTGTTGAGGCGTTGGCAAAGCACTTATTCTAACTGGAAATTTTTCTGTATCAGATGTGCCATATGACCTAAGCGATTCATCTAATCTAAAATTAATTACTTCATGATCATCACTGTCTGTATTCGAATCAGCAGGTATTTGTGAAATATCTTCATACTCAGGAAGAGTAAAATCCTGTGTATCAATTACTAAATCATCAGATTGCACATAATCCGTACTAGAAACATCTACAGAATATGTTGGTGCAGCGTAACAATTTTGAGTATAGTAGTCAGGAGCTAATAATAGTACGTCTTTGTCATAATGATGGCCGTCACTATCAACTGTACTAATTCTAACAAGAACAGCTACATCATCGGTATCTCTAATTAATAAACTAGATAAATTTTGAGTAGGATTATTGGCAGTATAAGAAAATCCTGTAACCGCAGGATTTATTAAAGTAGATGTAGAAATTAGCCCTGTATTTGCTATAGAAAAAGACGTAGTATATTCACGCCCAACTTCCAAATTAGATAAATGTATGTTTATAGGCTGTAATACTTCATTTGGCATTTAAGATCCTTTATGTTGTTTAAAGCTCTATATTAGTTATCCATTAAGTTCTTCATAATAGGAGAAACAATCTCCTCCACAATTAACTGCCATCATATCTATTGCAGTTTGGTTTGACTTAGTATGTGTCATACTAAATTGTACTACTGTTTGTTCAAAATTTTCTAAGTCAGAATTCATAGTAGAAATAACAGTACCTTCTCCATTAGCATCAAAATATATCGAGCCTGAACTAGGAGCAAATTGTATTGGACTAATCCCATCAACCCCAGAAGGGTTAGTAAGATCATAAGTATACTCTTCACCAGGTATAGCTCCATAAACATTAACATGAATTGCTTTTACTCCAGTACAACAGCCCACAGGCATATTCATGATAGGAGCACCGGATATAGATACACTTGCATAAGAATAAGTAGGGAAACATTCTTGGCAAGTAGGCTTAAATACACTACCAGTAACAGAAATTTGACCACAAGTCGTATCACCAGTAGGATCAGTAGCAGGAGTACCTGTTGGTCCTACAGTTAAAGACATGTCCATGTTGTACAATTCTCCATACAACTGTTTGTCTAATTCTGTATACAAAGTATAAGATATAAAATCATCATCTGCTGCGTCACAATTACCAGAAGGATAACAGAAGTTAACCAAGGTTTCTAGACTGTGAGAAGAATCATCAGCTATAAAAGTGCCACTTTGAGCAGATACATTTGCTGGCCAATTAGCTCCGCTAATATTAATATTATAGTCATAAGGACTACCAGCGATTAAACCATTAACAGTAAACTTAAGAGTGTCACTATTATTATTAACTAAAATATTATTAGAAGGATTAACAACCTCTATTTTATCAAGACAGTTGTCACAATGAATATCCGCATTGGAACTCTTAATAGTTTCTCTGTCTATGTTTAAACCGCTAAAAGACACATGAAATTTAGCTCGCATAGAATCATCCACTAGCTCACATGATTCAGTAGGAGTAGCCCAGCTTAATAGTTCATCACTACTAACACAAGGTAAACTAGAACCAGTGCCAGGGCAAAATGCTATGTCATTAGTGAGAGTATAAGTATCAGATTCAGGAACAAAAGAACCACTCAGACTATTAATAAATCTAGCAGGCCAGGTGCCCGTATTGCTAACATATTCATACTCATAAGTATTTCCACAAACAAGACCATTAAAGACAGTAGTAACGGTTTGGGTGGCATTATTAACAGTAGACTGAACATTGTTATAATCTAATTTAGCCTCTAAATATGGTAAACAATCAACACACTCGGCAACAAAATCTCCAGAAACAGATATAATTTCATTTTCATTAAGGTTTTCAATTGGAGATAAAGCAACATTAAACTTAATGCCCATACTGTCACAAGTAGCATCTGGAGTTAAACTGCTATTAAATGATGAAGCTGCGCATGTTCCACCCGAAGTAGGACAATAACTTACATCCCAATTAAATTCTTGGCTTGCTGTTACTGCTGTGAAAACATTATTAGTACCTGAAGAAATATTATAAAACCAATTACTGTCTATGTCTGTTATAGAGGTCTGATATTGTTGGCCCACAATCAGATTGTCAAACTTAATAGTTATCGGATATTTTATATTTCCTTCTGTGCCATTACTATTTAGCACAAAGTTCTTATTCGTTGCAGTCATTGCTATTTTAGGTAGGCAATTGTTACAGAATATACTGTGGTCTTGTACATTGTTCAAAACATCTAAATTACCACTGGTTGTAATCTCCATAGCTAGTTTCTTAACAGTGGAGTAGCCGTCAAAATTAGCACCACTACTAACAGACAAGCCTTCGTCTATGCCGTATGATCCAGTAGTAGCTAAAAATTCACCTGGAATATCTATAACTTTAGTTTTATCCAAAGCTGTAAAGTTCAATAATCCACCACTACTTAATACGACAGGCCAATTGGAACCGTTTTCTTTAATACTTATTGTATAGTCATCACCTAAAGATAAGTCTGTTAATTCAAAACTTAAAACAAATTCGTTAGTTGCACTATCTGATCCTCTATGAGATATAGAGGTTTCTACATCAAAATACTGATTACAGTCCACGCAATCTGTACTAGATGTTATAGAATCAGAAGTAATTTGCAATTCATTAGCAGATACGAGACTTAACTCGTATTCAGCTTTCTTTGTAGAGTCTAAACCAAATAAATCTTGCTGATTGATAGCATTACCAATATTTACAGATCCAGTAGATGGTAAGAAATGACCTTCTACAACAATGGTTTTTGTAATAGAATCCGCTATGATTGACGATACATTTCCAGTATCTAATACATAAGGCCAGTTAGAAACACCAGAAACGTTAGTAAAATTTAAATTATATGTCTCTCCTAATACTAAGTTAGAAGCTCTAAACGTAGAAATAAATGTGTTTTTATCTTCGGTAGTACTAACATGAGTCAGAAGAGTCTTAGGCATACAATTTACACAAGCATTCATCTTATATTCTAAAGTTTTATCTAATTCAGAATTATCGTCTATAGAAGCAGTAATATTTAAATCAATATATTTTCTACTTTCATATATGTCAAAGTCATCCGTAGGATTAATAACTTTTATAGGAGGTGTGATAACATCAGCTACACCCGTACCAATAGCAAAATAACCTGGAATATTGATAGTTTTTGTTGGAGCCGTAGCAGTAAATGCTAACATGTCACCTGTACTCAATACCACAGGCCAGTTAGAATCTGTTCCTGACAAGGATATAGTATAAGCTTTATCTTCTACTAAATTATCTAATTGTAAAGATAAGAAAAATTTATTTTCTGATGTTAGTGAATAAGAATTTAGCAAAATAGACATATCTACATTAGGTAGACAATGATCACAAACGGTAGTATGAACATTGGAAGAACCACTAATTGAACATGCTTGAGATTCTAAGTAAACAAGAAATCCTGCTTTGCCATTATATATGTCTACTGTAGAATGAGGGTTAATAGCATTTCCTGAGCACACTGCATCTTCTACGTCAGTACAAAATTCAATTTCTGTAACGACCTCATAAGTGTTAGCATTAGGAGTGAAATATCCACTCGTTTTACTAAACCCATACCTAGTGTCAGTAACACTCGTATCGTTTTGCAATTCATAATAATACTCATCGCCAGGAATTAATTTACCAAAATTTAAAGATATATCTGATTTATTGTCTTCGCCAATAGTAGATAAGGCATTAATAATCGGAGTTGGATCTGGTAAACAATCATCACATACTAGCATATAATTTTCTGATACAAAATTATGTTCACCATAAGATGTAGGGTCCAAAGTTAGATTGAAACTTGCATACCTTTGATCTGCATCGAAAACAAAACAAGAGTTGTCGTCATAAGAAATTTGTTTGATACTTGGGTCACTGACGTCAGAACACAGTCCTGAAGTAGGACAGAAAGTAAATAAAGACTCAATAACTTGTGTAGTGTTCGCTGCCTTGAAAGAACCACTATGATTTTCGATAACAATAGGCCAATTATTTTCTACTGTATCTAAAACATAAATATAGGTTTCGCCAGGAATTAAATTTCTAACAGTAAAAGAAAGATTATTATGATGTGATCCAGATAAAGTTTCGGTATCATTACCAGCTTTACTAAACTTAGGAACTTTTAAACAATCATCACAATCATAAGTAACAAGCTTAGAATCTATAGGATTCATATCATATGTCATTGAATCTAAAGACATTTTGACAGTAGCTTTAGGATGAACAACAACAGTTTGATCTATAATCCAATCTGCATCAACTGCTTCTGTTGCGACTAAAACATTGTCTCCGTCAGCAAGGCAAACACCAGTTGAGCGACAGAACTGTAAAGAATAGGGTATATCATATGTAGATGAAGTAGCTTTAAACTGTCCACTAAATTCAGTAACTATCAAAGGCCAGTTCGAGTCCACTGCACTAACTACATACTCATAAAATGTATTAGGTACTAAGTTAATAGCAGTAAACATATCTTCTGTCGTATCAGATATAGAAAGTTTTCGATTAGTGCTAGTACTGCTACTAACTAATGCTGCACTTTTCAAACAGTCTTCGCATTGAGCAGAAATAGTTGGGCTGGTTATCTCTCCATAACCATCTACATTTCTTAAACTTACGTTAAATCTAGAATTTTTATCTTGTATGATTGCTGTTTCAGCAATAGTGTTATATGGAGTTAATAGGTACGCACTATCTTCACAATATCCACTCGCTGAACAGAAAACAACTTTAGATGTTAATTCATGTGAAGGTTTATTGGCAACAAAATATCCACTCATAGGATATATTAATGTAGGCCAATCACTATATTCGTTAGTAAAATTATAATAGTATTGATTTCCTACAATTAAATCTGAAAACAATATAGATACATCTGTACTATCTTTAGCTTTAAGATTAATATTTGTGGGTGCTACTATCTTGGGGTTGGGTAAACAGTTATCACAAACAAAATTAATAAGTGCAGTAGTAGTATCATGTATACCATCAGCATCACCAGCAGAATCTACAGAATAAATTCTAAAAGAAGCTTGGCCTTCTCTCTTGTAGTCTAATGATAAATCAGGTAAATCAAAAGATAGCTTATTATCTAAATCAGCACAACCTGTGGTAGGGCAAAAATATACTTCTTCTTTTAAATTATAGCGAGATACTCCTGAAATATTACCACTCATAGAAGAAATAACTATAGGCCAGTTAGCTTCTTGGTTCGTGAATTCATATAAGTATTTTTTATTAGGATCTAATTGAGATAAAACTATGTCTAGATAAGATAAATTAGATATTCCAACGCCTAAAGTATTATTAACCGAAACACTCGGACCTCCAGAAGTACAGTCTACGCACTTAAGTTGTATAAGTTCAGAAGTGACTATATCAGAATCATCACTTGCAGACTTAACGGATAATCTCATATTATGATATTTATTATATTCTGCATAAGATTCTAGAGCAAAATTAGAAAGAAGATTGTCATTAGAATTGCAGCTTGTAGATGTCTCACAGAAAACTGCCGTTGACTCTAATCTATAATTATCTTTTGTAGTTGTAAAAGTTCCACTAATAGGCGTAATAGTAACAGGCCAGTTGCCATCTACAGATATGTATTCATAAATGTAAGAACTTTCTGGTTTCAGATTATCTATCGTGTGACTAATCTGTTGTTTGCTTGTAGTAGATACATCAAATGTAATGTCACTTTCGGTATTACTAATGGCAAGAGTTGGTAAACAATCATCACATGTTATAAAATTAGTACTGGTCATGCAAACTTTATTAGAATCTGCATTTTTAACGACAATTTGCAAAGAAGTGTATAGCGAAGATCCCTTTTCATATAAACCAGTATTATATGGCATCAATCCAACCAAGTCGGATCTAGTAGAAGCGCATGTCTCCAAATCTTCACAAAAATAAACATTTACATCTAAGGTATAATCATCATTAGTTGCTACAATAGTACCAGATACAGGAGTAATAATAACAGGCCAGTTACCACCCTGTCCTTCAAACTCATATGTATATCTGCTACTTGAGCCATACAGTGAAGCTTCACTGCTGTCATTCAAGCTAGAAACTGGTATTGTCAAAGACAAAGTTTTATGATTTTTGGCCATTTTATCCTCGTTATATGATCAGATGTTTACTAATATAATATACACTTTTGGTTGAATTTATTCGGATTTATTACTGCTGTTTGCAACCCAATTTATTGCTGGTTTCACTTGTATGGTCTCTGCCTGCTTACTATAGGAACTTGCAGTTTCAGGCATTGTAAATTCAATTCTTTGAGTAGAAGAATGTGTTCCAATATATTCATTAGACATAGAAGAAAAAGTTAAAGTTAAATCAATATATTTAGAATCATGGGCGAATTTAGCGAAATCAGGTAGATTTGATCTCTGTATCTCGTAGTCTAACAAACCAGGCGTTCCCGGAGGACATTCTCCTGTATTTGGACAAAATGCTCCATGAGCAACGATTGTTCTCTCTGTTTCTGTAGATGTACTAAATATTCCTTCAGATTGAGCAATTAATACAGGCCATGTTCCGGTACCTGTAATAGTATAGCTATATTGGGTATAAGGTTTAAGATTAGAAATAGACCAAGTGGGATGTATAATATTAGGTCTTTCATCATACATTTTTGAATCGGTCTCGAACTCTGGTTCATATGTACAGTTGTTGCAATCTATAGTATAATCTTCACTGCTAATTCCATCTGTTAAATCATCTAGAGATTGAGCAGAAGATAGCGGGGTTTCTGTTATGTGAAATTGAATAATACTACGTTGATCGTCATCTATATCAGTAGAGGTGGCATTTACTAAATTAGTATTGGCCGCATATCCACCAGAGAAAAATGGTAAAAACTTCACATGAAAATACAATGACAAAGGATCTTCTAATATCCCATCTCTTGATTTATGAGACTTATCTGTAGTAAAAGTACCGCTATTATTTTCAATAAACATATTGGCTGTAGATCTTTTTGTTTCTACATAATAACAATACTCTGTGTTTTCTTTAAGGTTTGTGGCTGTTGCAATCATATCTACACTATCATCTGAAGATAATACCGTACTATCTCTAGAGCCATTAAGTACGACAGTAGGAGTTTTCTGTTCGTGGTATAGACAATTGTCGCAGGAAGTGCTGAACGTAACTGTATCAGTTAAGTATCCTCCTGATACAACAAGGTCAAATATTTCATATAAAGCATGATCTTCTAATATCCCACTAGAAGGATTGGAAAATTTAATAACATTTTCTAGTTCTATTTGTCTTTTGCCATCGCCTACACTTTTACTATAAACTAATCCAGTATTAGGAATTATTTCGGCATCCCAATCACTAACTTCTTCAATGTTTTTTGGAGTGAAGGAATATGTATAAGGTAAATCATAAAAGTTTCCTTCTATGGTTGTCTTTATAACTTTTGTAGCAGTTTTGGTATATGTATTAAAGTTTGCTGAATTTAAAACAATTGAACCTTCATCACCTATGTTTAAAGCACTCGCACTTCCATCAGAAAAACTATAAGAAAGATTAGGAACACAATCAGGACATCGAACTATTACAGCATCACTACTTGAAATATCTCCATCAGCATTTAATTCTAAAATAATAGTACTATATAGATCGTTACTAACTAAAGCCGTTTTATTATAAGGTAGTTCTGGATAATCACCTGTTGCTCCAACAAAAACAACATTACTAGGAACAGTCTTAGTTTTATCAGTTGCTGTAAAAGTGCCTCCTGTAGGGAATACAACAACTGGTGCATTACCACCTATTCCTTTATAGGAGTAATTATAAGTTTGACTTTTAATCAATCCTTCAAGTTTAATGTCACTAGAAACAACATTGCCTACAGCAGAATTTGTTGGTACTGATGTACCTGAGTTAGTAGGGCTAGTAGGGCTAGTAGGGTTAGCGCCTGTCCCTGTGTCAACAGAATCGAACGGGCCGTCTTCTTGTGTTTTATACTCTGGTATCGAAGATGAAGATGGTAAATTTTCTTTATTCATAATTAATTCCGGATGGTGTTTATAGGCAATCGTTACAATAAACAGTCATTTGTCTACTATTGTTACTGTCAAGGTTAATATTATCATGGCAATCTGTAGCAGGAGAGACTCTTATATAAAAACTAGAGAAATATTTATTTACAATTTTAATTGGTTGTGTATAAGGTACGACACCGTCTGCTCCCGGTGGGCAAAATCCAGATGTAGGACAAAATTGCATTGAATTAGGGATTGTTACGGTGCTGTCGTATGCAGTAAAATCATATCCTGTTGGAGTAATGAAAAGAGTCGGCCAATTAGACTCAAGAGGCATTATAGAATAAGTATACTGTTGTCCGGCTGTTAAACCTGATAATGCTATTTCAAATTCATGAACGTTTGTATCGTCTAAAGAAGATGTGTAGTTTTCCGTATCAAATGCAATTGATCTAATACAACCATCACATACAGCCTTTGCACTATTACTATATATTGTATTTCCTTCAAAAGAAGTTGGAACAAGCTTTAATTGATATAAAGATTTTGGATCCGTATTATTAATAGAACAACCTTCCATAGCAGTATAATCTAATAAACCTGCTTGTCCATCTGGGCACAAACCAGTATTTAGAGATGGGCAGAAGGTGATGTCTGCATCAATACTATAAGTCTTAGAAGATGGTATAACCGTACCACTTAACGGCATAATAGAAACTGGCCAGTTAGTATGTAATGATTCAAATTCATAAGTGTATGTTTCATTGGGTCTAATATTTGTTACAACACCAGAAATTGCAGTAGTAGCCACACCAGAAGCTAAAACAGCATGTTCGATCTTGATACTGGTTCCAAAATCAGATTCGCTAGTAATTAAATCGACAGTAATCTCATCTTCTGTTACATAAGGTATTTCTAGTGGTACAGCACTTTCATCTCTAACAATAAAATAATAACCTTCTCTAGGTCTAAGTTCCGTTAAAGTAGAAGCCGCAGCTGCTTCATAAGAATATTGTGGATTGCCTAAAACTTGACCAGCTAAAGATCTAGTAGTCCAAAATACTGGAACTTCCCCATCCGCATCTTGGCTGCCATATATAGCACTAATATTTTGCATAAATCTGTTGTATACAGCTGATTTGTCAGCATCATCTGCTATTTCTGTGGGCATAGTCATTAGATCTAGTGTTTTAGATCCGGCATAATATGCTATATAGTATTGGCTATTTATGTTCATTTATAGTATCTCATATAATTTTAAGTACAGTATTAATTACACCAAAGGGTAAAATGGTCAAAATAATTCACGTTAATCCACTAGCACAAGGACCCAAAGCATAAGTTCTACCTGAAACCGTAGTTTTAGATATAGAAGGTATCAAGGATGGATCTCCAACACCAGGAAACAAGCTTTTGTTTTTAGCAGGCATTCTTACAACTAAATCATCTCCTCCATGAAGATTGATAAATTTAGCTAAAGTTTTATCTTGATATTTAAATTCCCAATTATTACTAGAATCCAAATAAATAAATTTATCTTCTAATAATCGTCTTCTTAAAGACTCTGCACTGCCACAACCCACATTTAAGTTGAACGTTACTGGAATATCAGAAAACGTATTGGTTACAAGACTCGGACTTACTTCTACTCTTGTACTACTAATAATACTTGTTACTGTTGTTCCTACAGGTATATCCGGAGGGGCAGATAATGTGCTACCCACATTGATACTTCCAGTAGATTCTAGAATAAGAACAGAACCTCCATTAGGGCCAACACTATTTTGTCCAGTTGATTCAAAACTTGCTGATGTGCTGTAGTTATCTGTAGGATTACATATTATTTTATAATATTTTGTAGATAATATAGACCCATAAATGTCTTTAACTTCCATTTTTATCAAAGACTGAGTTTCGCCATCATGAACAGAATTGATATAAACAATAGTAATTGGCTCAAAATTATTTGTGTTACTTATGCTGTATGTTGCTGGGTTAATAGCAATAGTATATTCTGGTTCGGCTGGATGCTTAGTTTCTGGAGTGAAACTTATTATATAAGTGTCTCTTGCTGGTAAATTTTGTTGTAATCCAAAATTGATGATAACACCATCTTCACCTTGTTGTACACTAACATTAGTTTCTGGTATAAAATTCATATAATTAACCTTCTTGTATTGTTTCTTTACAAACAGCGGTTAGAAGCTTTTCTAAAATTTTATTGCCTTCATAGGTAACTATAAATTTAAAAATACTAATTTTATTTACACTGTCTACTACATCTATGTCAATATTCATAGGTATTGTAGCTTTTCTTAAATCTACATCTACAGTAGCATCTCCCACGGTTTGGCTTTCTGTATAGTTCTCAAAGGTTGGAGTTGATGCTTCTATGTTTGCACTATTAGTTGTTAATTCTTCTAAAACAAAAGTATAGAGAGCTGGAGAAGGTCTAAGTCCAGCAACTTGAAACGTTATAGCATCTCCTATACAACATAAATCTGGAATAGTATCTTCCACAGCATTTCCTTGGTGATTTATAGATAAGGTAGGAGCTGATTCAAAACAAATATTATCTGATGACCAACTCATAATATTCCCATTTGTTAATTTAGTATAAAGTTTACCTGTCACAGCATTAAGCACCAATTCTCCTACATCAATTTGATCTGGAGCAGGTTGTGATGTTCCGGTTATGTCTCTTTTAATTAAAATTTTCATTTATGTACAAACTCCAGTAAATAGTACGGTTCCGAAATCCCAGTTGCTTAATAATTCTGCTTCTTTTTCTTGTTGTCTTTCTATCGCTTCCGTAGTCTCGTCTGCTGGTATATTACCATGGCTATAAATATGTAAAAAGCTACTTTGTCCACTGCTATTTAAAGCACTTATTCTAAACCAATAATTTTTCTTATTGTCTAAACCATAAATATCTTGAACTTCCCAAGTAAAGCCATTCAATTCTGTTATTGATCCGTGATTAGTAATTGCTCTAGTTTCATTTACTAGATTTGTAGGTAAATTGTAATATGACCAAGTCTTACCATAATCTATAGAAAACTCAATTAAATATCCGTCAACAGATGCAGTACCGATAGAAGATGGAGATTGCCAAAACAGAGTGGCTCTAGAAGTATTATTTGCATTATTATTAGTACCAAAAACTCTTTCGACATAGCCGTTTCTTGGAACAGAAGCTGCGTTGTAATCAGTTATTGTTAATGGGCCTGCGGTAGTAGCTCCGCCGATATCTATTTCATTTTGAGCTTTAATAGCAAATAAGTATGAAACACCAGGACTTAATCCTATGATAGTAGCATCTGTTTGAATATTTGTTCCTCTCTGGAAATATATAGCTTGCGAAGAATCATCAAAAATTTCTGTGTAGGATACACCATCATTCGCACTAAATTCTATTACATAATTAGCAATAGGTTTTCCTCCATCATCATTTGGCTCTTCCCAGCTTAAAGACACTGAACCATTTACAGCAGATTCTACTTCTATATTGGTTGGTGGGTTTGGAGCTACGGGATTTGTTCTAGCAATTCTAGATATAATTTTACCATTTTTATCTAAAGTCAACAAAGCATTAGCTACATATTCACCTTCTAAATTAGTATCTGGTTTAGGTAAATATACTTGTTCAGTAATAATGCTATCTGAATATGTTATACCTTTAATCGTGACATCAGCATAATGTTTCAGTACAGAGAAATCTATATCACTTCCATCAGCACCATCAGTTTCACTGAACGGCAATTGATAGAAAGGTATGTCTACAGGATCTATATTGTCTATAAAAGATATCATATGTGGCTTGTATGTGTTTATACAAATTTTTGGATTATGATCAAATACATAACCACTAGGTTTAGTTCTTTCCATATTTAGAAAAGTTTCAACAAAAACACCACTACCTAATATTCCGCTACAAGCATTTGGAACAAAAGCATCAACATAAAATGCTGGATTAATTTTTTCTGGAATCTTGGAATCATTTAGCTTAAATATGTCTTCATCATAATTATTATATTCTATGATCTTTTTACCATATATAGCAAAATCTATATTCTCAGCAAGAAGATTAAAACCTGTGCTAACGTCCGGCCTAATACTAATATTATTTAAAGTACTGGGTTTGAATGTAAAAGTGTCATCTTGAGAACTTCCACAATAAAATCTGTCAACTGCCTCAGGATCTAACTGCATGCTCAGGTAAGCACCTCTTGTCACTGAATATGCATAATAGGCACCATCTGGAATACCTGAAATAGTAGAACTATAAAAAGAACCTAATCCTGTGACATCATTAGCGTCTGAGTAACCTACTTTGGCTCCTTCCTCCGAGCTTCTACCACAAATTTCTAAAATGTGAACTTGATGAGTATCACCTAAACTGTCTGTAAAATTAGATTCTATAGGATTTACGTCTACTTTTAGATTGACATTCCCAGAACCAGCTGAAAAGAAAGTAACAGTGGATGCAATTTTAGCATAAACAACATCTCTTGAGTCTGCTTTTACTAATGCTATAGTGTCATTAAACTGAAATTCTTTTTCCATTGATAGACCTTTTTCTTCAGCATCAAAGGTCGCCTGAGCGAGCTCAAGAAAAAAGTTTGTGTCTTGTACTACTTGTCCATCTGCCTCTTGTTCTTGTTCAAAAGCAGCTTTTTCAATATCTAAACTTGCCCATTCAGGCTCACCATCTACGATATAAACTTTACTATTACCTCCAGCTTCTGATGCGCCGTAAACATACGCAGCTCTTTTAGCATATCTATTAAATAAGACTCCATCAGCTTTCAAATAATCTGCTGGAGCCCAAGCAGCAACACCCTCTTCTCCAGTATGTGTTAATACAGAACCTCTAAAATATGGAAACGGTTGTCCTATTTGTATTTGTTCTGTTACTAATTGCACACTCTCTCCACTAACTAAAACTTTAGGAGGTATAACAATAGCATCTTGCGTCGGATCTGGAGGAGGCAAGATTTCTTTTTCTATAAGTTTAAGATACCCAAAGCTCTCCATTAAATTACCTGAAGGATTAGCCCAAAGTGCTGCACCAGCACCTACTGTTGGCAAAGTCACCTGATCAGAATCATTTAAAGTGAAAAAATCGTTAGCAGAAGCTTTGAAGTCATCTACTTTATATAGAAAACCTCCAGTAGGACCTGGATATGTCTCCACAATATTTCCAGAAGAGTCAATAGATTTAATAGTTTCTACTGCTATTTCTGTAGCTCTTATGCCACTAGCGTCTACATAACCTGGAGTAATTAATCTTATTCCAGAGCCTGATGTTAAATACATCGTACCGCTAGCCGCTAAACTAACATAATCACTACTTAAAATATTTTTATAAGTTGTGTCAATTAATGGGTTGCCTGTTTCAAGCTTAACGCCTGGCCAGTCATTTGGTCCTAATATTGAATACCACCTTGATGTCATCTTTAACCCTCTTTAATTATTTTGAATATTTATTCATCGGTTGACTCAACTATTGGGCAAGGGAAAAATCCTGGCCCGCAATCTAAATTAAATGCTCCAGGATCAGTCGAAATATCGAATAATTCAGGAGGTTCAGTATCAACACATTCGCATCCTGGTCCCCAAGCAGCACAATTACCATTTCCACAAGGACACACGCAAATTCTCTCTAAATTCGTAGCAGGATCTGTTCCTAACCTTACAGCATTTCTTAACAAAGTAGAAGCAACGGTAGCATCAACCAATCTTTCTGTACAATGAGAAGGACAAGTAGCAAGGTCTACCACAGGCACATCTTCCAGCGTTACAGGAGGTGTTGTCGTTACAATATCTGTATTATTATTTGTATCGCTAGGAGGAATTACAATTCCTATATTACCTATATCCGAATCACTTCCGGTATAACTACCACATGGTAAATGTCTAGCAGCAGATTTAATAAGCCCATCACCTACAATAAGATGATCTACATATAACCAACCACTAACGCTTAGATTAGCAAAAGTTTGGCAGCCGTCTCCGGTACTGTTCACACCAGAACCCACCAAATAAGGTTCTTCTCTTTTAACTGTTACTACAGATGTTGCGCCATTAACAGGTTGTTGTATTGGTTGAAAATATGCTGCTTTATGCCATTGATGTATATCTGGTAGCCAGTATTTTTTATTTGATTGTTTTTGTATTAAATAACTGTTATTGTTTTCTACAATATTATAAGCACCATCATCTAATATAATAAAGTGATCGTCTATAGTGTCCGGAGCGTTATTGTGAAGCCAATTAGCAAATCTTAAAGAACTTAAATAACTGACAAACGTGACCGGCTTATCTGTCATATGTTCTTTTGCTGTATATGTCCAAGGATTATTGGAATCTCCACCATTACTTCTTGTAATACCACCAGATTCTTCTGTATCCATTCTGTTGTCATAGAGAGTTCTTTCATCAAAACGACATGCTATATTTAAAAATCTTGCATACTGTGTATTAGTAATTTCAAACTTAGATATTCTATATGTTTTTGATACAGAACCTAGATCGTCTATTGACGTTAAGCTGTACTTGTTGGCAGCACTATCATATTCGTAAACCCCAGCATCTGATGCATTATTGGGATTTCTAACATTTACAAAAGCAAGCTGCAATCCGGTATTGGAAACTTCTATATCCTCATTACTAGATGGAGATCCTGGTAAGCTACTAATTCTAAATCCAACATCTTTATATCCAGAACCAGCAATTAAGGAAGTGATACTTTTTAAGCCGCTAGCACCAATGCTGTTATCAGAAACATTCAGACCATTAGAAGAAGTATAAACAGATCCACCGGCAGCATATCTTGTAGAAGATCCGTCTACAGGAGTTGTGTTATCAACCCATTCATAAACATTACCGTTTTGATCGAAGGTACCATAATATGAAGGAAGGCCGTTAGTGCCAACACTACTTACAACACCACTAAAAAATGGATCTGTAGTACTTTCACCAAAGTGGACTGTATTTTGAGTAGTTGCAACGCCACTACCACCTGCATGAAGAACAATTTCTACAGGTGCTACATCTGGAGGTATCTCTGAAGGGCCGCAAGTTCTACATTCTGGCAACTGAGTAGCAAATGCATGATAATACCCTGATGGTCTTTCACTTCTTCCAATATTTGCTTTTACCATTAAAGAAGGAGTTTGATCTACTCCATAAACTTTAAAGTTAATGTCCTTGTTTCCTGTATTAAATTGAGTATCTTTTTCTGGTCTAGTGCTAAGAATATTTGTAGTTCCATTAAAAACATCATCTGTAACAACAGGGGCTACTTGTAGAAATCCTCCCTTGGTTACAGAATATACTTGTAATCCAGAAGCAATATTTGTATCTGTATTAAAATTTTGGTCTATAATTAAATCAGTAATAAATCCATCAGTTACTGATAAGTTGGTGATATTTCTATAAGTAAATTCATCACCATTTACAATACCTATCTGGTCACCATTGCTAAACTCTTCAGTTGGAACTTCTTCTGTAAATGTAACCTGTTTTTTACAAACGTCTGCAGACCTTCTGGTGTGTTTGTTCCATGTTATTTCATTTTGTGTTAAAAAGAAATCGGAAGTATTATATACTCCTGTAATATATCCATTTTCATTAGTACTTAATATTTTACTATTACCTACTGGTAAACTAGCAGAATTTGCTGCTACGATATTGCCATCAGTATCAAGAGCCAATAATCCGCTACTAACAATATTTGGCAGACTAACGGTATCAGCAGTTATAGAATTCGCAGTCAAATCTGGTACAGTAACAGAGCCAACATTATCTGTACCTAAAACAATAGCAGTACTATCTAAGTTAATAGCAGAGGTGCCTCCTATATTAACAGTAGATCCATTAATAGTAGTTGAAGTTCCCGAAATATCAACAGTGGCCGCATCCGCATGTAGAGTACTGTTTGTAATAGATAACTTTGTATTACTAGAAACAAGACCAATTCCAGAAGCATTATTTATTGCAACACTAGTATCTGAATGTCCAAGATTAGTGCTGTCTATATTAGATTGTATAGTCCTAGATAAACTATTTCCAGAAGAAACAAAAATACCAAGTTCACCCTTTTTATTAGTGGAATCAGCTTCAATAGCTGTTCCTTTAATTTTGACATAATCTACTGAGATAGTTCTATCATCAGAAGTAACAGAACTAAAATCTATTTCAGCAATATCAGTATTATCTGCTATGTCTGAAGAAGGTTTGTGGAAAAGAGTAACATTAGCAGGTACACAAGCTGTGCGATTATCTACTCGGATAGCTTCAGAGCATGAGGAATTCACAACATGTAATAATGTTTGTGGAGATAATCCAGATGGAATATTTAAACC
>TARA_Y100000385_G_scaffold98891_1_pt1 | contig 17361 bp, 19 predicted proteins | sample TARA_Y100000385 | Tara Oceans TARA_Y100000385 (sample SAMEA2620980) | marine metagenome | biome: marine biome (ENVO:00000447); feature: surface water layer (ENVO:00002042); material: "saline water (ENVO:00002010), including plankton (ENVO:xxxxxxxx)" | depth 5 m
CGATAACCTATAATTTTCTTTCCATCTTGTTTTAATGAGGGTAATTCGCGGGAACGTCCACCTGTCGCAATAATTATATTTCTTCCAGATAAAATCTTCTTTGAATCTGCTTCTTGTACTTCGACTTTTTTCCCAGATAAAACTTTTCCGAAACCTGTAATTACATCGATCTTATTTTTTTTCATCAAAAAACTAACGCCCTTACTCATTCCTTTCGCGACGTCACGACTTCTATGAATCACTTTGTTAAAGTCATGTTTAAACTCCTTAACGCTTATACCATAGTCTTCGGAGTGGTTTATATATTCAAACACTTGAGCGCTTTTAATCAATGCTTTTGTGGGAATACATCCCCAGTTTAAACAAACGCCACCAAGGCTTTCTTTTTCCACTATCGCAGTCTTTAAACCCAATTGACTTGCGCGAATAGCTGCTACATACCCACCAGGTCCTGAACCAATTACAATTACATCATATTCCATATTTTTTCCTTTTTAATGTCAGATTATCCGTTAAGTCAACAAAATTAAGCTTGTTCTAAAGGTAGGTAGGCAATTGCAGATATTTCTACTCGAACACCTTTTGGCAATCCAGATACTTCGACCGTTTCACGAGCAGGGGAAAATTCTCCGAAAACTTGCGAATAATAAGTATTTACCTGAGAAAATAAACTCATATCAATAAGGAAAATACTACATTTTACAACGTCTTTAGGGGAGGCTCCCCCTGCCTCTAAAACCGAACACAAGTTTTTCAATACACACTCAACTTCTTCAGCAATGGTATTTAATTTTAGCTCGCCTGATTCTCTGTCCAATGCAATTTGCCCTGACACGAACAAAAAATCTCCTGCTCTTACTCCTTGATTATAAGGCCCAATAGCTTCAGGAGAATTTGGGCTTTCAATTATTTTTTTCATAGCTTTTTTTTATGACTGCAAAATCGCGATTCTGAAGACACAATAAACATTAATATTAGATACATATCAAACACCCATTGTTCATATTATTATGTATCAAAATCCTTACTTAAATTTGAAAATGCGCGTTGCCGTTTTTGATAATAAAGATTCATTTACTTTTAATCTAGTTCATAGAATCGAATCTCATGTTCAAGCTGTTCAAAGTGATTAGAAATGATGACCCAAAAGCTCTCTCAAAATTATCAAATTTTGATGCCTGGATCATATCTCCGGGTCCAGGATTGCCTGATAAATCAGGTTGCCTAATGGAGGTCCTAGAAAATGGTTTCGGTAAAATTCCTATTCTTGGTGTATGTCTTGGTTTCCAGGCTTTAACTCTTCACAATGGGGGTAAATTAATTCATCTCAAGAGACCTCAACATGGAAAAGAGCATTTGATATTAAAATCAAATCCTAACTCTAATCTTTTTAAAAACATTCACTTCCCTTTTCAAGTTGGGTTATATCATTCTTGGGCAATAGATCCTGAGACAATAAAAGCCTCTAACCTAACTTATTCCGAGTCAGGAGTTCTTATGTCAGGTGAATGGGAAAATGAAATGGCCTTTGGCATTCAATTCCATCCCGAAAGTATCATGACCCCTCAAGGAGATTCAATATTAAAAAATTGGATAACTGTGATTAAAAAAAATTAATAATCTCCAATACCTCGCCTCCTGTCTAATTTTAATGAATTCATCAATGGAGCTTTTACTCCAATACCGATATTATAACTTCGAGCGTAACCAAATGGGACCCATCTAATACGCATCTCCCAACAATGTAATTGCCTCAACATATCCAGAGTTGTATAAGTAAAAGCTTTTTCTTGAATATCGTAACCGCTAGTTATAGCCAGACGCCAATTAGAGGTAGGCTCCCATGACCCATCGAATCGTAAACTCTGAATTGTCATCATATCAATACTGCCAGGCTTGTTGGATCGTCGAAGCGAATAGCCAACATTAAATGTCCATGGAGCTGACCAGTCCATAAAAGTCATGGGGTCGTAATAATTCGGAAACAAATCCTTTTCAAGTCCGAATTCATTTAGAGGAATTAATGGGCGTCCTTTAGCACTACCGCCTCTCAACCTTAAATTAATCGAAAATTGATGAAGCATAGGACGCAACATACCTTGACCTTCTTTCCATGCAAAATTTTTTGTTCTTACACCATTACTATCAAGTGAATACCAATCAAAGCTTCCTTGATAAGAGATTCTAAATTTACTCTTTAAAAATGATGTACTTGCTCTTACACTGACAGGAGATAAAGGATTTGAGTCTAGTGTCGGGTTATAATTACTCTGGAGGGTGAAATCTTCAATGATGTTAAATTTGTTTACTGAATTTGAGTCTGAAAAACCAAGCCATTTTCCGTCAATGGTATTCCTTAATCTTAAATTCACTCCCCCTTGATTACCTACTCCAGGCGCACCGTAAATAAAACCTTGATATTTACTGAATGTTTGAAGCGTTCCGACACTATCTACTCTCACAGTTTGAAAAGAATTCCAAACCGGATCGGTAAAATCGGGAGCATATCTCCAACTCAAAGAAGGGTACATTACATGCCGAATAGCTTTTAAAGGACCCTTTTTAAATGAAAATATCCCATAAATAGTTGTCGATGCACCAGCACTTAATGCAAAATCGCGTGCTGAATAAAATCCACTGATCGTATCTGTAACAAGAGAATTATTAATAGTATCGTAGTTTCTGTTTAAAGCATATGGGTACCATCGTTCTTGGTAATTTGCATTCGGATTTAAAGTTATGAAACGAAGTAGTTTGAGATTAGTTCCCAAGTTTGCTTTATGATTAACCCCAGCGCGTAATCTATCAGAATTAAAAAAAACAGAGGGTGTTTGCATTTCAGAAAGCATGCCCTGTGTTTCGTTTTTCGCCGACATCGAGTAAGTCATACCTATTTTCTCATACCAGCGGGATGCACCAACCGGGTTTCTTCTCGCAAATGGTTGAATTCGACTCATTCCTATGTTGACCTCAGGCAAGCTTAAAGTAATTGTACCGTTTTGATTATTTTGTCGATGTCTGGCAGCTGCGGTCAAGTTAAAAGGGCTCCCTTTCCATCTTTTTGAATAGCTAACCGAGGATGACATATCATTTTTTTGAAAATCAGATGGGTTGGTAGTTGTATTTCTAAAAAAAGAACCGGTAGCCAGCTCTACACGAGCATTAAATTGCCGAGTTGGGTGAGCTTTCGGATCTTGTGAATGACTCCATGAAATCCGAAAATCTCTTGCATCCATAAACTGATTTGTATTTTGATTTCTGGGATCGCCAAATGTTGTTCTGTTAAACTGAAACCCTAAATTCCCTGAATAACGATATCTATATTTATAACTACTTGAAACATTTACACCCCATGATCCGCGAGAGTAGATATCTCCTGTAACTCGAAAATCAATATGGTCATTAAGAGCCAAGTAATAGCCTCCTCCTGTCAAGCCCAATCCCCATTCCCTTCGATCTGAAAACTTAGGTATAATATAGCCCGATGCTCTCTTTTCCATAATTGGAAAAAAAGCAAAAGGAAGAAATAAAGGTGTAGGAATATCAAGAATTTGCAAAAATGCGGGCCCAGTAACAATTTGCTTGCCTACATCTAAACGAGCCTTATTGGCAACAATCGCAAAATGCGGATGTTCATGGTTACATGAAGTGAAAGATGCCTCCCCTAAAAAATAACTACTATCTGTGATCATTTTAATTTTCTCTCCATGCAAAAAACCATCACTTTCGGTTGTGTTACCCTTAAATATCCATCCTTGCCTGGTTTCATAGTTATACTTTAGCGTATCTGCTCCAAACTTCCTGTCTCCTTGAATAATTTTAGGCTTCCCTTTAATTTCTCCATTAATTTGTTTGACTCCAAAAGCTGTTAGTGTCTTATCAGTCCAATTAATTTTAATTATATCCGCATCCAATTGCATATCTTTTAATATAACCTGAGCGTTTTTTCTTAAAATAACGGAATTATTTTCTGGCAAGTATTCTCCCTCAAGCTCCGAACTAAATTTTATGGAGCTGTTCATTTCTGAAGACTGAGCAAGAAGCTCAAATCCAAAATTAAAGGATAAGATTAACGCAAAAGCGCGTAATTTTGAAACTGTCATCATACTAATAAGTTCAAAAGTACTCAAATGCAACGCCTGACATGGTTTCTTATTGTGACATTGGTCATTCCTTATCTGGGTTTCACAAGCTATCCTGTAGTTTCTGATCGCGTAGACAAGGTCATTATTGACGCTGGACATGGAGGTAAAGATCCTGGTAATCTGGGGACTAGACGATATAAAACGTATGAAAAAGATGTAGCTCTCGCAGTTGCAATCGAGACTGCAAAAGAAATAGAAAAAAAATATCCTGATGTAGAAGTTATTCTAACAAGAAATTCAGATAAGTTTTTAGAATTATATGAAAGAACGGCTCTTGCAAATAGAGAAAAAGGAGATTTATTTATCTCAATTCATTGTGATGCAGTGGATAACAAAACAGCTTATGGAACAACCACATATGTCATGGGCAAAAATCATGATGACGAAAATCAAGTGGCCTTGAGAGAAAATTCAGTTATACTTCTGGAAGATAATTACAAAGAAAAGTATGAAGGTTATGACCCGCTTAAACCGGAAAGTTATATTGCTTTGACATTGTATCAATATGCATTTCAAACTCAAAGTATCGAACTTGCACAAATTATTCAAAACTCTTTTAAAAATGATGCAGGGAGGAGAGACAGGGGAGTAAAACAACAACCTCTTTATGTGACCAGCAGATGCTCTATGCCTTCAGTTTTAGTTGAGTTAGGGTATTTAACCAACAGCCAAGAAGAGGACTTTTTATTAAGTAGTTCAGGTCAAAAGAAAATGGCAAAAGCGATTGCGACATCATTCGGGTCATATAAAAATCGTCGAGAATCAAACATTAAAGAACAGGAATTAAAACGAGAAGCTAAAAGGTTAAAAAATGAAGAAGAAAAAAGAAAAGAAAATTTAAAACCCGCTTATTTCATTCAACTTGCAGTGTCTGGCTTGAAGAAGTCTTTGAATGAAAAACCCTTCTCTAATTTGGAAAGAGTATCTATAAAAAAAGAAGGTAGGCTATACCGATACCTCCAAGGTGATTATAACTCAAAATCAGATTGCCAAAAAGACTTATCATTTGCGAAAAAAAATGGCTTCCCTGACGCTTTTATAGTTGCATTCAAAAATAATCAAAAAATAAGTTTAATTGAGGCTGAACGCTTAAGTCAATAATCGTAACTTGTATTATTATGTTTTCACGCGAATTTAAAACTGGAGCTGTAATTCTTTTAGCCGCTCTGATTCTGTATTATGGAATTAATTTCTTGAAAGGAAATGATTTCTTTAAAAAGGGTATCGAAGTATACTCCGTTTATGATAAGACTGGAGGGATATTAAAATCTCAAAAAGTAACTATAAATGGGTTTTCAATTGGAAGTGTGATCGATGTATTTCTACACCCCAACAATTCTGGGAAAATAGTGGTTAAATATAATATCGATACTGAATACCCTATCGCTTCCAATACCGTGGCAGAAATCAAATCTTCCGACCTCCTAGGTTCCAAAGAAATTGCTCTTCAATTGGGCGATGGTAATGCAATGGTTGAAGATGGAGATACCCTAAAATCCAGTCTTGAAGAATCGATATCGGAAACCATTAATAAGGAAGTTTTGCCAGTTAAACTCAAGGCTGAAGAATTATTAGCTAGCATCGATACTGCGATATCAATTTTTACGGGATTTCTAGGTGGTGACATAGAAATGGAGTTTAAAGAATCCATTCATAGTGTCAACAAAAGCCTGACAAATCTGGGCGAAATTACAGAAAATATAAATTCATATTTAGAGGATAATAAAGACATTTTAAACTCTGCTACTAGAAATGTCGAAAAGATGACCAATACATTAGAAGAAAATCGAGATGAACTAAATCGTGTTTTTAACAATATTGCAGATATATCTGACACCATTGCGGAAGCAAATGCTGGAAGTGCTTTACGATCTTTATCTAATTCATCTATACGTCTTGACAAAATTGTGAAATCATTAGAAAACGGAGGAGGAACTTTAGGGAAATTGATATCATCTGACTCCCTTTACTATGATATTGATGAAACAGTTCAATCGTTGGATAAGCTTCTACTTGATATTCGAGAACATCCTGAAAGATATGTTGAAATATCAATCTTTGGGGGTAAAAAATCAAGGAATAAAAATAAATGATCGAACAATTTATTTTTACTGCCTTACTAGTTACGGGAAGTTTTATTTTCTGGAAAAAAATTCGGCTTTTAAAAAAAGGATTATCCCTTGCAAGGCCAAGCGGCAGAAATGATCAAAAGGTAAAAAGGTGGAAAACTATGGCCAGAGTAGCATTTGGTCAGGGTAAAATGGGAGCAAGACCATTATCCGCTTTTTTTCATTTAATCGTTTATCTCGGCTTCGTCATAATTAATATTGAAGTTGTTGAAATCCTTCTTGATGGTCTTCTTGGACAGCATCGGATTTTTAAAGACCCCTTGGGTGTTTTCTATAACCCAATAATGTCAATTTTTGAATGGCTTGCAATTCTTGTAATTATAGCATGTATAGTCTTCTTAATCAGGAGACATTTTGGTAAAATTGAAAGACTGAATCATGAAGAATTGAAGGGCTGGCCACATAGAGATGCGCTGATAATACTTTACACTGAAATTGTCTTGATGTGTGCCCTTCTTGTTATGAATGCATCAGAGGAAGCTGCATTAACTAACTCAGCTCCCTTTTTCTTTTCAAAGATTCTATCACAAAGCTTTTCTAATATATCCCTTGAGAATCTTCACTTGATAGAAAAAACATCATGGTGGATTCATTTTGTTGGAATTATGATCTTTTTAAATTATCTGCCATACTCCAAGCATTTCCATATCATTCTCGCATTTCCGAATACTTGGTATTCTGATCTTTCAAAACGAGGCTCAATATCTCCGATAACTGCAGTAACAAATGAAATAAAAGCCATCATGGATCCTAGTTTTATTCCGGACACATCAAAAAATCCAATAAATTTTGGGGCAAAAGATATTGGCGATTTACATTTTGCCAACCTATTAAATGCATATACCTGCACGGAATGCGGTAGATGTACCGATGAATGCCCAGCAAATCAAACAGGTAAATTACTATCACCGAGGAAAATAATGATTTCAACCAGGAAAAGAGTTCAAGAAGCTCTTAAAAACCCTGAAAGCAAATCTACTCTGCTTGATAATTATATTAGTCGCGAAGAACTTTGGGCTTGTACAACTTGTAACGCATGTGTTGAAGTTTGCCCACTAAACATTGATCCTTTAGATATTATAATTCAAATGAGACAGTATTTAGTTATGGAGGAGTCATCTGCACCTACAAGCTTAAATGTAATGAATACAAATATTGAAAATAATGGTGCACCTTGGGCTTATTCTCAGGCAGACAGAGGCAACTGGGTAAATGACAATTAAAAATGAAAAACAACGAAAAGCTCAAGGACATATATGTAGATGGTGAAAAAATAAGTCCCGTATTGCATGAGGATGTGAAAAATTATTTGATCGATATCGATGGAACTATATGCGAAGATATCCCCAATGAAGAACCCCAAAGAATGAAGACGGCAAAAGTCTATCCCGAGGCTCAAAAAACAATTAAAAAATGGTTCACTGGAGGCCACATAATCAGCTTTTTTACATCCAGGACGGAGGAGCATAGAAAAGTAACAGAGGATTGGTTAAAGCAGCACGATTTCCCATTTCACGGTCTGATTATGGGGAAACCTAGAGGTGGAAATTACCACTGGATAGATAATCATATCGTGAGAGCAACTCGATATTCTGGAACATTTAGTGATCTAATAAAAAAGAATGTTAGCATCGAAGTTTTTGAAAATTCATAATAAATGACTCAAGTGATAAATATTCCAACTCTCGCAGAGCTAACCTCAAGAAAGGAAAAACCAGACGTTTTATTTTGGGTGGGTTGCGCTGGAAGCTTCGATGACCGGGCAAAAAAAATCACAAAGGCCTTCGCTAAACTTTTACATCGCGCAAAAGTCAAATTTGCGGTTTTAGGAGCCGAAGAAACTTGCTCCGGTGATCCAGCACGGAGAGCGGGAAATGAATTCCTATATCAAATGCAGGCTCTAGCAAATATTGAAACTCTGAATGGATATGAAGTACAACGCATTGTTACCGCATGCCCTCACTGCTTTAATACATTAAAAAACGAATACCCCGAACTCGGAGGAAAATATGAAGTCTTCCACCATACCCAATATTTAAAAACTCTTTTAGATGAGGGCAAACTAAAAATAGAAGGTGGGTCCTTTAAAGGAAAGCGAGTAGTATTTCATGACCCATGTTACCTAGGCCGAGTTAACGGAGAATATGAAGCTCCAAGGAAAGTCTTATCCGTGCTTGAGTCAGAGCTTATTGAAATGAAGCGTTGTAAGCAAAAAGGGCTTTGCTGTGGAGCAGGAGGCTCACAAATGTTCAAAGAACCTGAAAAAGGCAAAATAGATATCAATCTAGAGCGCTCAAAAGAAGCCTTATCCACCAAACCGCAAATAATAGCTACTGGTTGCCCTTTCTGCAATACCATGATTTCTGACGGTGTAAAACATTTTAATAAAGACGGAGAAGTAAAAGTTCTAGATATCGCCGAAGCAATTTCGCTAGCAGATGACCTTTGAATCAAAAAATTGGAATTCTTTGCCGCACGAATCAAGATTTTGGTGCTTCTCCGCAAAATATCCTTTTGACGTTAGAAAGGATGATTTCCTAAAAAATGCATTAAATAAATTATGCTCGACATGGAAAGCTCATGGCCAACCGATAAAAGCAGGTTTTCAGGTGATCGAAAAAAGAGTTATCGCCATTTGTGCTGATGAATCCTCCGCTATTGCTAGTGGATGTTCTATTGACAGCAGAATGGATTTACTAAAAGAAATTAGTCTAGAACTAAAAGTAGATATTTTTGACCGTTTTCACATTCACGTAAGAGAGAACAACTGTTCAAAATGGTCAAGTGTATCACTAAAAATGGCGAAAAAAATGGGATCTGGTGAATTTCTCAATACGGTTGCCAATAATAAAGGTGATTGGAATCCCATTTCAAAAATCAAGGGATCTTGGTTATGTCCTTAAAAATCAGTTCAATTTTTGCAAACGCCCTTTTAAGTGAAGCTTCAATGCCTTTGCGGCCTCTTTTTCGATTTTATAAGTGAATAATTCCTCGCTCAGATTTTTAAGATCAACCCAAATAAAGTTTTCTGTATTTTCTTCAGGCGGTTCTAATGATAATACTGTGGAAAACCGAATCGGCTCTAAAGGCTCGACCTCATAAAAAAAAGCTTGAACCTGATACCTTTTATCAATTGCCGACTCGACTGGAAAATCGTTAAAATAAATGTTCTTCTTAACACGGATAGAAATTTCTAGTTCTTCCTTAAACTCTCTTACCAAAGCTGCTAGAAGTCCCTCTCCCCACTCTACCCCACCACCTGGGAATTTAATTATTGGAATTCCTTTAAATCTTTCAATTGACACCAGCACTTGGTTAGCGTTATTTATCAGGAAACCATAAACTCTTGATGTTCTTAATTTCATAAGGTGAAAATATTCAAATTTTCAATTTCTTAATCTTAGATATAGGCCCAGGGCAATGGTCTGTATGACATGAAATACAAGTTGTTAAAGCTGAATTAAACAGTAGAATCTGATCCGATATTTCTCCATTAATTCGGATTATTTGCTTTAGCTCTTCCAGTTGTTCGATGTACGTTTGACTAAATATTTCGAAAGATGGTTGAATCTCTTCAATATCTGTAGGCTCATCTGTTGCTATTGATGAATGAGCAAAAATTATATGATTTAGATCCTTTACATCAATCGTCCCAGCCTTGAGCTTATGTTTTACGCTTTCCATATCAAGAACCATTTGACGCATTGTGATCGCCATCTCGCTCGGCTGATAAATAGCTTCGCGCTCATTCGAAACGCGAGATTTCGATTTCTGTTCAGAACATGAAATTAAAAAAAATAAAACGCTGACATAAAGAAAATAAAATAATAACTTGTTCAAGATTCCTAATGCCTTAATCTTCTAATTGCAGAGATTCTTCATTCATCTTTTTTCTTTCAAGGGCAACACCTGTTGCTAGAATGGAGTAAGAAATCTCAAAAGCGTTAATTGACGCAATGACAGAATCCGACTTTCCTGCGTCTGAAGCCTGATGCCTCAACCAATCAACGTCTAAAGTATCAATTGTCATCGCCCCCTCCACTATTGCAATTTCACCAGTAGCGTCCATTGGGACAAAAAAACCATAATCCTTGAACCTAACAAGTGCGTTTTCCCCATTTCCCAGATCTAATTCCATCCAACAGCCTTTTTTTTGACAGATAGAATTAATTGGTGCCGAAAACGTAGAATACACAGAATCTTCACCTGTTTTCATCTTGTTAATAATTTGATTTATTTCCAATGCTGAGGAAACATCAACGGTGTCTCCAAAATAATCAAATCCAATAGATGATTGTTCTGAAGCATCCGGCGATGAACAGGATACAAAAAGTAAGGCAAAGGAGATAGCTACGAGTTTATTAAGATTCATTGATTTTGTTTTGTCCAAAGGTACACTCTTTCCTTTGTACATTTGCGAACCATCTGCAAAGTCAACCAACCCTTGATTTGAAAAAATGAAAATTACTCTTACCCAAAAATCGAACCTTTCCAAAATAGATTTTAATAATTTAGGATTTGGCGCTGGATTGTCAGATCATGTTTTCATCTGTGAATATAAAAATGGTTCTTGGGGAGAAAGTCGAATTGAACCCTACGCCCACTTAAATCAAGGACTTGGTCTTCATGCTCTTCACTATGGTCAAGCTGTATTTGAAGGCCAAAAAGCATATCGTCAAGAAAATGGAAATATTGCCATTTTTCGACCTGAGAAAAATCATAAAAGATTAAATCATAGTGCCCAAAGAATGCTAATACCAGAAGTTCCAAAAGAAATTTTCATGGAAGGCTTAATTGAATTAATACGAACAGATTCTGAATGGGTTCCAAGGGGTAAAGATGAAAGTTTATACCTAAGGCCATTCCTGTTTAGTAGCTCAGAGTTTGTAGCAGCGAGACCATCAGAGGAATACACATTTGCTATCGTAACGAGCCCTGTTGGCGAGCTATATTCCAAACCGTTAAAAGTAAAAATTGAACAGTCATTCACCAGAGCAACGTCCGGTGGCGTCGGTTATGCTAAGGCTGCAGGAAACTATGGAGGGTCTTTTTTAGCTACTCATAATGCCATTAAAGAAGGATTTAATCAAGTGATTTGGACCGATCATGTAGATCATGAATATATAGAAGAGGCGGGTACCATGAACATCGCTTTTATAATAGACAAAAAACTAGTGACGCCCGTGCTTTCCGATCGTATTCTCGCTGGAATTACGCGAGAGTCAATTATTACGTTAGCTAAAGACTGGGGAATAGATGTTGAAGAAAGACGAATAAAAGTCAATGAAATAATCCAGGGAATAAATGATGGCAACTTGAAAGAAGCCTTTGGAATGGGGACCGCCGCAGTAGTCAGCCAAATCGAAAGTATTGGATATGGAAACAAAATTTATTCAATAGGCGCTCCGGAAAATGGAATTGCAATAAAAATGAAAAAAGCCTTATCCTCGATAAGATATGGTAACTCGGAAGATACACATGATTGGATGCAAAAAATCTAAATTCTTGGATCGATTTAGCGTATTTCATTTTATACTCAAAGCTATTTTTTGATTAATTATTTGACACAGGGCAAGAGGGTCTTGAGTTCTCCAAGAAGTCATATTAAAACTAGTTCCGAACCAAATATATTTTGTCAAGTAACAGTTCTTGAATTCTTGAATAATTTGATCTCTAACATTCATAAAAACAATCCATCCGTCATTTATTTCCTCATTCCACTCCTGATAATAATAATCTTCAGAACCATGAAAATTGAGTAAATTATCTCCAATCATTAAAAATTTATCAATCCTTTGAACGATGAGAGCATCTATTATCCTTCTCTTAAATTCCATTATGTCATTATTCAAGGCATCATTCCATTCTCCCAAAAGCTCAATGACTGCGAAACCTTGCGAATATTCGACGAAAAGTAATTTCGCAAACAGAGTTTCGCATCCTATATAGTCCCATTCCGGATGAATAATGAAATCATACATTCGATGATAGTATCCATTATCAGGAGCCCCTTGATCATTAAAAAATGGGCTATTCACGTCATTTTTTAAATCATAATGATTTTTCCAACCACTAAAAGGTATCAATTCATGCATATCTTAAACTAAGAAACAAAAATGCGGTTGATTATATAATGAAACAAAACTTTTTAATAACCGGAGGTTCAGGCATGATTGGTTCAGAAATAATTAATCAACTTCAACAAAAAGGTCATAATGTAAAAAACTTAAGTACACGGAAGCTTTCTGACCCAAATACATTCCGATGGAACCCTAATAAATATGAATGTGATATTCAAGCATTTGAGAATGTAAATCATATTATTCATTTAGCCGGTTCATCCATATCCAAACGGTGGACAAAAAAGAATAAAAAGAATATTTTAAATAGCAGAATTCAAAGCACAGCTACCTTATTTAAAACAATTGAGTCTCTACCCAAAAACAAACGCCCTAAGCATTTAATTTCAGCCTCAGCGATAGGTATTTACCCTAGTCATCCCTCTAAGGTTTATGTAGAAACTGATGAAGCTGATAATGACTTTTTAGCAGATGTAGTGTTAAAATGGGAAAAAGAGATTTTTAAAATTTCAAGCCTCGGCGTCAGAGTATGCTGCCTTAGAATTGGATTAGTTCTTGGAAAAAATGGTGGAATCCTATCTACACTTCTCCCCTTTTTTAAATTTGGATTAGGAAGTCCTTTAGGAAGCGGTAAACAATGGATGCCATGGATTCATATTTCAGATTTATCACGTCAATTTCTATACTTGAGCAAAAATGATATGTATCAAGGCGTATTTTTAGGTGTTGGAGAAGAGAGTATCTCAAATAATAATTTTGGGAAAATATTAGCGAAATCGTTAAGACGTCCATATTTTCTACCTCCGATTCCCGCTTTTTTCCTCTACATAATATTAGGTTCCAAAGCTAAACTCGCTTTGATGAGTACAAGGTGCTCGTCAGGCTTTTGGAAAAATCAAAATTTTAAATACGATTATCCCAACTTGGAAGGAGCTTTGAATCATTTACTTGAAGAAGGGTCGAAAAGTATCATTTCAAATTAGCAGATATTAGGAGTTTTCATCTTTATTAAAACAAATTTGTCAGGATTTTAGTTAGTCAACTCAAATCTATCCTAAACTAATTAATCTCAAATAGAGTCTTTAGAATCAAAATATTGTTTATTGAATAAATTTTGATAGTAACCTGATCTTTTTAGCAATGATTTATGGGTGCCCTCTTCAACTATTTTTCCTTTATCCAATACAATTATATGATCTGCATTTACAACAGTAGCAAGGCGATGAGCCACAACTATGGAGGTACGACCTTTTGTTAAAGTTTTGGTGGCTCTTTGAATCCATTTTTCAGCTTGAGAATCAATACTTGATGTTGCCTCATCAAGAACTAAAAATGAAGGGTTATTCAAATATGCACGCAAAAACGCTAAAAGCTGGCGTTGACCTGTGCTCAACATCCCACCTCTTTCTTTGACATCATAATCAAGACCACCTGGTAAAGATGAAATGAAGTCTTTTATACCCATATCCTCAGCGGCTTTCCAAATATCTTCGTCCTTTACGTCTCGGTAAACAGTTACATTATTTCTTACCGAATCAGAAAATAAAAACACATCTTGCTGAACTAAAGAGACGTTTTTTCTCAATGAATTTAGAGACCATTTCTTTAAATCCATTCCATCAAGTGAGACACTCCCCTTTTGAACCTGATAATAGCCTAAGAGCAAATGCACGAGAGTACTTTTCCCACTTCCAGTAGCTCCGACTAGGGCATATGTTTGACCTGAAGAAATTTTTACATTAATATCCTCCAGAATCCATTCCTTTTTTGAGTAGGCAAATGAAAGGTTTTTAATCTCCACATCTCCAGAAACTCGATTCTGATGATGTTTTCCTGAAATTTCCTTTTCATCAGTATCATTTACTAATTTCAATACTCTTTCACTCGCAACCATTCCCATTTGTAAAGTATTGAATCTGTCTGCTAGTTGCCTTAAAGGGCGATACAATAAATTAATAAATACAATTAATGCGGTTAGATCTCCTACACTCACATCACCACCCATCGAGGCCTTGAGTCCTCCAAACCAGATAGCTAAAGCTATGCTTACAGAAGAAAGCATATCTATGATGGGCAGAAAAAGAGAGAAATACCAAATACCTCGAATGTTGGCATCTCGGTGTTTCGCATTAATTTCTCTAAACCTTTTTGACTCAGATCTCTCTCTCGTGAATAATTGAACTACAGACATTCCCGAAATTCGCTCTTGAACAAAAGAATTAAGAGCTGCCACCTGATTTCTAACGTCTGTGAATACAAGTTTAATATTCTGTTGAAACCACCTTGTTGCAATAAATAAAAGAGGAATTACACTTAGAGAAATAGCTACTAGAGAACTATCAAATAACACAAACATGGTCGTGATCATGACAACGATTTTAAAAAGATCTCCAAAAATGACAAGAATACCATTAGAAAAAATCTCAGCCATAGTTTCAACATCACTGACGGTTCGGGTAACTAATGTCCCAATAGGGGTCTTATCAAAAAATGGAATCCTAAAGTCCAATAAATGATCAAAAAGTTTAATTCGAATATCTTTAATAACTCTTGCCCCTAAATCATTTGTGAAATAAATGAAAACAAATTGACCAATTGCCTCGAGTAACAATGCGGAAAATAAAATAATCATAGTATACCATAGAGATACAATATCTCCCCCTTTTACGAGAGCATAATCTACACCATTTCTTATCAAGATTGGCCTCGCCGTGGCAAGTAATCCAAGAGCAACAGAAAGAAAGAGTGAAATAATTGTTTGCCATTTATATGGTCTGGCATAGTGGATAACTTTCGATAAAATACTCCAATCAAATGCCTTGCCCGATACAGAGTTCTTAGTATTTTGCTGCTTCTCGCCCATCAAATGGTGATTTAGAATAATTAACACCCATAAAAACTAGTCCATGAGCAGGCGCGGAATTACCAGAATCAGATCTATCGCCACCCTTTATGAGAAATTGCCAATCATTTAAATTTCTCTTGCCATTTGCCGTCTCTATCATAGTTCCGACCAAAGATCTAACCATATTTCGTAAAAATCTATTCGCTCTAATCTGAAAAATGATCGAATCATTTTTTCTAATCCATAGAGAATGATAAATTTCACAAATAGAATTAGTGTTATCACTTCCTTTCCTTTCAAAAGCAGAAAAATTTTTTGCATTTTTTATTAGTTCCGAGCAACTTTTCAAAATTTCAAAATCTAAGTCTCTAGTGTAATTCCAAACTAAATCATTTCCAAATGCATGCTTTTTTTCTCTCAACGTGTAGGAATAAGATCGTGATAAAGCACTAAATCGGGCATGAAAGTCTAAATCCACTTTCTTTAATTCGTAAACAGATATTCTGTCCGGTAAAAAACGGTTTAATTTAAATGATACTTCTTGGCAGTCAAATTCATTTAGTACATCAAAATGAGCAACATAATTTTTTCCATGAACTCCGGAATCCGTTCTACCCGCGCCAATAATCTTTATATCCTCTTTACTCAATGATCGAAGGGCATTTGTCAACTCACCTTGCACTGTTCTTTGACGCGATTGTATTTGCCAACCACTAAAAGGCGCCCCATGAAAAGCAAGTCGCATGGCATAACGATGTATTTCCGATTTTTGCATTTATGAACGACAAAGGTACATCGATAAATATTCTATTGCTTTCTGATACTCATGGACATCTTGATAAAAGTATTTTGGCCCATGCAGCAGAAGTTGATGAAATATGGCATGCAGGGGATATAGGAAATATGGAGGTGATTGACACTCTAAAAAAAATTAAGCCAGTCATAATGGTTTCCGGAAATATTGATGATGATAAAATCAAAAAAGAAGTCCCAAAAGAACAATATTTTAATAAAAAAGGAATTCATTTTTTCATGATCCATATTGGTGGCTATGCAGGACACTTATCCCAAAAAATTCGAGAGAAAATCGATTCTCGTCCCACAGATGTTTTTATTTGTGGGCACTCACATTTGTTGCGAGTAGGTTATGACTCAGAAAAACTACTTTGCTTGAACCCTGGGGCAGCCGGGAATCATGGCTTTCATAAAATTAGAACCATGCTCAATTTTAAAATTCAAAATGGAAAGATTAAAAATTTAAGAGTTATTGAACTAGGAAAAAGAGGAAAACTGTAAACTACCTGAAACGCTCTGAAGAATTTACTTTTTTTTCATCTCCTTGAATCGCTCGGTTAGCTAACGAACAAAATATTACAGAAATCAAAGGAGCCACAAGTGCAATATCTATGTGACCTGATAATAAATCTTGGGATGAGGTTAAAAAAGGATAAATAATAATCGCTTCTAACACAAAAGCAACAATAATTGCAATTCTATTGACAACAAATTGTCTCTTTCGATATTTAAAATAAGTGATATTCGCTAATAAAAGAGCAACACCCAAACCTGCAATTAGGGCTTGTTTATTATCCGGATGATAGATTCCTATTGAAAAAAAGGAAAGAGCACCGATTGCCATATATAAAGTTTGAATTCTTTGCCACATAATGGAGTGCAATTTCGGATTTTTTTGTACTATTGCAATGTTCTTTGTGCAATTAAGTTTTGCACATTACCAAATTTACTTTACCAAATTTTATTAGGATCACCAAAAATCCTGTTTTTAGTACTCAATAATTTTTATGGCAACAAATCCAGACTTAGATAAGCTTAAGCTTCCTGAACTTAAACAAATGGCAGAGGTTTTGGGAATAGCAAAAGTAAGTAGCATGAGAAAACCCGACCTAATAGGTGCAATCAAATCTCTCGCCTCTGAAGAAAATCCGACTAACACTTTAAGTAAAAATGAATCGACACCCAGTAGTTATTCGTCAACAAAGAATACAGATTCTGACTTAATAGAAACCAGGTTCAAAAAATCAAAAAATGAATCTTCTGAAGCCTCAACAGATCACCATGAAAAAAACGAAAAAACTAATAGGTTTCAAAAAAACAACTCAAACAGAAGGCAATCGAATAATCAACGCAATGAGCGCACTGAG
>TARA_Y100000385_G_scaffold52814_1_pt1 | contig 17303 bp, 35 predicted proteins | sample TARA_Y100000385 | Tara Oceans TARA_Y100000385 (sample SAMEA2620980) | marine metagenome | biome: marine biome (ENVO:00000447); feature: surface water layer (ENVO:00002042); material: "saline water (ENVO:00002010), including plankton (ENVO:xxxxxxxx)" | depth 5 m
TATAGCACACCTAGACAATAACTTTGTAACAATTGACGTATGGCACTTAAGAGCCTGTTTCAATAAGACAATGGGGTCTTGTGGTAGATTAGCTTATGAGCAGATCCAAAAGTTAACGATTAAAAAAGCCGACAAGCTAGGGTTAAAAGGATACGAATACCAGGCTATAATTTGGGAGTCAATAAGAAATAAATTTTAATACTATGACAGCAACTATAATTTTCGCAACGAACAAGGGAACCAAATGGAGGGTAACTAAACAATTCAACAACGACGAACACTTAAACAATTTTATTAACTATATCTGCAGAACTAAAAACTATTTATGTGATGAAGTCTACAGAGCAACAAACAAACAACTATGAATAAACAACAAATAAACTTAGCAAACGGCATGCCAATATATTACTATGGTAATGGTAAATTAATACAGGGCAAAAATGAAATAATTTTGATCGATAACTTTGAAATAAATGAGATGCCGATAGGTAAATTAAAAAAAGAAATGAAAAAAAACATACAACAACTAACAGATTTATTAATATAAATTAGGAATTATAAATATAATTATATACATTTACTAAACTAAAACAAATAACTATGAACACAATAAATGAAATACAACAAATTGAGAAAATGGCAGTAGCTATTTTAAGAGGTGACAAAAGTTACGAAGGTGTAGAGCTACCAAGAGGTCAAAGATGCGGCACTGAATACCAAAAGAAAACCTACGCAATGATAAAAGCTAATGAACTACTAAACAAATAAAAAATAGAAATTATGGGAAGACATTATAATGGAGATGTTGACGGCAAATTTATGTTTGCTGTACAATCAAGCGATGCACACGAAAGATTTGGTGCCGTAGAATTAGATCAAGACTATATACCTTATGTAGTATATAGAACTAGTTATGCAGAAATATGCTCAGAGTTGGAAAGTATAAAAAAGAAAGGACATGTTGACAAAGTGGAAAAGATGTTTGATAAGGAAACGGGTTGGAACGCTGAGATAAAAGCAAAATACAGTGTAACAGATGAAGATTTATCAGAGTATGCAGATTATCAAATTGGAATACAATTAAAAGAATTTTTTGATGACCACCCTGACATTGACGAGTGTAGATTTGATGCAGAAATATAACCATTTAACACTAAACTAAAACAAATAATTATGAAAGAGAATAAACTAATAGCAGAATTTATGGATTTCCCTACTCAAAGAGATGCAGTAGACGAAGATACAATAGCGTATTATGTTGGCGAAAGTATTATGCATACGGATAATACAAACAATCAAAACGATTATGATGTGTTTCATCCTGAGGATATGCAATTTCACACCTCTTGGGGTTGGCTGATGCCTGTGGTACAGAAATGTAGACAAGAAAACCAATTAGAGTATTTTGATAGGGTATACTATGCCCTTGAAGAGTGTGATATAAACGTTACATATAAAGCAGTAGTAAAATTTATAATTGAATACAATAAAACAAATAGAAATTATGAAAGAAAATAAACTTATAGCAGAATTTATGGGAGTAAATGTCATCACTATTGATGATGTTAGAAAAAACAAAAATCCTTATATCTCATCAGCAGATGGACACCTTGAAAATGATTTAAAATACTATAGTTCGTGGGATTGGCTAATGCCAGTAGTGAAGAAAATATACGGAATAGATAGCGAAGCTGACTTTTTTGGCAGTATAAATCGTGAAGGCACATACAAAGAAGTAGTAGAATTTATTAACGAATACAATAAAACAAATGACAAAGGATAAATACATATCTATCACAGTACCAATAATATTTTTAACCTATATACTCTGCTTACTGAGTGTAGCGGTTTGGCTATGTGCTGAACGTAGAGTAACGGAGTTTTGCATATAGCTAGTGTTATATGCTTTTTATTAACTGATTAAATGAAATTATTATGTTGACAAACGAAGAGATTGCAGAAAATATGCTTAGTGATATACAAGCATACAGAGAAAATATTAAAGAAATTATAATTGGTAGGTTAATGGATTCTTCTTGCCAAAGAACTTATTGGGATGCTTGGTTCAGAGGTGCGAAAGGAAAGGATTTAGAGGATGCTGATAAAGGGAAAGTATATAAAGAGACTAATTGCATATAACAATAAACTAAATAAAATGAACCATATGAACTGCGACTATAAATACGAACACGTAATAACATCAAAAGATAAAATAAATATTCATCTGCTATTACTTAAAGACTTTCCAATGAAATACGTATCTAAAAAATACGGGCTAACTAAACAATTCTTAAAGTATAAGCATGAACAATTTATAAAAAAGGTAGTCCCTGTGTCATTTAATGGAAAAGTTAACCCATACTACGATGATGAAATGAGCTACGGAAGGTTAAACCTAAAATATAAATACGATAATAAACTAAAAGATGAAGACAATAGGAAATAAAACATTAACAGAGATGCTGCCACAAATAAAGAAGGTAGCAAGAAAACACAACCTTAAAACATACAAAGCTAAGGACTTTAAAAAGATAATGAAGCTACTAGGGATGCTGCTGCTAATGGTGTCATGTAATAGCAAGAAAAATAGAATACTAGATGACTCAATAACGACAGTAAAGGACATGAAAGAATGGATGATCCAGGACCAACAAAACGAAATAATTGACTACGATTATGCTGAATATTACATAGAATATTTGGACAAAGTAGAGAATGACTTAATAAAATTGCAATAAACTTATTTAGAATCATTATAAACAATAATATAATTTGTAATTATAAACATAAATACATATATTAGTAAACTAAAACAAACAACTATGAAAGTAACAATAACAGAACGTAGAGTATACCATAAGCTAGCTAAGATAACAATGGAGATACCAAACGATATACCATTAGAAGAAACTGCTGAATGGCTATGGGGTAATAATGCTTGGGAGCAAGTCTTAGATGATAAGTTTGAAACTGCTGAACTTGAATACGGAACAGGGCTTGGTGAAGTACCTCACATGGATGAAATTGAAGCAGATAGCGAAACAAGGTATGATGTTATTAACGAAAACTACGGAGGACACTTATAATGGAAGAAGAAGAAATACAATACTCCTGTTGTGGAGATGAGATGACAATAGATTTAATAGACTACGGCATATGCCCTACATGTAAAGAACACCTATAAAACAAATAACTATGAAAGACACAATAAATAAAATGCTAACAGAGAATCAAGAGTGGATCGATTACTATCAAAATAAACTCAATGATTTTATAGACAAAAGAAATGTAATACTAACCATATATAAAGACAACAATGAGTGACAAAGAAGTTTGGAAGAAAGAAATAGAATTTGCACACAGGCAACTAAGAATGTGTAAATGGTACCAAGTCTTAAGGAAGCAAGAAATAAAAGCATATATAGATATAACTAAAAAAATGTATAAACTATGAAAACAATAATAATACCAGTAACACTAATAATAATAATATACCTATCATACATAATAATACAACTACTAAAAAAATGACAACAGAATTTATAGAACTATCAGACAATGAAATAAATAGTATGCTATCAGGAGAGATAGTAACAGAAACAATAAGAGTTAATGGAGAGTTGGTAAGGGTGGAGCTGTCAAGTGTAAGGAACGACTTCACAGGGATGCCAATTATAGACTACCATTATGATTTAAATAAAAACGAAAAAATATGACACGTACATTTTATATAAAACCAGGGAAAACAGAGGTAATGCTAGACTTTAAAGAAAAGAACGAAGAGCTAGGGGTAAGTTACTCAGCAACAATAACAGCTATGATGGATCTATTCATTAGTAGTAAAGACTTCAGGAATGAGGTGCTAGAAAACTTAAACTAATGGAGCAACTAAAACAGGCAGGCTTAGTTATAATTTACTTAGCCACAATGATAGCCTTAATTAAACTAATACTATGATAATAGATATCAAAACAAGCGACAGCGTATATGTAACTATCAATGATCATACCTACTACATTGATGACTCAACAGGTGAGCAAATTGTAGACAAGTGGAGATCAACAGACGAGAACAATACACAGATAAACAACAAGAAGATAGCTAAGTATTTTAACCACAAGGTAACACTACCCTTTCATAAGGACTGGAACTACCTAATGGAAGCTGTCGCAAGCATGAAAGACAAGGGAGTAAACATTAACATAACCCCAGACATAAGAGATATGTATATGAGGGTACTAAATCAAATCAAATGACAGACATAGAAACATTCGAGACGCAATACCCAGAGCTGTCGGCAGAGTTCAAGTTAGTACAGCAAGAAATGTATGAGTTATTTGCACGAAAGCAAATGGACTACGGACTAAGCAACATAGCCCTGGGTGGTGATCTAAACAATAAGGAGGATAAAAACTTTTCCTTAACAGGATTATCAATAAGACTGACTGACAAGGTAAGTAGACTAAGAAACTTAATAAAGAGTGGGAAGAACTACGTGCCTGGAGAGGGTCAAGAGGATACATTTATAGACATAGCAAACTATGGTATAATTGGAATATTAGTTGGACGAAATAAATGGAAATAAAATGAAAATAAATACAGACAAATTAAAAGAAACAATACTTGAGGAGTTATCTCTTGAGATAGACTCAGACAGTAGGCTACAGGATGTAGTGGCAGCTAAAATAATTTACTGCCGTATACTCAGGGACTGCGGTTGGACACTACACGGCATAGGTAAAACAATAAATAGAAACCATGCTACTATTCTACACTACATGAAAAGATTCGAGGGTGAGCAATCAATAAAGTTTGATACAGAAATGATAATTAACTATAAGAAAGTAAAGAACTCATTCAATAGGTATCTAAACAAAAACTACCTATCGCTAATGACAAGATCAGAACTAGAACAAACCATTGAAAAACTATTAAAAGATGAAAAACATATTTAACGAACTAGAGCAAGAGAATATAACATACGCTGTGTGTGTATCTCTAATAAAATCTACCTTTGATTCAGGTATTTCACAAAGGGAATACTATATAATTGCTAACAAGAAAGATGTAGCGGGTAGGTACGGATTTACAGCAGGTAGTGACTCAGGATACAGGAATGTATACGAGAAGGATCTGTCTGACAGTGAGAGGTTTACCTTTCTTGAGACTATGGATAGATACACTAAGGTTTTAAACAATAAACATGGCAGAGTTTATGAGCTAAAGGGTGAATCATTTAAGTCTAATTATAATAAAAACAAACAGGTAAATAAAAAGGTGACAAAACCAAAAGGGAAACAACTAGACATTATAGATTTATTTAAAAGCATATGGTAAAAAAAAGAACACTAAATGAACTTAGGCAAGAGAAAACCTATGGATATAAGGCTAAGGAGGATCCGAGGCCAACAGTACAAGAGTTAATTAATAAATACCCTAATGATACAGAGTTAGGAAAACAAATAAGAAAGTTATGGAAGAAATAGAAAAAGAATTAGTAAAAATGTATAACAGGGCAGAGATATACATGAGAAAAGGCAACGAGTCAATGAGAAACTTTGGGTCTGGAATGATGTGTGCTGTTAACGAAGTACAGGATATGATAATAAAGAAAAACAAGTACAAAGATTCACTTAAAACTATAGAGGATGAGGTTATAAGTTATATGGGTCATGAGGGCAGTAAGATAGATATGGAGTTACACTACGATGATAAGTTATTTTGTAGATCTATATCTAACGGAGGTAGGACAAATAACTACTACTTTAGACGGGTTATGGCCTTTATGGAAGGGAAGGGATATGACCTAAAAAAATTCGAAATAAAAGTTGGAGAAGATATATATATTCAGTAAATTTACACACAATTAAATCAAATCAAATGGGACAAACAAAACGACTATATCGAGAGGTATATGCCACCGATCTGTGGCTCAATGATTACATTCAAAATAAAAAAAACATAGATGAACAGCATGAGCGAGATTTGGAAACAAGTCTTTAGCCAGGTTGAAACTTACACCTCAAACGATTCTACATTCACCATATATAATGGGTACAAGATTGAGAGAAAGAATACGGGAGATGTGTTAATATTCGACACCAGGACAGATAGCTCATTCTATAGTCAAATAGACGACATAGAGGAGGAGATATTCTTAGCTCATGGATTCTTAAAGGGCGCTGACATGTTATCTATAAGGTACTATGAAAGCCAACTACACAGGGTTAATGATAGTGTGAAGTATTACTTAAACACTAACAAGACAAATAAGCTAAGACAGGCTAAAGCAGAACGTAAAACAATAATGGAAAAACTAAATAAAAACTTCAAGAAATGGAAAAACTAGTAAAACTACAGTCGGAGCTAAAGACTCCAAAGAATCAGAGAAATAATTTTGGTAAGTATAACTACAGGTCGTGTGAGGATATCCTCGAAGCGGTCAAGCCACTGCTAAATAAGTACGGGCTAGTACTCAATATAACCGATGACATCAAGGAACTGTCAGGTCTTGTGTATGTAGAGTCAACGGCTACTATATATGATGCAAAGAAGCCTGAGGAACAGGTAGTGTCTAAGGCGCAGGCAGGGATTGATCCAAACAGGAAGGGTATGGACATTGCACAGTGTTTTGGTAGCTCATCCTCTTACTCTAGAAAGTATGCACTAAATGGTTTACTACTAATAGATGACACTAAGGACTCGGATGCTACTAATAATCACGACAAGAAAGATATAAAAGGTATACACCTTACACTGGGTGATGAGAACTGGGACAAGGTATTAACTTATGTGGTACAGAACAAGGACCTGGGTATTAGAAAGATTATAGATAACCTAAGCCTAAAGTATAATGTCACACCATTAATTAAGAAGGAAATATCTAAAGCTATTAAGTCATGAGCGACAACAGAGAGGTAATACTTAAGAAGCTTCGTGATGATGATAATTATTACGGGCCATACGGCAAGACTTTCTTATCCAATAGCGACATAAGGTCTCTTCTAATGAATCCTAAGGGGTTTAAGAAGCCGTCTAAGCCATCTTTAGCAATGCTTGAGGGTAACTACCTACACACACTTATTTTAGAGCCTGAGAAGAAAGATAATTTTATAATATCAGACTCCTCGTCAAGGGTTACTAAGAAGTATAAGTCGGACCTGGCTGATACTAGTAATGACATTATCCTTTTAAATAAGGAAGCTACCCATATTGAGTGGTTAGCAAAAGAGATTAGGGCTAATGTGTTCCTAAACGAAATTATATATGACAAGACCAACAAGTACGAAGAACCTGGACTAGGTGAAATCGGTGGCTTGATGTGGAAGGGCAAGGCAGATATAGTTACACGAGATCTAATAATTGATATCAAGACAACGGCAACGTTAGATGATTTTAAATACAAGGCTCGTAGGTATAACTATGACAGTCAGGCGTGGATATATCAACAATTGTTTGGACACCCTGTAGTGTTTGTAGCTATAGAGAAATCATCAGGAAGACTAGGTATGTTTGACTGCTCTGAGGACTTCTTAAGCAGAGGGCAGGACAAGGTAGGTCAAGCAATTGAAGTATATAATACATTCTTCGGGGAAAGTCCCACAGAAGATATAGATCAATATTTTATAAACGAAACATTATAACAAATGGCACAATTAATAAGCTTTTACGTAGACTTCAAAAAGATAGACAAGTCTAAACTAAAAGAGGGTAAGGGATACTTTACCATTTCAGTAAACGATGATACAGATAATTACGGCAACAATGCCGCAATGTTCCATCAACAATCCAAGGAGGAGCGAGAGGCTAAGGCTCAACGTACCTACGTGGGTAATGGTAAGGTAGTATGGACCAACGGCAACTCAGTAGTAGCTGAGAAGCAAGAGGAGAATAAGAAACCAGTCGCTGAAGCTAAGGCTGAGGATCTACCATTCTAAATGAATATGAGACTAAGGGGGATAAAATATAATATGACAAGAATCAAAAAAAACATCCCCCTACTCTCTATATACTTTTATGTATTATTTTTATTTTTTTTCCCTATATATGTAAGAAAAGTTGTCATTCTAGGAATAAAAAAACGTAACAGACTGAGTAAGAGTAAGTTACTATAGGTTAATTAAAGTAAAGTCTTGTCATAAAGTTGTCATAAACGTTAAAATCTTGTCATAAATCAGTAAAAGTTGTCACAAAATCAAATCAAATGGACTATAAAATAACAATATTTCAAAACATACGAGACACTTCCACCCCGTTTTTTCGTGATGTATCTGTGGTTTTACAGAGAATTAAGGATGGAAAGTCTAAGGATCTAATAGAAAATATTAGAAAAGAAAAAGATAAAGAACAAAGAAACATACTTAAGAAGGGACTACCAGCGGTGTGTTTTTCTGGAGAGTTTAACAAGAGAGAAGACTCTTCAATTAATAAGCATAGTGGTTTAATATGTTTAGACTTTGATGGATACGAAAGCATCAAGGACCTAACAGCTGAGAGAAAGAAACTACAGAAAGACCCTTTTACATTCGCCCTATTCACCTCACCAAGCGGCAACGGAATTAAGGTATTGGTTAAGATACCTGAAGAAGTAGATAATCATAAGTCTTACTTCAATGCACTAGAAAAACACTACAACTCTGAGCACTTTGATAAGGCCTGTAAGAACCTGTCAAGGGTTTGTTATGAGTCGTATGACCCAAAGGTTTATGTTAACGTAGATAGTAAACTATGGGACACCCTAGATGAGAAGGAGTACGATCAACTAAAAGTTAGTGATGGTGTAAGAACCATAAGGGTATCTAACCAGGATGAGATAGTTAGAAGACTCAAGTCATGGTGGGAGAAGAAGTACGGCATGATAGATGGTGAGAGGAATAACAATGTATATATACTAGCGTCTGCATTTAATGACTTTGGTATTAACAAAGACCTAGCGTCATATGTAATGAGCGGTTACTCACAGGAAGACTTCTCTGATAGTGAGATTAAGATAACACTAGACAGTGCGTACAGACATATTCAAAATTTTAACACCAAGTTCTTTGAGGATAGAGACAAGGTTAACTCGGTAAGAGATAAGCTACGGGCAGGTGTGCAAAAAAAGAAAATCCGTTCTCAATTAATAGAAGCTGGAGTTGAGGGCGAGGTAGCGGATGCTGTTATCGAAGAGAAAGAGAAAGAATCCAACAGCTTAAGGTTTTGGAGTAAGAGTGATAAGGGTGTTGTATCTGTAATTCATTTTATGTTCAGGGCTTTCTTACAGGATAGGGGATACTATAGGTACTACCCTGATGGTGGTAAGAGTTTTATCTTTATTAAGATAGAAAGTAATAGGGTACATAACACTAATGAGGAGAAGATAAAGGATGATGTACTAGGTTACTTGCAGAACCTGGAGGACCTAAGTATATACAACTACTTTGCTGACAAGACTAGGTTTTTTAAGGAGGACTTCTTATCTATGCTTGACTTTACTGAGGTTCCTTTCTTAGTAGATGATGTAAAGACTTCCTATATATACTATAAAAACTGTGCCGTAAAGGTTACAAAGAATAGTATTGAAAAGGTAGAGTATGAGAATCTAGGTGGTTACGTATGGAATGATCAAATAATAGACAGAGAGTTTGACTTCTGTGAGTCTAACGAGTGTGACTATAAAACATTTATAGCTAACATATCAAACAACGACTCTAATAGAATTAAATCAATGCACAGCACTATAGGTTTTTTAATGCAAGGGTATAAGGATAAGGGATTCTGTCCCGCTATTATAATAAACGATGAGGTCATTAGTGATAACCCAGAGGGTGGTACAGGCAAGGGTCTATTTGTACAGGGTATAACGGAGATGAAAAAGAATGTGGTAATAAATGGTAAGGAATTTTCTTTTGATAAATCATTTGCTTACCAGCTAGTGTCAGCTGATACGCAGATACTTACGTTCGATGATGTAAAGAAAAACTTTATATTCGAGAATCTATTTAGTGTTATCACAGAGGGTATTACTCTAGAGAAGAAGAATAAGGATGCTATCAAAATACCATACGAGCAATCACCTAAGGTGATTATAACAACTAACTATGCTATTAAAGGTAAGGGTAGTTCATTCGATAGAAGAAAGTGGGAGCTAGAATTAACCAGGCATTATGGTGATGGATTTACTCCTTATGATGAGTTTGGTAGATTATTATTTGACGACTGGGACGAGGGAGAGTGGTGCAGGTTTGACAACTATATGTTAAACAACCTTAAGTTCTTTATGAAGAATGGGTTTGTTAAGAGTAAGTTTAAGAACCTAGAGACTAGAAAATTTATAGCCGAAACCAATCACCAATTCTATGAGTGGGTTACAGATAAGGATAATAATTTACTAGATGTAACAGTATACAAGGCAGATGCTTATAATCAATTTGTGGCAGATAATCCAGACTACTACAAGAAACTAACTAGGATACAGTTTGGTAAATGGCTTATAGCGTATGGTAACTTTATAATGGGTAAGAATCCTAAGGAAGGCAGGGATATGCACGGCAGGTATTTATTTATAGAAACACCACCAAAAGAAGAACAAGTAAAAATGATTATATAATGGATGACTTAAACATTGATGAGGCTATTGATATTGCTATTAGAAACACCTATGATCTTTATATGGAAACACAAACATACGAGGATATAATAGAAGGGGATTATCCAATGTTTATTCATGACATAGATAGTGGTATTGTCGATGAGGATCTTGATTTCTTGATTTCTTATTTTGAAACAACAGAGGAGTATGAAAAATGCTCTGACATAAAAAATAAAAGAGATGAAGTTTAGAGACTATCAACAGAGTATAATAAATATAGGAAGCAGTAGACTATCAGATAGAGGTTTAATTTATTTGTCCATGGAGGTGAGGACAGGGAAGACACTTACTAGTCTCGGTATTGCTCAGAAGATCGGGGCTGGTAGTGTCTTGTTTATAACCAAGAAGAAGGCAATATATTCTATTGAGAATGATTATGGTTTGTTAAGTCCTGACTTTAAGTTAGAGGTCATAAACTATGAGAGCTTACATAAAAGAACTATGTCTAAGCCTGATCTAGTTATATGTGATGAGGCACACTCTATGGGTGCATTTCCTAAACCAAGTAAGAGAGCTAAGGATGTTAAGGGTATACTAGCAGCTATGGATAGTCCACTATTAATACTTATGTCAGGCACACCAACACCTGAAAGTTTCTCTCAGATATACCACCAAGTGTACTGTCACCCAGATAGTCCGTTTAATCAATACAAGAACTTCTATAAGTTTGCGGCTCACTATGTTAACATAGCTCAACGTAGAATAGGAGGTAATGTAGTGAATGATTACTCTAATGGTTTAATGGAAAAGATAATGGGTGTAATGAAACCATACATGATATCATACACGCAGAAGCAGGCTGGGTTTACCTCAGAGATAGAGGAGGATGTGTTATATGTTGACATGAAGCCAAGTACACATAAACTATGTGAAAGACTCGAGGCTAACCTGGTTGTGGAGGGCAAGGAGGAGGTTATACTTGCAGATACATCGGTTAAATTAATGATGAAACTACACCAGATATATAGTGGAACGGTTAAGTTTGAGAGCGGGAACTCTATGGTGTTAGATAGATCTAAGGCTGAGTTTATACGCTGGAAGTTTAAGGAAGATAAGATAGCTATATTCTATAAATTTACCGCTGAGTTAGAGGCTCTGAAGGAGGAGTTTGGTGATGACTTAACCACAGACATAGATGAGTTTGACAACACAGATAAGAACATAGCCTTACAGATAGTCAGTGGTAGAGAGGGTATCTCCTTACGCAAGGCTAAGTATATAGTGTACTATAATATTGACTTTAGCGCTACTAGTTACTGGCAGAGTAGGGATAGAATGACTACTAAGAACAGGCGATTCAACAAGGTATACTGGATATTTAGTAGGGGCGGTATAGAGAAGAAGATATATAAGGCAGTGCAGGGTAAAAAGAATTATACAATAACACACTTCAAGAAAGATTACAAATGAGAATTAATGTTAAAAACTATTTATTAAATAATTTGTTGATTCATACAGCTGTTTATATATTCACAATAATTAGTGAACAGCGGATTAAGTGAGTAGTGGGTGCCTTGCTAGTCCGCTGTTTTTTTTAACTTTGTATTATTGAAAGAGCAAGACATTCAGAGAAAAAGAATTAAGGAGTTAGAGGCAGAAGGATACTATGTAATCAAATTAATGAAGACCAATAAGAATGGGATACCAGATCTTATAGCGGTTAAACCAGGGGAGAACGTATTGTTTTCTGAAATAAAAACTAAAACAGGTAGACTGTCTAAGTTACAAGAGTATAGACTAAAAGAACTAAACAGCAATGGGTTTAACACAGAAGTATATGGAAAAGAATAATATGGTGTCTCTATCGTCAGACGTTATACTTAAACTAAACTATGAGAGTGAACACTTCTGTGATATGTTCTTTGATAGTATTGAAATGATTGACAATGATTTAATTCAAATGACATCACTTGGCTTAATTATTGAGAACGAAAAGTCGGAGGATACCTACCTTGAGGTACAGGCATCTTGCATACATACAGGAGAGTATATTATATTTAACTATAATAAAATTGATGTTGACAAGTACCTAGACATAGTATTAGAGGGTAATATATTTAAAACTAATAGTGATAAAATACGTTTGATATGTTAACAACTGAACAAATAGAAAACATACCAGAGATGATTAAAAGAGGTATGCCTGTTGATACAATAATATCTTTATATAAGTGTTCTGAGGACGACATACTTGGTGCATTTTTAAATAACATTTACATTATAGATGATGATGTAGATAGATTATTAGATGGTGGAGAACCATTGGACGAGGAGGGGTGGTATGTAAAACTTTTAACACAACTAAATTAATGGATATTTATAACGAATTATTTAACAACATAAACAAAGAAATAATGAAGAAAAGATTGTCATATAACGGCAAGAAGGTCTACATAAAAACCCTAACCACTAACTATGCGATAGTTAGCTTCAATAAGGAAGAAAGAAAGGGTTTATTTAAGGTAGATATTAAGAACCTTGTAGAGATAGAATAACAATAAAACACTATCTATAAACCACTTAGAAATAATTGGTAATGGGAATCGTTTCGCAAAAAATCAAATCAAATGTCAGTAAAATCAAATAACTCAAACACAATAACTTACATCAATTTCGTAACTAATCAGATACATAATCACGCTGATGATATATACGAAGCACTAATGGACCAAGAAGATCCAGATCTTCAGAGATCTGTTGACTCACTAATTGATGTTCTACTTGAATTAAAAACAAAATGAAACAATATATGAAACACGCCCTGTCATTGGTAAATGATCAGGGTAAAAGTCTTTCGTATTCTGCTAGGAATGTAAAAGATATATACGACCTACCCGAAACTGTTAACGCTATAAGAAAAAGAATAAGTAGGCAAAATAAGAAAAAGAATAACCCTGCAATTTATGAAGAATGTAATAGGGTTGGTATAAATATTGACTCTGTATCTAGCTACTGGTATAAGGGCAAACACTTTAGTATAATGGCTAAGGGTTCCTCTAAACCAACGTATGAAGATATTAGAGAAGATTTAATAAAAGAGATGACAGAGTACGCACCAAAGTATCCTGTTATAAATAGAGAGAAGGTCAAGGATGGGCACTTACTAGTGGTTGATCCAGCAGACGTACACATAGGAAAGTTAGCTAAGGCTGTTGAGGGAGAGGAGTACAATACCAGCATCGCTGTGAGGCGTGTTAAGGAGGGCGTACAAGGACTTTTAGATAAATCAGTAGGGTTTAATATAGATCAGATACTATTTGTTGGTGGTAATGATATTCTACATGTTGACACACCTGGTAATAACACAACGTCAGGTACGCCACAGAATACAGACGGGATGTGGTATGAGGCTTTTTTAAATGCTAAGAAGCTATATATAGAGTGTTTAGAGATGCTAATTTCAGTAGCTCCAGTTCACTTTACTTTTAATCCAAGTAACCACGACTATGTGTCTGGTTTTATGTTAGCGGATGTCATTAGTTCTTGGTTTAGAAATTGTGATGACATTACCTTTGACACATCTATAAGACATAGGAAGTATTACAAGTACGGAACAAACCTAATTGCTACTAGTCATGGAGACGGTGCAAAGCAGGCTGACCTACCGCTGCTTATGGCTCACGAGGCTAAGGAGGATTGGGCTAAGACTGATCACAGGTATGTGTATTTACATCACGTACACCACAAAACATCTAAGGATTACATAGGGGTAACTTGCGAGTCTCTTCGATCACCGTCTGGAGCAGACGCATGGCACTCTAAGAAAGGGTATATGGGAGCGCCTAAAGCTGTGGAGGGATTCATACACCATAAGAAGCATGGACAATGTGCTAGATTAACGCACTTGTTTTAATTTCTTCTAATTCTAGGTTTTCTTTTAGCTCTAGGAATTCTTTTTGTTTCCTCCGTTCTTTCAATAAGTAATTCTTCTAATTCCTTTTCACTTTCACCCATTAAGTATTGAAAACTAGGATCTCCATAGTTGGTTCCTCTATTTAAAAATATATCTATTATCCCTTGCGGCTCTTCTTTTCTTACTGATTCCACTATTTTATTTAGCTTGCCAAACATAAATGTAACTTTTTTCTTTTCCGAATCGGTTAAATCATCCCATTCTTTACCCTCAATCAATAAATCTTTTAATTCTGTAAAAAATTCTCCACTTTGTATTGCTTTCCCTATTATTGGAGGTAGATTAAATTTACCAGGCCTCCCTTTTATTTCATGTATAATAGCTTGAGGTATGTAATTAACACCACCCATACCTTGTAAGTACGATTCGAATGTTCCTACAAGAGTGTCGTAAGCAATCTGTTCAGCATCTTTATCGGTCTTTTTTTCATCTCCATTAAGTATTGAATTTGCAAGTAAAAATAAACCTCCTTGAGAAACAACATTAAATAAATAACCAGCAGAAGTCCAGTACGACCAATTCTTAAAACCACTCCATCGTTCTTTAGAGCTGTTAGACTTATCAGTCATATTTATCCAGCCCTGCATAGACTTATTAAACGCTTGAATTTGTGCTGTTCTATATGTTATTAATAGTTTCATCATTTGATTTCTTTGAGCAGCACTTAAGGTGTACTCAGCGGATGATTGTTGAGCTTCGTTAGACTCTGTTCTAAACCTTTTGTAAGCTTTTTCGTAAGCATTTTTATCTCTAAAACCTGGTGCTGTTGTTTTAACTTTATTGTATTTAGCCACAGCAAAAGGAATACCACCCAAAAGAACACCGCCCATATCTCCAAAAGTAACAGGACTCATAGCGACTTTTTGATAAAAATTCCAAGCCTGTTGAGGGGTTCCTTTTAATGCTTTTTGACCTTGTACTTTTAAATCTGGATCAATATTAGACTTAGTAAATCTATCATAAATAAAGTCGCTTTTTAAAATATCCATAGCAACTCCTCTGTTTTCTTTATTAGAAAAGCTATCGTAAAAACCTTTAACCCAATCAGATGGAGTTATACCATCTTTAGCTCCTACAGCTGCAAAATGAGTAAAAGAAGTTAATTGTTTTGGTATATTTCCTAAACTAAACCCTAATTGCATAGTAATACCAGCTCTATTAAATCCACTAATAATATTAGCTACTCTATCAGAAACAGTATTTTTAGGGTCTATGATGTAGTCTAAGTTTTCTTTTAAGTATTTAAAATTTAATGGTCCTATTTTTTCATATATCTTACCCCTTGTGGATGAGTTAAATAATTCATTAACCATTTTAGATACGTCAATATAGTACTCCGCATGTGTCATATTTTGAATATAATCTACAGCTTTGGTTCTAGCACCATTAGTTTCAATATTTAATTTCGATGTGCTTTGTAAGTCCTTATCTTTCAACCTGTCGGTCATTGCAGAAGCATTGTGAAAATTATTTGTACTATTTAATTCGTCTATCTCTAATTGTGATACAGGTTGCTTCTCTTCTTTACTATCAATCCTTCCAGTAGGATAATAATTCTTATCAATAACTGGTCTGCCTGTCACTTTTTCAATGATAGGTTTAAATATAACAGAAGTTTCTGCATAAAAATCTAAAAAAGATTTAGCTAACTTGAAAATCTTCGGATTATTTTTTACATATTCATTAAAAGCATTCTGGTCTATTTGTGATTCCCTTAATATGTTTTCTTGTTTTTCCGCTATATCTAATAATTTTTTCTTTTCTTTTTCATTATTTTCCTTCTCAGCTCTTCTTCTGTTTTCTTTAGCTCTTAAGGCGTGGATTGTTTTCTCTATTTCTAAGTCTACTATTTGCTCATTAGTTAAAAGTCTATTTCTATTTTTTGTATCGAGACCAGATACAGTTTTATCTAAAAACTTATTAGTTTCTTTTAAGCTTCCTTTAAAGTTTTCTGTTAAAAATTTCTTGTATAAATCATATAGTTGCTTTTCTCTTTTTTCTACTAAATAAGGAGCGTCTTCAGTTATTTTGTCAAGTAATTCTTGCACAGGTTTTTTTAATGTAGGACTACCTTTAGCTACTCTCATTAACTGTGTCCTCACATTTGCTACAGATTTAGTCGGATCAAAAACAAACATAAATCCTTTTTTAAACTTACTAGGAATAGGTTGTTGTCTTCTAGCTATTGACATAGTAGTGGTTTCATACCCAGTAGAATTATCAAACGAAACATCTGGATTGTCTTTTATAAATTGTTTAAACCCACTTATCGAAGATATTAAGTTTCCATCAACAATAACCATTCTATCACTAGTTGTTTTTAAAAAGTCTTCCGCCTCTTCCTTAGAGTTTAATTCCGTACCCTTTTGTTTTGTTGGTCCATCAGCATACAAACCCTCAGCTATCTCACCTTTTCTTTTTACAGATGCAATTCTTTCTGCTTTTTCTACAGCTTTTTTACTTTCTATACCTTTAGATTCTATACTAGACAATCCATCAGCTATAGCTTTAACCTGATCATAACTCATAGAGTTTAAGTCAACACCTACAAGCATAGATTCTAATTCATACACCTTAGTTTGAGCTTCAGGAGACATTTTAACTTTAGCCCTACCATCTTTTACTTTTGGTTTAACAACACTTTTAATTGTTTTTTGTATTTTTTTTATTAATATTTTCTTTTCTTTTTCTTGCTGCTCAGGGCTGAGTTTTTCTACCTCTTCTACTTCTTTTGTCTCAATTGCTTCTTCAGGTTTTTTT
>TARA_Y100000385_G_C13109366_1_pt1:0-10000 | contig 17240 bp, 18 predicted proteins | sample TARA_Y100000385 | Tara Oceans TARA_Y100000385 (sample SAMEA2620980) | marine metagenome | biome: marine biome (ENVO:00000447); feature: surface water layer (ENVO:00002042); material: "saline water (ENVO:00002010), including plankton (ENVO:xxxxxxxx)" | depth 5 m
TACTTTGTTCTTCTAAAAATTGTAAATGATTCTTAGGGTATTTTTTTAATTCCCTTTAAATTTAAAAAAGCATTTATCTGATTTAATAATGATAAAAATAATTTATACTCGAGGATTAATAAAGAAAATGGGATTGAATTACAGAAAAAGCTTTCAGATTTAAAACTATCAAGGTATTACTTTTAGCTATCAATAGAAAGTTACCAGAACATTTTTGCTAGCAGTTAAAAATTCAGTAAGTAATTCAAAAGTTATAAAATTAAATCAAATCATTAACGACTTCAATACCTTTAAAAATTCTTATGTCTGCAAATTTGATATTAAAAATAATTAAATTTCATTAATATAATATATAGTTGTTAATTTAATTGTAAATAATTACCGTTTGACTTAATCTTTACTTAATCTTTTTAAATTATAGTGGACAAACTAAACTCTGTTTTGTATACTTAGATAAAATAAAAAAAATAATATAAGTATTCAATGAAAAAAGAGTAATCTAACGGACATTGTTTAATATCTTTAATTTTATCTCCTATAATATTAAAATTTAAGAAAACTAAAGTTATTAGATTAATTTAAACGATTACTTGAAATACATAAAATTTCTTTAAAACTCTTAATAAAACTTCATATTCTATGGTATTAGTGATCATCTGCTCTCCCTCTTGAGATATATTATCATAACAGATAAGTCTTATTTTAAGACTAAACTTTATCAGACATTTAGACATTATTCGGAGAGAAACTTTATTGATAGGATATGTAAGATAAACTAAAAACTTTAAGTTTTACTAAGAAATTTGATATAATACTAATAAAATTATGGCTGTACCTAAGAAAAGAACCTCAAAAGCAAAAAAGAATAGTCGTAAAGCGAATTGGAAAAAAAAAGCTGCAAAATCGGCCCAAAAGTCTTTATCATTAGCAAAATCTATTTTGCGTGGTAAAACAACGAGTTTTGTATATCGTCTTTATATTGACGAATAAAGTAATCTAAATTTAGAAATCTTAATTTCTTGTTTAAAATTTCTAAATTTTACATATTGATAAAATAAAACTTGCGGATGTGGCGAAATTGGTAAACGCGCTAGGTTTAGGTTCTAGTGACTTTTGTTTTGAGAGTTCAAGTCTCTCCATCCGTATTTAAAAAATTATTTAAATAAATTAGTATATTCTATGGTTCTTCCATTTACTTTACAACAATTACGCATTTTCAAAGCCTTAGCTACCGAAAAAAGTTTTACTCACGCTGGTGAGATTTTGTTTATTTCTCAACCTTCAGTAAGTAAACAAATCAAAACGTTAGAAGATCATTTAGGAATTCTATTACTAAATCGAAACGGAAATAAAATTTCTTTAACTGATGCAGGTAATATTTTTCTACAATATTCTGAACGAATACTTGCCTTATGTGAAGAAAGTTGTCGGGCTTTAAATGATTTAAAAGACGGTGAACGAGGAAATTTAAAAATTGGTGCAAGTCAAACTATTGGTGCATATTTAATGCCACGTGTTTTAACTTTGTTTGCTCAAATTTATCCGCAAATTAATTTAAATATTGATATAAATTCTACACGATTAATTGCAAAAAAAGTTGCAGATCGAATGATCGATATTGCTATTGTAGGTGGTGATATTCCTAGTTACTTAAAAAATAATTTAGAAATTGAAAATTTTATTGAAGATGAATTGGTTTTAATAATACCTAAGTTACATCCGTTCGCAAGGATGGAAAAAAAGACAGTTAATAAAGAAGATCTCTATAATTTAAATTTCATAACATTAAATTCAAATTCAACAATTTACAAATTTATTAACAATATTTTAATCAAAAACGATATTCAGACTAAACAATTTAATGTAATTATGGAGTTGAATTCAGTAGAAGCTATAAAAACTGCTGTCAGCCTTGGATTAGGAGCTGCGTTTGTATCATCTTCAGCAATAGAAAAAGAAATAGAATTAAAAACAGTAGAAATTATAGCAATTGAAAACCTTAAAATAACGCGAACATTATCTATTCTTACAAATACAGATTCGCATCGATCAAAAGCTTTTGACCTTTTCTATAAGCAATTATGGCTACTTAAAAAATTATAAAATTGTCTAGTTATAATTTTGATTGACTTAATTCGAGTTTATTTTGTAGTATTATTGTATAAAAAGAAAAAATCTTCTAAATTATGAAATACGCAATTGTAGAAATTAGTGGAAGACAATTTTGGATTGAAACAGGAAAATATTATGATTTAAATCGTATTCCAACTGAACTTGGAACAGAGATTACATTGAATCGAGTCTTATTGATTAATAATGACGAGAAGCTTTTAATAGGTGAACCCTATCTAGAAAATGTAACAGTTAAAGGTGAAATTTTAAAACATTTACGTAGTCGTAAAACTATTGTTTATAAAATGCGCCCAAAGAAAAAAACGCGTAGAAAACAAGGGCATCGTCAAGATTTAACTCGTGTTCTTATTAAAGAAATAAACATCAATTAATATTTAAGGAATAAAAAAATGGCACATAAAAAGGGTGCAGGAAGTACAAAAAATGGGCGTGATTCGAATTCGAAACGTCTAGGAGTAAAAAAGTTTGGGGGTGAAAAAGTAAAAGCTGGTAACATTTTAATCCGTCAACGAGGTATGAAATTTAAACCTGGGCTTAATGTTGGTTACGGAAAAGATTTCACTTTATTCGCATTAGTTAATGGAACGGTACAATTTGATTATAAAAATACTCAACATAAACGAGTAAATATTATTACTTAGTAAAACTGTAGAAATTTTTTAAAATGTTAAAAAATCTATTTAGAAAAAATTCCATCACAATTCAATATAAACCATTAGTCAATCAAATTAATAGTCTTGAAAATAATTTAAAATTATTAACTGACACAGAATTAAGAGATAAAACATTTAAATTAAAAAAAAAATATCAAGAAGAACAAAATTTAAACTCATTGATTGCTGAGTCATTTGCCATAACGCGGGAAGCGAGTTTACGAACTTTAGGTCTTCGCCATTTTGATGTTCAATTAATTGGGGGCTTAGTTTTAAATAGTGGAAAGATTAGCGAAATGCGAACTGGTGAAGGAAAAACATTAGTTGCAACTTTACCTGCCTATTTAAACGCTTTAACGAATAAAGGAGTTCATATTGTTACTGTAAATGATTATCTAGCTAGTCGTGATCAAATTTCAATGGGTCAGATTTATAGATTCTTAGGCTTAGATACAGGTTTAATTCAAGAGGATATGACCTGTTCCGAACGACAACAAAATTATAACGCGGACATAACTTATGTAACAAATAATGAAGTAGCGTTCGATTATTTACGAGATAATATGGTCTCAAATCTCAATCAAATTGTTTTACCCCCTTTCAATTATTGTATTGTTGACGAAGTTGATTCAATATTTATTGATGAAGCACAAGTTCCATTAATTATTTCTCAAGCCGTAAAAACTTCTATTGAAAAATACATCGTCGCAGCAGAAGTTACTGAATATTTAGAAGTTAATATTCACTTTAAAGTTGATGAAAAAAATAAAAATATCATTTTAACTGAACAAGGAACAACTCAGATTGAAAAAATTTTACAAGTTGAAGATTTATATAATCCAAATGATCCTTGGATACCTTATATTTTGAGTGCTATTAAAGCAACATCTTTATTCTTTAAAGATGTTCATTATATTGTTCAAAACAATCAAATTATTATTGTCGATGAATTTACTGGTCGAATTATGCCGGATAGAAGATGGAATGAAGGTTTACATCAAGCTGTTGAAGCGAAAGAAGGGGTCCCAATTCGACAAAGTACAGAGACGGCAGCATCCATTACGTATCAAAACTTTTTCTTATTATATCCTAAATTATCAGGTATGACAGGAACAGCTAAAACATCTGAATTAGAATTTGAAAAAATTTATAATTTACCCGTCGAACAAATTCCAACAGCTCGGCCAACTCTTAGGAAAGATTTACCAGATTTTGTTTATAAGGATAGTTTAACGAAATGGACTGCAATTGCTCGAGAATGCAAATCTATTGCAAATACAAAACAACCCGTTTTAATTGGAACAACAACTATTGAAAATTCGGAAATGTTAGCAGATTTATTGAACGAATATAAATTATCATATCGTTTATTAAATGCAAAACCTGAGAATATAAAACGAGAATCAGAAATTGTAGCTCAAGCAGGAGAAATTGGCAGTATTACAATAGCAACGAATATGGCAGGACGAGGGACAGACATTATTTTAGGTGGAAACATTACCTTTAAAGTTCGAAAACAACTTTATAATATTCTAATTTCTTCTAAGAGCCAAACTATTTTAACAAAAATAAATAGTATTTTTCCGTTAGTAAACAATTTTATCTTTGCATCACAAAAATTTTTAAGTGTTTTAACTTCATTAGGTAACGATCCGGAATTTTTGAGACTCTCGTCCACTGAAATTTTAAAATTTCTGAATGAAATTGATCAAATTCGAATTCCAAAGATTTCATATCAATGTTCAATTAAATTTTTACTAAGTGAACTAGCGAAACTTGAAAAAAAGACACAAAACATCAACAACAAAATTGTTAAAAATTTAGGTGGACTTTATATAATAGGAACCGAACGAAATAATTCACGTCGAATAGATAATCAATTACGAGGTAGATGTGGACGACAAGGTGATCCAGGTCGTTCTCGATTTTTTTTAAGTTTAGAAGATTCTTTATTTCAAAATTTTGCAGGTCCAAGACTGCAAAATTTTATGCAAAATCAATTTGATGAGCTACCACTAGAGGGAAGTGTCTTAACAAAAAGTTTAGATAGTGCGCAGAAACGAGTGGAAGAAAGAGAGTATGATCAAAGAAAATATTTGTTTGATTACGATGATATCTTAAATAAACAACGTACTATTGTTTATTATGAACGAAGAAAGCTTTTAGAAAGTCAATCTGTCCGTGAATCGATTTTAGCTTATGGTGAGCAAGTGATCAATGATATTATAAATTTATTGCAAGATTCATTATTTACAAAAAATAAGTCGGTAATGATCGAATTATTTAGAACACGGTTTTCAAGTTTAGATAGTTATTTGAATAATCTAGACCCCACCGAATTAAAAATTTGTTTATTCCAAGAATTCTGGTTGTCGTATGAAGCCAAGATCATAGAATTTGAAATATGTCAAATTGGGTTAATAAGATCTTTCGAACGTACAATAATACTTTATTATACTGATATTGCTTGGAAAGAACATTTACAAAAAATTGCATTATTACGTGACGCTGTAGGGTGGCGAAGTTATGGACAACGTAATCCATTATTCGAATTTACCGAGGAAGCTTATCATTTATTCGAAAACAGAAATGTGACAATACGACATTTATTAATCCGTGATTTTTTACAATCTTTTATTTTATAAGAAATTAAATCCGTTTTTATTAAAAAAAAAAAATAACTATATTTATGACAAAACGTACTCTATCGAACAAAAGTCGTCGATCTATTTTAAAAGTCTCGGGCTTTCGTGCTCGTATGGCAACAGCTCAAGGAAAAAAAATAATAAGAAACCGAAGAAAAAAAGGTCGAAAAAAGTTAGCAATTCCACGTTAATTAGATAAATTATTAGAGTTAATCACACTTGTTTTCTCTAATAATGCACAATTTTTTATAAAAGATTAGTAGAATTGGAATTTATTAATTAAAATTTTAATCAAATGATTTTTATGAAATTTACTGATGAATTAACCCTCTTATTAAAGGCTAGGTACCCTATAATTTATATTAATACAATTGAAGAAGACCGTGTAGAATATATTATTCGTAAATATATAAAAACAAGTTTGAATAGGAGTATTTATAGTTGGGATTTTATTGATGGCTATACAAATAATCCCAATAATGAAGGATTTGCCAAACGAAATCCAGTTCAAGCACTTGAACTTATTGAACGATTAACGCCCGAAACGCCTGCATTATTTTTATTAAAAGATTTTAATAGATTTTTAACAGATGTTGCAATTTCAAGAAAATTAAAAAATATTAGTAGAATTTTAAAACTTCAACCAAAAACAATTATTATCATTGGATCAGAATTAAATATTCCAAAGGAACTTTCTGATTTAATTACAATTTTACAATTTCAATTACCAATTGAAAGTGAAATTAATCATGAATTAAAGCGATTAATTGAATCATTAAATATTACAATCGATCAACAAGTTCTCGAAAGTTTAACAAGAGCATGCCAGGGATTATCACTTGAGCGTATTAGACGTGTGTTGTCGAAAATTATCGCAACTTATAAAACAATTGATGAAAATAGTATAAAGCTTTTATTAAATGAAAAAAAACAAATTATAAGTCAAACAGAAATCTTAGAATATTGGTCAGTAACGGAAACAATTTCTAAAATTGGGGGGGTTGATAACCTAAAAGATTGGTTAAAAAAACGAAAAACGTCTTTTGGTGTACAAGCATCTAATTATGGACTACCAACTCCGCGGGGGTTATTACTTGTAGGTATTCAAGGAACTGGAAAATCGTTAACGGCTAAAGCGATTGCTACTGAATGGCAATTACCATTATTAAAATTAGATGTTGGAAAACTTTTTGGAGGAATTGTTGGAGAATCAGAATCTCGTCTTAGACAAATGATTGAAGTTGCAGAAGCAATTTCACCATGTATTCTATGGATAGATGAAATTGATAAAGCTTTTAGTAATAATAGTAATACAGGAGATAGTGGAACGAGTAATCGAGTGTTAGCTACATTTATAAGTTGGCTATCAGAAAAAACAAAACCTGTTTTTGTAGTTGCAACTGCAAATAATGTGGATCTTCTACCCCTAGAAATTCTCCGAAAAGGTCGATTTGATGAAATTTTTTTCTTAGATCTACCTCGAAAGCAAGAGCGGGAGCAAATTTTTAAGATTCATATTCAAGAATTTAGACCTAATCGCAAAGAGTCATTTGATTATTCGAAATTAGCCCAACTTTCTGAATCATTTTCAGGGGCTGAAATTCGCCAAAGTATTATTGAAGCCATGTATACTGGTTTTTATGAAAAAAGAGAATTTACAACAGAAGATATTTGTTTAGCATTAACACAGTTAATCCCTCTTTCACAGTTTGAAAATAATCAAACATTAAAATTAAAAAAGTGGGCACTATCTGGTCAAATTAGGCTAGCTTCTTCAAAATCCATTTCTATCAATTAAAATTTTTATGAACCGAAGTTTTTTTAAATCAATAGCTGATTTAAGATTTGCTATTTTTATTTTATTAATGATTGCGACATTAAGTGTAATTGGAACTGTCATTGAACAAGATCAATCTATTGAAACTTATAAACTAAATTATCCTTTAACAAATAAAGTTTTTGGGTTTTTATCCTGGGATATTATTCTTCGATTTGGATTTGATCATATTTATACAACATGGTGGTTTATTACTCTTATTTTATTATTTGGATTGAGTTTATTAACTTGTACTGTCTTACAACAATTTCCATCATTAAAAATTGCTCGCCGGTGTCAATTTTTCCGAACAACTCAGCAATTTCATAGATTAAATATTTCAACTAATTTACAACATCTATCTTTCTTACAAATATTATTTAAAATAAAGGAGAATAAGTATTCTATCTTTCAACAAAAAAATATTATTTATTGTTACAAAGGCTTAATTGGAAGACTGGCGCCGATTGTTGTTCATTTTAGCTTAATTATAATTCTAATTGGTACAATTATTGGTTCAATAAGTGGATTTAAGGCCCAAGAAATAATCCCTAAAACAGAGACATTTCATGTTCAAAATGTTTTAAATAATGGCCAACTTACTTTAATTCCAAAAGTTTCATTGCGAATAAATGATTTTTGGATTACCTATACAAAACAAACGACCATTACACAATTTTATTCGGACCTTTCAATTTTAAATCTCGATGGCAATGAAATTATGCGAAAAACAATTTTTGTAAATTCTCCAGCAAAATATAATGGGATAGATTATTATCAAACTGATTGGAATATCATTGGGCTAAGAATTAAAAATAAAGATTTTTCAATTTTTCAATATCCATTTATTAATTTACCCGAGAATAAAGAAAAACTTTGGTTAACATGGATTTCAACTAATACTCAATTAAATGAAGGAATAACAATTCTAATTGATAATTTACAAGGATATTGTTCAGTTTATAATAAGGTTGGCAATTTTATCGGTAATTTAGAATTAAATGAAAGTTTAAAACTTGAAAATTCAATTACGTTAATAGATATTTTAAGTTCAACAGGTTTACAAATTAAAGCTGATCCAGGCATTCTATTAATTTATTTAGGATTTTTATTTTTAATGTTTAGTACATTAATTAGTTACATTACTTATTCGCAACTTTGGGTTGTTCAGGAAAAAGAAGTTCTTTTTATTGGTGGGAATACAACTAGAGCAACTTTTGATTTTGAACTCGAATTTTTACGATTAATTAAATAATCTAAATTAGCTTCAAATTTTAAAGATAGATACATGAAGATTAAACGAATAGAATTTGTGGACATATTAAGGGATGTAGATAATGATCCTATTGATGGCCTTGTAGATAAGTAAAATTGTCAGAGGTACATAATTGACGTCGAAACATCACAAAATTTATTTGAATAAAAGAATCAAGAAAAAACCAACTATATTTGACTCTGCACGTTTAAGACTATCGTAAAAAACTAAAAAAATAAACTGTTAGAGAAATCATACAAGTTTATGCGGAAGACACTGAATAGTAGCTAAAACTTCACTAGTTTACTAGTTCAATTGATATCTCTATTTTTAATAGAAGATTGTACAGAATGGGAAGAATAAGAAGAAGAGTAAAACTATTTTTTTATCTTCACCATTCTAGAACCAAATTATTTTATGTTTTATTGAATGGAATCTAAAAAACACTTATAGAAAACAAAATATTGCTTGTCTTACTTAGTTAATTAAAGGAAATTACGAAGTTAAATTATATAATTTAATGCCTTATAATAGATAATGGAAAATTAATAATGAAAAGTTTTAGTATGAATGAGAGAAAGACCTTTTTTTTAAATGGTGAAGAATTTTTTAGTAGTAAAAGGCTAACTTTATTTGATATAATTACTTACTTTAAATATAATTCTGCAATTCTAGTTCTTGAGTATAATAATTTTATTTGTCCTAGAGAAAATTGGAATAATATTTGGATTAACCATAAAGACAAGATTGAAATAGTCACAATTGTTGGAGGAGGATAAGAAGATAATTGAAGCTTAGTTATGAAAATTATTTGTAACGTCTACAATATAAAATATATAAAAGAGGTTTACCTAAAAACCTTATTTAATATTACTCGAATTTATAAACTAATTTAATATAAATTAATTAATAAAACATCAAAAAGTATAATTGATAGTTTTCGTTTTGATCTGTTATTTCCACTTAATAGATAAGTACTTGAAAAAAATTATCATAAAGAACAATAAATCTAATTTTTGTTCGCTTATAGTTTTAAAACTTTAGATTGAGTAGTTTTACTAATAACAGTATAGTCACTTTAAATAAATGTTATGTCGAATCGATTATCTGTTCAACATAGTTTCATAAAATTTAATTTTATCATAGATACTCTATTATTAATAATTTAGATATAATTTAGCTTAGTGTATAATATAAGAAGTAAATAGTTTGGCGGGTGTGGCCAAGTGGTTAAGGCAGTGGGTTGTGATTCCACCATTCGCCGGTTCAATTCCGGTCACTCGCCCCACGCCAAGTATTTACCAGTAAAAAGTAAAAAAAATCAAATATCTATATTATCAGTATACTATTTCTATGTCACGTTATCGAGGACCAAAATTACGCATCACAAGACGATTGGGTAATTTACCAGGATTAACTCAAAAAATATCAAAAAAAACTGCTAAGCCAGGACAACATCGAAAAACTTCCAACGATGGGAAATCTAAAACAACAGAAT
>TARA_Y100000385_G_C13109366_1_pt1:15000-17240 | contig 17240 bp, 18 predicted proteins | sample TARA_Y100000385 | Tara Oceans TARA_Y100000385 (sample SAMEA2620980) | marine metagenome | biome: marine biome (ENVO:00000447); feature: surface water layer (ENVO:00002042); material: "saline water (ENVO:00002010), including plankton (ENVO:xxxxxxxx)" | depth 5 m
CATAAAAATGTTTTTCAACAGGCATTGTATATGGAAAGGTACCAAAGAATGCTTGGGTTAAATTCTCAGGACGTTGTACTTGAGAAGGAGGAACCTGTGTAATATGTTTCTCTAAAAATGCTTTACGTGTTAACTCTGTGTACAGTTCGTTATCTAATGGGATAACTGGCATACCAGGAATATCTGGGTAGCCTAATAATTTAGCAACGGAATAGAATAATTTTTCAAATATGTCAAAAATTATTGTTTGCAATTCTTTAATACGATTGTCTAAAATCATTTTTTAAATGTATTAGTAAAAGTTTATATATATATATAATAATATCTGGTATTTGGCAAATTTAATTTAAATTAATTTAGTTTTTCCTTTACGTTTATAATACTCCGAAACTTTATTAATTGCAAAAAATTGATAATCAAATAATTTTTCCAATAATAAAATTCGAGTTACCCAACATTTAGATTTCTTACCCTTATATACTTCAAGCTTAGTTCCAGTGACAAGATTTTTAAAGTAATTCTCTGTAAAACATTTAACAAATAAATTCTATTGTAAGTCTTGAAAGAAATCTTTCGTTTTTACATCTTATAATACTCATCTTACGAATTGTAATGAGAACGCAATACATCTAAAAAATTCTTGACTCTAAATATAGAATAGCTTCAATGAAAGTATGGGTTTAAAATGGTCGTATTTTTGATGAAGAAAAAAGATAAAAAATTTGGTTGGAAATATGATTCAATATGATCTGAGAGGCTTAAAATAGTCAATTTAATATTGTATTAACTTTTTAATATTTTAATACAACATTAAAAATGTGCTTTAAACGTCTAGAGAAGCAGTCTAATTCCCAAACAAATTGAAACGATTTGAGTCACCAATCGGAATTAGTTGACCAAATACTGCTAGGTCTATTAGCACAAAAGCTCAGTTTGTTGAGTCTTCTATACACTTAAAACAAAACACAACGGTACTATGTACTATTTTACAATTTTTGATGAATTAATAAATATAACTCGAGCAGGCGAAAGAATATAGGCACATGTATTAATACATATAGTAGCCAGTTTTCGTTTATTATAATTAATAACTAAACCTTTACCAAGATCAGTAGCCACGTCCATGATCGCAGTGTCACTCATTCGGCCATAAACACAAGGTATTCCACTAGCGTTAGCTCTAAAATATTGCTTGGAATATATTTATATTGTGTTGAATTAACACTCCGAAAAGCAAATCTACCATGTGCAAGTTTATTTAAAATAAATCTCATGATTTAGTGTTAAAATTGTATAAATTATTTATGATAGTAATAATTATTTAATAAATGTAATAATTATTAATTAAACATAATAATAAATTAAACTTACGGAAAATTTAATTTCGTTAATAATAGGAAAATGTCGTAATAAAATTAAAAATTTTAAAAATAGATTTTAAAAAATTCGAGAGGATTTCTTCGAACAATACACAGAAGTCAAGAAAAAATCAAAATCGAAACGGAAATCATTCTCTATAGAATTTATGACTACAATGATAATTTTCGGAATCACAGTATTCAGTAAATCTAAACCCTCTTTGGCGAAAAAGTATTTCAACAAAACGGGCATAAATTTTTCTCCCTCGAATGGGCTATTTCTATCTCCAACTGGTAGTGATTAAGTACTAATTTCAGAAAAACAAATTAGCTTTTTGACAGCTTACGCGGCTAGTGTGTGGAGCGCAACCATATCTGCAGGTTTGTTTGCAGTTGGTTTAAATTGCAACTTAATTGTAGTCTATATAACTTTAACGGTCCAAGGAAAAATTAAAGAATAACTTTATTTTTATTTTTTGGTCTAACTATTATTTTTTTATTTGGTCGGCAAATAAAAAATAATAATCTACACTTCTATTAAACTTTGGCATTGAACTATCTTCCCAGAAGGTTCCCCTTAAAGTATTGTCATCGATTTATAACGTTTCACCACTAAGTTCGGGATGGATCAGTGTGGGTCCGTTTATTACACCAAAAACACCAAAGCAAAAAGTTGGTAAAAATCTTTAAAATATAATTTATATCTTAAAGATTTTTAAAATTCAAGTCCTCGGTCTATTAGTATATCTTAGCACATACATTGCTGTATTTACACTTAATACCTATCAAACGGTTAGTCTTACCGTGACCTTACTCACTAAAGTGATGAGAATACTTATCTTGAGGTGGGCTTCCCACTTAGATGCTTTCAGCGGTTATCCA
>TARA_Y100000385_G_scaffold291971_1_pt1 | contig 17227 bp, 14 predicted proteins | sample TARA_Y100000385 | Tara Oceans TARA_Y100000385 (sample SAMEA2620980) | marine metagenome | biome: marine biome (ENVO:00000447); feature: surface water layer (ENVO:00002042); material: "saline water (ENVO:00002010), including plankton (ENVO:xxxxxxxx)" | depth 5 m
AACTTGTATTGATATTATCAATATTTATATTTATATTTATATTTATATTTAGTATTGATATTGAATTAGAAAATACATTGAAGTTTTCAAATGCGGTAATAACTTCATCATATAAATTAATATTTAGTCTATGGCAAATATCATCTATTTTTTGTAATTCTTTAATGGAAAAATCTCGACCATAATACAGCACAGAAGATGTCAATTGTAAAAAGAAATGAGCATCTCTTGATTGTCCATTTTGATAAAACCATGAAAGAAATTTTGAGAAATTAGCAACATGCCATTTACGATATTCTATATCATTTAATGATTGAATAAGATCTAAAGATTCTTTCCATAAATTTGTACCATATAAGTATGATGTTATTTTATGTAATTTTGGACTATGAGTTTCATTCCATATTAATACATCATAACTACATTCTTCAAGTTGTATTAATTTTTGAACAAGATCTTTTCTAACTCTTCTACAAAAATAAGAAGCTTTTTGTTGATATATTTTCATACTATATGCATTTTTTCTTAATTTTTTTGAATATTTCCATTTATCAATAAGTAAGATAATATCATTGATGATTGATGATACAGATTCATTATCTTGCATTTTATATTGTGAACTTTATTAATTGTTATTATAATTTTTTTATCAATAAAGTAATATATAATGGGTATATTTTTTTCTTCACCAGAACCAGAACAAAAATCAGAACCTGTAACTGTTCAATGGAATGATCAAACTATTAAATTAACACCAGAAATAGAAAAGCCAGATATAAGAGATAAACCAGAAAAACCAGATGTAAGAGATAAACCAGATTGGGATAGAAAGCCAGAAAAGCCAGACAAGCCAGACAAGCCAGACAAGCCAGAAAAGCCAGACAAGCCAGAAAAGCCAGACAAGCCAGAAAAGCCAGATTGGGATAGAAAGCCAGATTGGGATAGAAAGCCAGATTGGGATAGAAAACCAGATTGGGATAGAAAACCAGAGAAGCCAGAGAAGCCAGAGAAACCAGAAAAGCCTAGGAAGCCAGAAAAGCCGGATTCTGATTTCAAACCAATTAAACCAATTAAGCCAATTAAGCCAATTAAGCCAATTAAGCCAATTAAGCCAATTAAACCAACACCTATTAAACCACCACCTAAAACTTGTCATCCACAGATTCCAAAACCAGCTGTTTTAGCAAGTTTTCATGATAAACTAGGAAGTGATCAATGTGCTTTAAAAATGAATAAAATGAATATTTCTACATTAGATAAAGCTTTTAAACGTCCTGATGTAATTTTAAGAGATAGTAAAGAATTACTTAAACAAAATAAAAAAGATGATATCGATCCAAGAGATTTAGATAAAGATATGAATCAAACTCATACATTAGAGTTTGTCTGTGATAGAAATGGTGAATATTTACCAAAGAAGGTTAGATTTTCCCGAAAGGAATTACAGAAGTTTTTTTAAAAACAATGCAAGTAAAATAACTAAAGTATAGTTAATGGAAAAAATAGCATTTATGTTTTTAGTCAAATCAACATTGCTTAATCAAGAAGCAATGTGGAAACGTTTTTTAAAAAATAAAGAAGATAAATATTCAATTCATGTACATATTGCAGCTGAATCAAACCCTAATTTAGCTGACGGATTATTAAGAACAGGAAGAATTGATAAAATGCATCCGACATCTTGGGGTCATACTACATTAGCGCATAGAGAACTTTTGCGATCAGCGATTAAAGATAATCAGAATCAACGTTTTTTATTATTATCAGAATCATGTGTACCTTTAAAAACGTTTGATAAAACATATTCTTGGTTATTTTCAAAACCGGAAAGTATAATTAAATTACAAGAGGTAGATCAGTCAGCAAAAGATGAACGTTGGACTCCGTATAAAGATGATATACCTTTCGAATATTTCAAGAAGCATGCTGCTAATTATTGTTTAAATCGCAAAGATGCGGAACAGATTGCAACTATGGATGACAAAACAACTAAAATATTTAATGAGATGGAAAATGGAGATGAACATTTTTTATCTTATTTATGGATGACACAAAAATCAGTTGAAGTTATAAATAATTGGTCTGTATTTTCAGATTGGAAATATACAGAAACATTATGTGCTGAAGCTGAAGCTAAAGCAAATAAAAAACACAAAGCATACACAGAGTTAAAGAAGAGAAAAGGTATTACTAACGATCCAGAAAGTTGGAATAGATTAAGTAAAAAACAGAAAAAAGAATTAAAAGATGCTAAAGCTGAAATAGGAAAATTAATGGCATTTGCTCGGGATAATGCCAAGCATCCAAGATTATATTCAAAAATAGATAAAAATATTTTAGCTGATTTAGATGAACATTATTTTGCACGTAAATTTACAACAGATTCTGATATAATTAAGTGGACACCTTTATAAATTATATATATATATATATATATATAAATGGACACTGTTAATCATTTACAAGAGTACATTACTTTTTTGGAAAAATATCCTAGTATTTGCAGAGTGAATTTAAAAACACTGCAAACTGGTGGTAGTGAACAAGATATAATAAACAATACACTTGCACTATCGGTAATAACAGCAGCTGAAGAAGCTAAAAAAGCAAAAGAAAAAGCAAAAGCAGAAATAATCAATAATATAAATGAATATACTTCAGCTAATATTCCAGACGAATTTACGGGTATTCTACGTATAGACAATGAAATTTCAGGTACATATGTATATACTGGTATTCGTGGAGATGGTTTTTGTTCTATTTGGGCTGTACTAATAGGATATTCGTTATTAAATAGAGACAACATAATTCAACCAAAAAATCAATTATTTAAATTATTTAATTGTTTTAGACAAGATATAGAAGAAGATATAGATTCTAATGTTCTAACAAAATTATTAATAGACATAGAACAACAACCTGAAGATTTAAATGGTCTTATCACAAAAATACTCATACCCTGTTTAAAATGTTTGAAACTTATAATAAGACCAGCAATAAGGGAAATATTCAACAAAACCGTGTTGGAAGAATATGAAAGTATATCTATAGAAAAAGATGTTGCTTTAGATAATATAAAAACTATATCTTTAGGTAATTTTCATAGTATTAATGAAGAAAATATAGATAAGATGATTGATCAACTAAAGAACAGAGACACAAATAGTATAGACGGTACTATTCATTTACAAATATTATCTATTTTATTAGATATAAATATACAACCTTTTATTAAAAAAACTAAAGGTGAATTGATTTCTTTTGATAATGATTATAGAAATAGAAGTACAATTTATATTACAACAAATGGATCCCATTATAATGTTTTAATAAAAGATAAAAAAGATAAAATAGATGAACTATATAAAAATAAAAAATTTGAATATTGGTGGAAACATCAATGGCTAGATAAGTATTCAAAAGTAATATATGGTGAAAATGGAATAAAAACCACCGATTATAACTTATACGACAATGAGATAAAAAAACTGGAAAAAAAGATTGATAAATTTATTCCTATTATTAAGAGCCAAGGTTCATATCAAATAATAAAGTTTAAACATTCAGGCAAAGAAAGAGAACAAGTCGAAGAAGGCGAAGAAGAATCAAAAGGACCATAAATTACAATAATATAAATAACTAAACATAGCAATAGTTATATATATTAAAATGCAAGAATGTTGTATTTGTTTAGACCCTTTATTAAAAAAGCCTGTAACAGCCTTAACTTGTGGACATTGTTTACATAGTGAATGTTGGGATATGATTTCTGTAAAGTTTGAAAATTGTCCAATTTGTAATACTCCTCAATTTATAGAAGAAGATGATCCAAATCCTAAAAGTCCTTTACTCATTGAAAATGGGAAAAAGAAAAAGAAAAGATGTAATTGCGATATTTTATAAATAATTGGATTCCATTAAATCTTTCCAAAAAAGCAAAGTTAAAATTAACCTTTAAGTGTTTAAATTTATTTGTAAAGAGACCCTTTTAATTTGGAATGATCAAATGTTTTATTCCATTGTCTAACGATAAAAATAGGAAAATCAAAACCATCTCGGAAGTTAAAATCACCAGAAAAATAAAATTCTTTGATTTCATTCGGACTCATCACAGCTATATATTTACCTGAATAATCACTATCCCAACCCTCTCCAGATGAAGAATCTATAACGAAATAACTATTCTTCTTATTTAGTTTTTTCAATATAGATTGATTAATCCGTATCAATTCTCCATAATGGTGCAGTTTTATATTCGAATTCAATCTAGCATCATATTTATTCCAATTATCTCTATGATTTTCTAACATTTGTTTGATAAAATTATTGTAAATTTTCATATTTTTTTTACAATTAAACCAAATATCTATAATTAAACCGTTGTGTGATGCATTAATCCAAATATCCTTTAAATTATCATAAACATGTGTATTGTTTTTTTTTAAATTTAATATTATTTCGTAGCTATCCAATTCAAGAATAAGGGAACTTGAAAATTTAAGTTTTAGTGTATTTTTTTCTAATAAACATGAATGAACTTTATTTTTCTTTGGTTTTAATTCACTAAAATTAATACTTATCGTTTTAACAAAAGACGAAACATCACAAATAATATTATCTTTAACCCACCTCTTTATTCCATTCTGAGTTTTTTGAATAATCCATGGATTATTATCTTTTCCTATTCTACGGGTTTTAATTGGTTCTGCATGTGCACAATATCCTAATCCTTTCGGAGATGGTTCTGTTCCTTTATATCTTCTTCTTGGATCATTTTTGCATTTTGGCATACTATTTATAATACTGTAGATTTTTATATATATCCATCCTAGTTATTTTTGCCTTATTTTGTACACCACTTAATTGTCCAGAATTGTTTTAGAAAGGGTGTATTAAAATTTTTTACACATTCCAAAGGTTTTTCTATGATCGGGTAATAATCCGTGTTCTGTAATTGCTGCTCGATGTGCAGCTGTACCATAACCTTTATTTTTTCTAATTTGATATAGATCAAGAGCTTCATTTTGATCACATAAAGAAATGATATGATTATCTCTATGTGTTTTAGCTAAAATACTAGCTGCTGCAATACATTTATGTGTTTGATCACCTCTGATAATACATTTATATGGGATATTTTTATATTTATTGAATCTATTTCCATCAATTAGTAAAATTATTTCTTGATCTAAAATATTATATTTTTGTTGTAAATCTTCAACAGCTAAGTGCATTGCTTTAATTCTAGCTTGTAAAATATTTTGTCGATCAATTTCAGCGGCACTAACCATAGCAATGCCAAATTTAGAATTTGTTTTAATGTAATCAACAGCTAGATCACGTTTTTTAGCACTTAATTTTTTACTATCATCAATTAATTCACTATCTTCTGCAATTTGATCAAGAATTACAGCAGATGCACATACTGGACCATAAAAACAACCAGCCCCAGCTTCATCTATACCAACGGAAAGCATTTATTATAATAACGTTTATTACGTTTACAGCATATTTTTCTTTTCAAAACTATTTATGAAAATAATGTGTCAAAAATATAAATGAATTTTGTAAGGTCGGGACCGTGTGGGTCATATTGTACGACTAATATATATAGCAAAAATGGAATAAAAATAGTAGAAAAAAATGCATTACCGGACGATATAAAAACAAATGAGCCAACTTATGATTTTGTTCGTGAATTAGGTATATTATCATATCTTCCCAATCACCCGAATGTAGTTGAATTTTTAAGTACAGAACCACACAAAATATATACTTATTATGGCGGAAAGAATTTACACGAACAAATGCCGAATACAAAAATAGATGAATTAATTAAACAATTAATTAAAGGTGTTGCATTTCTTCACTTATCTAGAGTTGCTCATCGGGATTTAAGTACTAATAATATTGTAGTATCTAATGGTAAACTTCGAATTATTGATTTTGGGATGGCTAGATATATTCCAAAATATTCTATGTCTACAAATGAAGATACATATACTTGGAATGTAGTTTGTTTATGGAATAGACCTCCTGAATTATATAATGTTGAAGATAACTTCAAATATGACCCTTTTAAAGTAGATGCGTGGTCTGTTGGGACATTAATTGTTCAATTATTAGGTGGAGTACCGTGGTTAAATTGTAGAAATAGTGAAGAACAATATGAAACGTGTAAAAATATAGATACTAAAAAAATAGTTAAATATTTGAAAAAATATTATCGAAATCGTTGGGTTGATTTTGCTGAAAATTTAATTCACGGTTTTCTGAAAATAGATGTGGATGAACGATTAAGTTGTATTGAAGCTGCAAATATGTTACAAATAATTCAACCAATAAATATAGATTTAATAAATTACAATCCTATTGTTATGTCAACATATGAATCTTTGAGAGAACGTTGTATTCATATTATGGGAGATATATGTCATGATTTTCAAACACATATTCATACATTTTCATTTGCATGTGGTTTATTTGATAGATATATAAATGATCAAACTGCGTGTTCTGATATAGATACAATAACCCGTTTAAATTTTAATAATATAGCAATAGCATGTGTAATTATTTCATCACGTTTTATGGATATTAAACCTATATTTATTTCTACAGTAATTCAATATTTTGAAAATTATGATGAAGAAAGTATTATTAAATTAGAATATGATATTTTAGATGCTTTAAGAGGTCGTATTATTATTGATGTTATTGATAATTATATTCCTAAAATATATGCTAATATACCTAAAGTGAAAGAATTAAAGGTTTGTGCAAATATTTTACTTTTAAAATATAAAATGAGTGATTTAGTCACTGCAATTGATATAATTTATAGAAATAAAGAACAAAATGAAATAGCAATACATTTACAAAAAATGTATGATGATCGGATATCTTAAATTTAATTTCCAATCATATTATAATATATTGAATATGACAATATTAATAAAAATTGCAATCAAAGCTATAAAAAATATGTATCCTGTTTTAATAGATAATCAAGTTGCTAAAGTATCAAAGCATCTTGCTAATATTTTACAAGCATATTTTGATATTATAAAAGTTCATTCTGTATCTAAAGTATCAATTTCAAAAAAGGTATTTGAAGATAAGATGAAACATCGAAATTATCGTGATCCTTGTATGCTGTTACGTATGTTATTACCGTATATGCATAAATCTGATCGTGCTAAATTAAAATCATTTTCAGTAGATTTACGTTTACAAGATAAGACAAAAGCAGCGATAAAAACATTAGATGTTTTTTGGGATTATTTACTTCCCAATTGGATGGATCTTGTTCCTGGAAATGATGGGAAAATGGTTATTATTTGGACTTCAGAAACATATAAATTGCGTGAAAAAGAACCAAATTCTTTAAGAAAAAAAGATGTAGCTAGTATCTGGAAGAAATACGTGTCTGCAGAATCTTTAAAAAACCCTACTAATCCTCCTATTATTGGTTTTGGAAAAGAAACAGGTCGTCAAATTTTGACATATAAACAACTGTTAGATGGAGCAATTTCAATTGCAGATGCAAGAGATGCATTTACTACTCCATTTTTTACGAGTCCTATGCTTGATGTATTACATCAATTATTGACAATCCATCATTTACTTCATTCCCAGATTGTGACAATAACAGCAGCTACTGGATTAGGTAAATCTACTACTTTGCCATGGATTATTTATAATGCGATGTGTTGTGTTTTAGATACTGAAAATACTAAACTATTTCCTAGAATAGGAGTAACACAACCACGTCAAATTCCAACAACAAATAATGCAACCGAAATTGCTTCTCGTGTATATGGTTTGGTTTCAAAAACTATGAGTGGAGGAGAAGATAATGAAGAAATTGAAGAAATTGATGAAAATGAAGAAAATGAAGAAAATGAAGAAATTGATAACGATAATAATCAATTAACTTTAATTGATTCAGATGACATTGATATAGATAATCAACTTGCGCTACTAAATCATTTTTATAAAGCGAATGATGAAGATTTTGAAGAAGATGAAAATCAAGAAAATGTAGAAAAAGATCCACGTTTAGGTCGTTTTATTCAATATAAACACGGAGATGCTTCGCAGGCAAATGAAACAAATACAGATAAAGAAGGTAATGAGTATGGTTTTATTCGTATTTTAACAGATGGTTCTTTATACGAAGAAGAATTAAGTTATCCAGCTTGGATGAAATTACCAAAATATCATGCAGTTGTAATTGATGAATATCATGAACATAATGCTCGAATGGATTTAATTGCTGGTATGATGAGATCAAGATTACGTCAAATAAATAATACGTTTCCACATCGTCTAATTATTTTGAGTGCTACATTAGATGATGATTTAGAACCATTAAAACATATGTTTAAAGAATCTTTATCAACTTCACCTTTAGATATGTGGTTACATTTAGAAGATCCAGATCGAGAGGGTAAATTAACATATCCAGTTACAACAGAATTTCATAAACCAAATAAAGGATTAAGTTTTGGATCAACTGGTCCTGTAAAAGAAGAGATTGATTTTGGAGAAATTAAGAAACACATTTTACAATTTTTAGAAGAAGAGAAAGATGGAAATGCATTAGTATTTGTTGATTCAAAAAAGAATGTACATACATGTTTGCAAGAATTGGAGGGTAATGTGGCAGAAAATGTTTTACTGTTACCATTATATAGTGGTTTACCGGATAGAATTAAACAAGCATTAGATTTTGGAGGGTTAGAGGGTTTTAATTTTGCACAAAAATGTCTAATAATACATCAACCTCCAAAATTATTTGAAATCGATTCAGCTCCAAAATATACTCGTATTGTTATTGTGGCAACTCGTGTAGCTGAAGCCTCTATTACTGTAAGTGGTCTTCGTTGTGTTGTTGATACAGGTCGGGATTTATTATTTTCTTTTTCTCCAGTGATGGGAGGATCTGTCAGCGAGTCAACTTTAATTTCAAGACAAAGTTATCTTCAACGTAAAGGTCGTGTTGGACGAATTGGTCCTGGTAAATATATTGGTCTATATGATGAACAAGAAATGTATAAATCTAAACGTCGTATAGATTTAGAGGATCAAGGTTTAGATCCTTTAGATATGTTACGCTGGTTTCATTATATGCCAATTAAAGATGTATTATCTCCATCTTCTAAAACATATATTGTATCTCCAAAAAAAGAAACATGGGAATTTAATATTAAATTACTTCAGTTTCATGGTTTAATGACAAAAAAACATCAAATGACATTAAAAGGTTTAGAAACAATTGAATGTTCTCGGGCAATATATGAAGCTAAATTATTTCCTATGCAAACCCCAAATCCGATTGTAAATAATGCAATTGGTTTAGCCATAGGAACAATGACAGCTATTAGAATAGGAAAAATATATGAATTTGTTAAATTAATGAGAAAATTACAAGAACCTCCAGAAGATAAAAAACCAGCGGCAAAGCCAGAAGTAGTTGACTGTCCATGTAAAGGTATAGATGAAACTGAAGATAATGCAACAAGTAATGATAATGATGATGAAGAAGAAATTGTCATACCCGAAGATTGGAGTGGTTATAAAATATTAAAAAGATGGCCAATTATCGAGGATAATTCTTTAACTGAAATAGATTGTGTATATGCAGGATTACAACATTATTTATTTAAATTAGGTAAAGATAATCTATTTCATAGTAATTTTGGATATAAATATAGTAAGCCACCAAATAATACAAATGATAAAGTTTTAGTTTTAGAATTAATGCCAAATATGAGTTCTATGAGTGGAGGTAGTATATTTGAATATAATGGTCAACAAATATATTTTGATCCAGTAATTTGGTCAAAATTAAGTGGTGGATCAAAAATAATAAATAAAGCAGATGCTTCTATTGTAAGAATATATGATACAGAAGATGATATAATGTTATCTATTAAAAAATCTGATAAAATATTAAATTGGGAAAAACCTAGATGGACGGGAAGTGTTTTTGGTATTTCAAATAATATTGATATACCAACTCGTTTTAAACAATTTTATGATATTTTTGAAGGATGTATTAAAGATGAAGATCATATCACAAGTGCAGAATATGGATTTCCTTTATATTATATAATTCGTAATTATGCATTAATTTCAAAGTATTGGAAGAAAGGATTAGATCATTGGAATACAGCTGATTTTAATGAATTAGGATGTAAAAGTAAAAACAAAACATTTTATGAGAAGATTTGGAAGAATGCAAATAAAAAAGAGCAAATGATGTTTCTCGGAATTATTCGTCATACATCGTCTCCAATACCACCAATGAATAAGAAGATTGGATTTCAATGGTGGAAAGATTGGTTTTATATTATGGATAAAGAAACTCGCTTACGTATTACAGAATCTTGGAGTTCAGAAGTAAAGCAACAATTATATCGTACACGATTTTCACATAGATGTAGTACAGGAATGATGTATTTTGTTGTTGGAAAGAATGATATTTTTTCGTTAGAACAATTGCGTAAAAAAAAAGAAGATAATTAAACTTCAATATCAATTAAATTATCTGTAATATATGTTTCAGCTTCTAATTCATAAATATATTTTTTATAATATTTATTGTATAATTTAATTGTAATATATAAAGTCCAAAAATATATAATTGCAATACCCCATAATTCTATAGTAAATATTATTGTGAATAGTAATCCCAAAACACACACTAAAAATGTTCCATAGCCATTTTCTAAAAACCTAAATGATGTGATAATTAATGGGACGGAACAAATCAAAAGTGCTATTTGCTTACTATGTAACGTATTTATAGGATCATCATAAATACTATGTTGTAAATGCATTGATATAAAATAAGTCATTGTAAATATTATTACAGTGTAGATTATGGGGAAACATATTTTAATTAAAAAAACTATACAGATATTTTTAATTACATCATTTTTTTTCCATATATATGTTTTTTTACAAACTGTACATATATCTTCAGCTTCTGGATTATCAGCTGTATTGATCCATTCCATAACACAAGATCTATGTACCCATTTCGACGTTCCATCGCAATCACATGGACTAATTAGATCAAATTTATTATCATCGTCTAAACATATACGACAAGACATTAAATTATGAACAATTATTTCTTTTATAATAAATTATTTATAGAAAAATAAAAATGACACGATGCAATGCTAAAACAAATACAGGTCGTAGATGTAAAAATAAAGGAAAGCTATATGGAGATATGTTATTGTGTACATTGCATTGTAAACGATATAAAGCAGCATGTTGTATACAAAAAGTATGTACATCATGGCTGTATTATTATCTTGATAAGTCTTTTCCAGAAATATTACATATATCTGGAGAAGATACATGGAAATCAGTCCCGCGACAATATATTATACGATTGCCTGATGCCGAAGAATGGTGGGATATTCGTTTATTATTTCGAAGCATTGAGAATCATTTAAATTTGACAAAGTATGGATTGTGTGCAAATAATATACCTGAATCACCATGGACAAGACAAAAATATACAAGTCAAGATGCCACTCATATTTTGAAAAGAATAAATGATTTAAAATATAGTTTATTCTACAAACAATTACAAACACCAAATGTGGTTATGTTAAGTTTGGTAGCTGTAAGAAAAGGGTTTAATGTCCGTTCAACATTAAATTGTCATATGAGATTCCAATTATTACCTGAAACAGATTCGTTAAATAACTATATCGGTAAATGGGTTGATAAAAAAGTGCCTTTATCAAATTTTGAGAAATTAATTGTAGTTTCGCATCATGTTCCCGGGAGATGGTATAATTGGTTTTTGCAATTTATTAATCAATTAGAAATGGATTAACTATCAATTTGAGTAGTTTTTATGAAATTAGTTTCTTCAATAGTATCCTGCATAACAAAACGCGTTGCTTCAATTGAATGTGTTTGTCCAAGTCGTGCTGCTCTTCCAACGGCTTGTTCTTCAATAACTCTAGCATATTCTGGCTCTCCATTAAATGTGTCAATCAGAGCTATATGAGTAGCTTCTGTTAAATTAGTACCAGCTGAAGCCCGTTCAGATGAAAGTAAAATAACTCTAATATCTGGATTTAATTTAAATTTTCTTATTTTTGATGCTGCATGAAATGCACTACCTTTTATTAATACAAATTTAATATTTGATTGAGTCAAAACGTCTGCGATTAAACGTAACATAGTATCAAATTGTGAAAAGACAATAATACGATTATTATCATTTTCTAAAGTAGTATTTAAATATTCAACAACTGCTGCCATTTTTGTACCCCATTTTTCTGTGGGTGAAATTTGTAACTGTACATTATCATTTCGTACAATATTGAAATCGTTCTTTCTCAATGATGTTCTGCAAAATGGACATTTGATAGTAGTTTGACGAGAATGTTCATACATGGATGAAATACACGGACTACAAAAAGCATGTCCACATATACTAATTGCTGGGACACGATCTTCTAAATCTTCCAGACAAATACAACATTGTTCCTTTAATTTTTGCTCAAGAGAATCAAATATTATAAGTTTAGCTTCGACTGTTGCTATTTCATCTTTTAATTCTTTTAATGTTATTTCATCATATGAATTTGAATTATTATCGGATTGTTTTTGTTTAATTATTTCTATTCGACGATTAAGACGTGTATGTTTTTTTGTATAGTAAGTTAACATCTTATGATGCACTTCATTTAATGTCATACATTTATTTCCTAAAATATAATTACATTGTTCAGATACAAGAACATGTGTGCATAAACGAACCATTTCATCTGGATTACCAAGAGCACTTGTATAAATGATACGTTCCGTTGGTGTTTGTTTTAACATTTTTGTTTTCCAAATAACAGGAGGTATTGAAATATAATTCGACAATGAAGATTTTGTATTTAATCGTATTAAATCTTTGATAAATGACTGATAATTTAGACGACATTCTGTAATATTAATAGGTTTTGTTTTTTCAAATATTAATTCAAAAGCATTTGCCATAAGTTTTTTATTTTTAACACTAATTGTACCAGAACATAACCAACAAAATTTTGATTGTTTCGATAATTTTAATGTTTCGGTATAAATTTCTCTTTGCTTTTTAATACGATTCATCAGACATTCATGTATTTCATCAAAAATAACTCTATCCCATTTGTACGAACTAATACCACCATTTTCTTGTATACATCTGACATTTATTAACAGGTTGTATGGGCAAATAATAATATCATTATTTTCACGTAATTCTATAATTTTTTTGAATTGTCTAATATTTGCAACTATTGTTGCTCTAAGATTAGAAACTTTAATAATTTCTTCTTTCCATTGTTTACAAATTTGTCCAGGACAAATTACTAATGTATTATTTAATTGATGTGCTATAATAAGTCCAATTAAACTATATGTTTTTCCTAAACCTACTTCATCAGTCAAAATACCACCTTTAGCCTTTAAATTTACTTGTGGAAGTGAGTCTGAATTTACTAATTTGTTTGGATATCTATAAATTAATGTATCATTTATTGATTTAATATTATAAATTAAATCCCCTATTTTAGGTATATTGCATGAGTATGTAGGTGGACATTTTTCTATGGTTTTCATCCACGCAACGTTCTGTTCTTGGTGTAGAAACATGGGAATTTTATTGCAATTAGATATAGGTTGTTTTTCATCAGACAAAATAGCTGGTTTAATTTTTATATTATTAAAACAAGAATAAGATAATTCTGATATCATTTCCCATAATAAAGTCGGAACTAATTGGTTGGTATACATAGTTTCTATTATATTCCTGTCTATATAAACATTGACATCTAGTAAAGTATCAAAATCAATTAGTTTAATTGTTTTAACATGTATAAATATATTATCATTACTTTCAGATGGTTTTAATAAATCGCTTAATGAACGATGAAATCGGAATGTGTTATAAAATGTAGCATTATGATTACCTTCTTGAACTATATCTACAAATACATATCTATCAGATGCTTGGGTATTCCAATTTCGAATTGAAAATCTTCTATGATATCCATTTGAACTAATTTTCCTTTTGAAATAGATAGGAACATTATCTAGTGCCGACCAATTATTAATTCTGATAGGGATACTGCCGAATAAGATATGTGAATTTGGGACATCATTTTCATCATCAACAAAACGATGTTCAGACATATTATTCTTTATTTATATAACTATATATTTTCTTATAAGTCTGTTTCATTTTTTATTTCTTTTTTTCTTTTTTAATATTAATGGCTGTAAATACTACAGTAGCAGGAATATTAACTTTATTTGGAGTTTGTTGTCAACTTATAGCAAGAATATTTTATTTGAATGGTTCATTAGATCATGCGTGGACATTATTGATGGCATTACCACCATTCAGCTTAGTTCCTTCTATAATGATATGGGTGGGTGCAATTGAACCAGGAAAAGGAGGTTCTCCAATTGACTGGTGGACATTAGTTCCATTTTTATCATTTATAATGGGGGATTTTATAGTTAGAAAAATAAATGTTAGATCTACACTATTAGGTGGTATTTTAAAATATTATGTTTTATTTTTTGGTTTTCTTATTGCTAATTATTTTCATAAAATATGGTCATGTCCTGAAGAAACAAAAGTAAAATGGCATAAAACATTTTTACAATCAATGGAAATTAGTGGTTGGGCTGTAGCTGTTTCAATTATTGCAGGTATAATTATTCCATTTCTTCCTTTTGCAGGATGGATAATTAAATTAATTGATATGATAATACCTGGATTATTTAGTGGATTAATTATTACATGTATTTATATTTTATGTAACATGCTTCAAAATACAGAACCAGCATATTATTGTACTGAAGCTGGTAATTCAATATCTGCTATAATTGCTGCATTTATTGGTGTAATTATATGTATTATTAGAGAATTTATTCCAATTTAAAAATAGATTTCAATTATAATAATAACGAGCCAATGTTTTGGACAAAGAAATATAAACCAAAATCATTTGGTGAGTTAATATTCAAATATTCATATGTTGATATATTGCAAAAATTATCTAAGAATGAATCAACACCAAATATACTTTTATATGGTATTACAGGCTCTGGTAAATCTACTTTAGTTAAATGTTTTCTCAGATCAATGTTTGGATCTGATGTAGAAAAAATGCAGATTGAAGAAAAAACTATTGCTTTAAAAGGGAATAAGCAATTAGTAATTAATATAAAAGAAAGTCAATTTCATATTGAAGTTGATTTATCTCATTGGAAAAATAATGATCATAAGATTATTCAACATTTGATAAAAAACAGCGCTGCTACGATTACAATTCAAACAGCGCTGTTACAAAATGTAGATGTAGATCTAAAAGATGAAGATGAAAAGTTTAAATTTAGATTTATTATATTTCATAATGCAGAATCTTTATCAAAAGAAGCACAGCAAGCACTTCGAAGAACTATGGAAGTTTATTCGGAATCGTGTCGGTTTATTTTTATAACTTCAACGTTATCATCTTTAATAGAACCTTTAAGGAGTCGTTGTTTTTGTTTACGTATACCTGCTCCAACAAAACCAGATATAACGAAAGTATTAAAGTATATTTTAAAGAAAGAACAGATAAAAGTTCCTTTACAATATTTAAAAAATATTGCAGAAAACTCTAGGAGAAATCTTCAAGAAGCAATATTGCTTCTTCAGCAGTCAGTTTGGAACAAACAAAAATTAAAAGCGTCCATTCAAACATATCCTAAATTAGATTGGTTGGTATTTATTGATTATATTAGCCAATCCATTTTAAAAGAACAAACAGCAAAATCTTTTTTGAAAATAAGAGAATATTTGTATCGTTTAATAATTAATTGTATCCCAGCAAAAACTATATTATTAAAATTAAGCGAATCAATAATAAAACAAATAGATGATGATAATCTATATATGTCAATATGGTCATTAACAATAAAGTATGATCATCGTATTGTACGTGGAAATAAAAGTATATTACATTTACAAGGTTTTATTGGAGAAATGATGGCAATCGCTTCAAATTATTCTAAATCTAAATCAGACATTTGAATAATACTTTTGCATATTTCAGCAGATGGGAATGTAATAACTACTTCTTGATTTGGTAATTTCATTCTTTCAAAATCAACTAAAGTTGATAAACGTTTCCAAAACCATGGTTCAGGAACGATATCGTTAATCTTTTTATTTCCCCTAACATACATTTCATAGCTATTCCAGATTTCATTTGGTTTTTGATATACCGAGTGCTCGTTTTCTATAATTCGCTCTTTCCACCATGACTCTATTGTGTCAGGATCTCTAGGTGAAACTCCAATAATTAAAACTCCATATTTTGTTTTCTTTTTTTGAATTCCAACGCTTTGTAAAAGATGAACAAATGCAGGCACGTTTTCTTTGCCTCCATTTTTCTTATATATTTTAAATAAATCTGCTACACGACATTGATCAACCCGACAACATTCACTGCCAACAAATGTAAGTAAGTCAATTTGTGATTGAATTGGTGTCTTGCCAATTATGACATGTTCTAATTTTTTTTGTAATTCGGAAATTTCCATATGAATGAAATTTTTATTTTGTTTTGATAAAAATGGTTCTAATCTTCTAACAACATTCTGATAATCAGCAACAGCATATCCAAGTACAACAGTTGGATAAACCCAATGGGATTCTTGCAAATTTTTGTTTAAAACATCTATAGTCAAAGCTGTTATTTTTATACAATACGTATCAACAGGATAATTAGAGCTTTTGAGTATATATAGCCAAGCATTTCTCATTGTATTAAAATAAAAATACAGTTCACATTTATATGAAAATTTTCTCTAAGTCATTATATACAACACTATGGCTGATAAACGCATGAAAAAAATGGATAAGCGTATGAAAAAACTTGAAAATCGTATTGAAGAATTAGAAACTGCTTTATCTACTAAAGAAGCTAACTCTACCGCTTCCATGGGAGGTATGGACATGGGTATGGGTGGTATGCCCGGTATGGGAGGCATGGGAGGCATGGGAGGCATGGGAGGTATGGGAGGTATGGGAGGTATGGGAGGTATGGATATGGGTATGGGTATGGGAGGTATGCCAGGTATGCCAGGTATGGGAGGCATGGGAGGTATGCCAGCTATGGGAGGTATGGAAGGTATGGGCGGTATGCCAGGTATG
>TARA_Y100000385_G_scaffold288919_1_pt1 | contig 17207 bp, 12 predicted proteins | sample TARA_Y100000385 | Tara Oceans TARA_Y100000385 (sample SAMEA2620980) | marine metagenome | biome: marine biome (ENVO:00000447); feature: surface water layer (ENVO:00002042); material: "saline water (ENVO:00002010), including plankton (ENVO:xxxxxxxx)" | depth 5 m
AATGATGAAAGCGGAAATATAAATGATGGTACTGTAAATGGTGCGTTACTAACCACTGACCATTTAGGCAACTCAAACAGTGCCTACGCATTCAACGGTACAAGCGATTATATAGAGTTACCTTACTCCACTTTATGGGATTTTGGATTAGGGGATTTTACATTAGCTGGATGGTTTTTATCACTTGATGGAACTAATGATAATATTATTCGTTTTGATAATGGACTCAACCCTTCGAGTCTTTGGGGTATGAGAGTGAATACCTTAGAATTAGAATTTCTTTGCAAGGGAACAGGAGTTGCATACTACCCAATAACATCAAATCCGACTACAACCGGAATCTGGCATCATACAGCAATGGTCAGAAGTTCGAATTCACTATTAATATACTTAGATGGAAACCTGATTCATACGGAAACAACAGCCACTATTGCCGATATTCAGACAAATGGAACGTATTATCCAAGTATAGGAAGACTTGGAAGTTGGAATGGTGAATATTTTACAGGAGATCTGGATGATATTGGAATCTGGAATCGCGCGTTAGCAGAATGTGAAATTGCAAATTTATTCAATTCTCAAAGCATTGATTCAGTTACTGAAAATGGACCTCTGCTTACAGCTGATGTAGCTGGAGCTTCATACCAATGGTTAGATTGTGATAATAACTATGTAATAATTAATGGAGAAATAAACCAATCTTACACTCCTGCATTTACAGGGAATTATGCTGTTGAAATTACTTTAAATGGGTGTGTAGATACCTCTGCTTGTTTCTTGGTGGATTATACTGGAATTGAAGAACTACATCAAAATGAAAATGAGCTAATTATGATTGTAGACTTTATGGGTCGAGAAACAGAATTCAAACCTAATACACCGCTTATTTTCATATATAGTGATGGAACACGCAAGCGAGTGATGAGGCTCAAAGAATAAATTTCAGATAAGTCTTTTAGCAATTAGGGGCTTTTTTGATGCAAAAAACAATGTATAAACAGCATTAAAACGACCGTTTATACTAAACGTTATGAATATCAACTAATTATCAAAACGGCATAGTATTTGAATTAAGCTCCAAGAATTTTAAAAAAACAATTATGAAAAAAAACTTTACCATCTTAATGGTGTTGATTGTACTTTCTGTATTTCAAAATGCCTCAGCACAGAACAATCAATGGTCAGCAACTGACAAATTCAGAAATTGCATGGCCTCCATTCAATCAACAAATAACGAATTAACCCGCTTCAACTATGCCATGAATTACTTCTTGACGGAGCGCGCAACAACCATTCAATTGCAAGATGCATGTCATTACCTGTATAGTGATCAGAAAAAATATGAACTTGGTGTAGCGGCTTATCCAAATATCATTGATAAAGATAATTTCTTCAATATCTACGATGCCTTTACAAAGTTTTCTTGGGCTATCAAGTTATATCATAACACGCAAGAGAAACAACAATTGACAGCATTGGAAACGAACTATCAACTGAATGTTGAACAAGATAACAGCGCAATATATGATTTATTGATTCAGAAGGGTGATCTACTCCTCTCTGAAAATCAGTTTGATGATGCTATTCTTATCTATCAACAGGCTCTTGAAATTAAGCCATCAGACCAAGGAGCAATTGCAAAAATCGATCATGTTGAAGCAATTAAACAGGAGCTTTCGGCTATTCTAGAAGCTGAGAGTCAGCTTAATTCTCAATTTGACGCATTAATTCATAACGGTGATGTATTTCTCTCTGCGAATCAAGTAGATGATGCCATTACAATGTATGAACAAGCAATGGCATTAAAGCCTGGTGACGAATCTGTCTATTTGCGTATAAAAGAAGCAAATAACTGGAAAACGGAACTCTCGGGTATGGTAGAGGAAGAAAATCAAAAACGGAGTCAATATGATTTTCTGATGCAAAAAGGGGAAATATTTGTTTCATCGAACAAGTTTGATGATGCTATTTCGGTATACCAACAAGCAAGTGCCATCTTCCCTGAAGAACAAATGCCATATATCAAAATTGAAGAGGCAAATCGAATAAAACAAGAATTGGCTAACGCAAATTCGGTATGTGTCACAGGTGAAAGTGAATTCAAAAGCATCTTAACGAGCATTGATGATCAAACCTTCGCTGACGATCAGATGGAAATGGCAAAGAAATACATACAAAAGAAGTGTTTCACGATTGAACAAATGAAAGCGATTACACCAATATTCAGTATGGATGTCGATAAACTTGAAATGATCAAATATATGTATGACTATTCATACCAACAAAATAGATTCTACGAATTCAGAGGGTTATTAACTTTTAATAGCACACAAAAAGAACTGGATGAGTTTTTAGTTGGGAAGTAACCATTAATAATAGAGACTGATGAAAGGGAAGCTGAGAAGTTTCCCTTTTTTGATAGTTTACATCAGTTCTATTGTTGACGGCAAGTTGGTAACATCAGCTAAAAGGCATACGGGTTTATGCTTCGTTTGATTATTAATTCTTGATAAACTAAATACTCCATAACTCTCATCAAAAAACAAATAAAAAATTCTCATTTATTTGATATTAACTTTTCATAGCTTCAGAACAAAAGATGATTCGTTTGAGCTTTAAACAATTCAAATAGAATGCTTATTTTTTGCCAAACGAAAAACAAAATGAAAAAACTCTTCTTACTCCTATTTATATTAATTGGACTGTGTCCCTTCTGGGGTAACACTCAAAAGCCAATATCAATTGGCATAATTTCTGATTTTGAAGCTAATGACGCTCGATTTTCATCGCTGAATCAATTAATCGTTGATGAAATAAAAAAAACTGTTGGGATTAAGTTTAAACTGAATGTAGATTCCAGTAATTGGATGAGTGCGAATTGGAACCCTGCTCAAGCCGCTACAAATTATGAATCATTGGCTAATCGCTGTGACCTGATAATCGCCATTGGTGCAAACAGCTTACAAGGTTGGCAACGGGGCGATCTATTTAAAGTTCCAACAATAGGCGTTGGTGTTTTTCATCCTGAAATACAAAATATTCCAATTACAGATCAAAAGACATCAGGAACACAAAATTTCTCTTACGTGCTTACAGGCCAAGACGTACAAGACCAACTAACGACATTTAAAGAAAAATTTCAGTTCGAGAACCTCAATATGCTTTTTGATAGTCGAACGAGTAAATCACTTGATCAAGAACTTTTGAAATCTCGTCTTGAGTTGCTCGAGACAGCGCTTGATTGCAAGATTAATATTACGAAAATTGATGTCGGCGATATCGCATCATCCATTGCTACTATTTCCTCAAGCACCGACGCCATATATGTTGCTGTTCCTTATGAATGGAATAAGAAACAAGCTGTAGAAATTTTCCAACAAATCAATGAAAGATCAATTCCAACGATATCAATGAATAGTGATTACGTGTACACTGGAGCACTCCTTTCACTTTCTGAACGCACACAATTGGACTATATCATTCGAAAGATGGCTATCATGGTAGATGATGCACTTCAAGGTATGGACTTAGCGGAATTTAATGTACAAACACTCAAGAAAAGCGATATTTTATTAAACATGAATACCGCTGAGAAAATTGGATACAGCCCTGATTTCCAAACGATGTTTACATCAAAACTCATCCGCTCAAAACCTTCTTCTTTACCAACCTTTTCAATCGAACAAATCATCCGAAAATCACTAGAAGAAAACCTCGATATTAAAGTTGTATTAAAAGATATCGAGCTGAGCGAAAATGACATTTCTTTTGCAAAAAGTCAGTTCCTACCATCAGTCAATATTGACCTCACAGGAATGGTAATTGATGAGTACCGCCCCAATCCACTTATTGGTCAGGCCCAGCGTTCTATTTTTGGAACGGGAAGAGCTCAACAATTGATCTATTCGGAAGCTGCCTTAGCACAAATTAAAATTCAAAAAATTCTTTTGGAAGCACAGAATCAGGCTTCTGAGCAAGAAATTCTAGATCAAACAATTCGTTGTTTTCAAGCCTATTTTGGCATCCTTCAAGCTAAAACCAATGTTGCCATTCGTAAAGAAAATCTTGGTGCTTTTGACACTAATCTAGAGCTGGCCGAAGTCCGATTTAGAACGGGGCTTCAAAATAATGCTGATGTGTACCGATGGCAAAGCGAAGTGGTTAAGGCAAAGCAAGCACTCATTGAAGCTGAAGCACAATTAATTGTGGCAAAACTACAACTTAACGCTCTTTTAAATAATTCCATTCAAGGCGAATTCGACATTCTTGACGCTACGTTGGATGATGAAGTTTTTCGTTTGTTCTCTGAGAGCAATTTGTCGCGCTCAATATCATCTCCTGAGTCGTTTAATTTATTGACCGCATTCCTAATTGATGAGGCCAAAACGAATTATCCAGCTAAAAAACAGCTACTAGCAAACCTGACAGCTGTGGAAAGGCAAGTCATTCTGAACAAACGCTTATTCTATACACCCACAATTGCGTTATCTGGTCAAATTGATCAAAATTTTTTCAGAGGAGGTCTAGGGTCAGAGCCATTACCCGGCCAATCCTTCTTTAACACCACCTGGAATGCTGGAGTAATTGTTTCATATCCATTGTTCGATCGATATCAACGAAAGATAAATTTGAATAGAAGCAAAATTCAACAAGAACAATTGGAATATCAAATTAAAAATCTAGACGTAGGCCTCGAGCTGAACGTAACAACCAATGCGATTAATGTGCTAACAAGTAAAACACAGATAAAAAACTCTGAAAATGTGGCTATTAACGCAGAAAAGAACTACCAAATAGTGCAACAAAATTACCAAATGGGAACGGTCAACATTACTCAGTTAATTGATGCCCAACTATCTATGATCAATGCAAAGCAAACCTACTCTCTTTCGGTCTTTGATTATATGGTTCAATTTCTAACACTCGAAAATTCCGTTGGATCTTACAGCCTTCTAATGTCGACTAGTGAGAAATCTGATTTTCAACAGCGATTCGAAGAATTTAAACAAAACTACAAATGATGAAGTTAAATAAAGCAGCATTAATCATTGCACTCTTTTCCTTATCGGCTTGCGGTGATACTGATAAGGTGAAAAAAGATCCTATTAAACCAGTTAAACATGTGTCAATTGGAAACAACCTTGGTACAGGAACCAAAACATTTAATGGGATATCCAAATCAGGTTCTGAAACCAGACTCAGTTTTCGATCGAATGGATTAATTGTTTTACTTGATGCGAAAAATGGAGAAAAAGTTCGAAAAGGTCAGGTACTTGCTCGGCTAGATCAAAAAGACATTTCGCTTTCATATGACAAAGCGAAGGCATCTGCGCGCAGTGCTAAATCCCAATTGGACCTTAGCAAGTCAAATTTGGACCGAATTAAGGAACTCTATCAATCGAACAGTGCATCACTGGCAGACTATGAGCAGGCCAAGAATAATTATTCTAGCGCTCAGGCAAATTATGAGAATGCTGTCAAATCTATGAACATTCAATCTTCTCAATTCGAGTATGCCATTATTAAAGCCCCGATGGATGGAATTATTACACAGGTGAATGCTGATGTTAATGAGGTGGCGCAGGCAGGTAGTCCAATTTTTATTATGAACTCAGAAGGTGATGATTTAGAGATCACTGTTGGTGTTCCTGAATCATATATCTCAAAAATTCAAGAAGGGAAATCTGTTGAAGTAAACATTAATAATTCCTCTGTAGAAGGATTAATAACTGAGGTAGCATTCTCTACAGGAGGCTCTTTAACCTACTCCGTTATAGTTAAATTGATTAATCCTACTCCAGACCTCCGACCAGGAATGCCTGCTGAAGTATTATTTGAATTCGAGAGTTCAAAGTCATCTTCTTCCCAACTATTAGTTCCAGTTAAAGGTGTTGGTAACGATGCTGACGGTGATTTTGTATTCGTACTGAAGAAAAACAAAAAAGAGTCGTATGGAGTCCATAAGGTACATGTCAAACTAGGAGAGCTCAAAACAGGAGGATTTGTAGTCATTAAAGGGTTGAATAAAGGAGATCTAATTGCTATTGCAGGGCTGAGAACCTTGTACGATGGTATGAATGTGAAATTGTTAAACTAATCCAATGAACTTAACTAAGATCGCATTAACCAAAGATCGTGTAACTTACACGGTAATTATACTTATTCTGTTTGCAGGACTCATACTTTACAATGCCTTGTCTCGAGACAGTATGCCTCCATACACAATTCGTGTAGCGTCAGTTGTGACAGTCTTTCCTGGTGCCGGACCTGAGCGTGTAGAATCGCTAATTTCTGAAAAAATTGAAACGGTCGCTCAAGAAATACCAGAAGTGGATGTTATAACCAGTCAATCACGGACAGGCTTATCCGTAGTTTCTGTGGCTTTAAAGGACAATGTATCACAAGGTGAACTTCAAGCTATATGGGATAAACTACGTCGCAAAATTGACAACATTCGTGCCGACCTACCTTCAGGAATTTATGGACCAGATGTCAAAGATGAAGATGTCGGTGTTGTTTATGGGATCATGATTGGATTGGAATCAGATGGTTTCGATAATACTGAAACCGTCGACTATGCGGGTAAATTACGAGATAGATTAATGGCTTTGGATGATGCTTCGAAGGTTGAAATTTCAGGCGAAATCGAAGAACGAATTTTCATAGAGTTTAACGACGCTGAGCTATCCAACTATGGTATTTCCGGACAGCAACTTAAAAATATTTTATCGAGTACAAATATCATTATTCCTGCAGGAGAGATTAAATTGGGAGATGAAAGAATTATCATGGAGCCTACGGGTAATCTGGAAAGTTTGGCAGATTTGGAAAACCTAATTATCCCGCTTTCAAATGGTAGAGAAAGTGTAAAGCTCGTTGATATTACTACCATAAAAAGAGACTATATTAATCCTAAAGAGAGCATTGTAAAAATCAACGGAAAACCAGGTGTTTCAGTTTCAATATCGTTAAAGGATGGAGCGAACATCACGAAACTTGGAGAAGATGTTGATCGTGTCCTTGCCTCCTACAATCAGACACTACCTGTTGGTCTCGATGCTAAAAGAATTGCTTCCCAAGATGAGGACGTTGCCCTCAACATCAATAGTTTTGTTTCCAACGTAGTACAGAGTATTATCATCGTTCTACTAGTGATGTTTATGTTTTTGGGAATCCGCACGGGTCTCGTTGTGGCTTCATTGATTCCAGCAGCAATACTCTGCACATTAATGACCATGGGTATCTTAAATGTTGGATTGAACCAAGTATCACTGGCTGCACTAATTATGGCCTTAGGAATGCTTGTGGATAACGCCATTGTTATGGCTGAATCTATGATGGTCAAAATGGAAAATAAAATGTCAGCTATAAACGCTGCCATTTCTTCGAGCCAAGAATTAATGATTCCATTACTCATTTCCTCTTTAACAACATCAGCTGCATTTCTAGCATTTTTCTTAGCAGAGTCCGTAATGGGGGAAATTATGGGGCAATTATTTGTTGTGATAACAATTGCGCTCATTTCTTCTTGGCTAATGGCTCTCACTATTGTCCCTTTGCTGGCAGTCGCAATGATCAGAGTCAAAAAATCAAAAACACAAAAGCAAAGTATCTTTGATAAACTTGGCGTGTACTACAAACGGTTCTTGCAAATAAGCTTACGTCATCCTGCCATTACGCTCGTAACTATTTTCCTTCTTTTTATCCTTTCACTGGTAGGATTTGGTAAGCTCCCTTTTGTGTTCATGCCTGATAGTGAACGTAATCTTGTTACAATGGATATCAACCTGCCGTTGGGGACGAGTATCGAGACCACGCGTGAACAGGTGGAAAAGGTGGAAAAATATATCAAGCAACAACTTCTAACGAATAAGAAAAGAACGAAAGGTATTAAAGATTGGTCCTCATTCATAGGCCAAGGACCGACTTCATATGATGCCGGATATGCTCAACAAGAGGCAAATTCCGGATATGCACATTTATTAATTAACACATCTTCTGGCGAGGAGAATCAATTAGTCATTGATTCCCTCGAAAAATTCTGTCTAGAACATTTACCCGATGTAGACGCTAGTATAAGTCGCCTAGGTTCTGGAGGTGGAGCTTCTACCCCTGTTGCCGTGCGTGTTTCAGGGCCAGACATCTCAGAATTATATTCCAAGATGAATGCCATCAAATCAAAATTGAGACAAACCCCTGGATCTAAAAATGTAGATGACGATTGGGGACCAAAGATTAAAAAGTTCGTGGTTAATATTGACCAAAATAAATTGAGTCAGTCAGGACTTTCAAATCAGGATGTTGCTGTTTCTCTCAATACTTCTTTATCGGGACAAAATGTTGGAGATTTTCGCGAAGGCGACAATACCATTCCTATTATAATGCAATCGAAAGGTAATGATGAACTCTCGTTCAGTAACCTAGAGTCAATTACTGTTTTCGGTCAAAATTCCGGAAGGAGTGCTCCACTCACTCAAATTGCGAGTATACAACCTGACTGGCAGTATGCACGTATCCTTCGGCGTGACATGAATCGGACGATAACCGTTGTTTGCTCACTCAAAGATGGATACACCGCTGGAGAAGTAACTGCCCCCCTCTCTAGTTGGCTTGAGAAGCAATCAGATAAATGGGGAGATGAATATACCTATGAATTCGGAGGTGAGTCTGAATCTAGCTCTGATGCCATGGGGGCGATAGCAGATAAATTGCCGATTGCATTCTTTATCATTATTCTTTTGTTAATCATTCAATTTAACTCGATGCGTAAAACCACCATCGTCATGTCAACCATTCCTTTAGGAATAATTGGAATTGTTGCAGGTCTGCTCGTCACAAGATCCAATTTTAGTTTCACAGCGTTTCTTGGTGTGATCTCTCTAGCGGGTATTGTCATTAACAATGCCATTGTACTTATTGACAGAATAGAAACAGAGCTGAAGGAAGAGAATCGATCAAAGCTGGATTCTGTTATGTACGCCTGCAATGAACGTTTTCGCCCTATTTTACTTACAACTTTTACTACTTCACTAGGATTGATTCCACTGTGGATTGGTGGAGGGGCAATGTGGCAACCGATGGCCATTGGGATCATTTTTGGGCTACTCTTTGCCACGGTAATCACCTTAATATTTGTCCCTGTAATGTTCAAGATTTTCTTCAAAATCAAGAAAAATGAGTAAGCTCAGATCTATATTCGAAAATAACCAGCATTCAATACTTCTTGGAAGTCTTTTGGTGCTACTTTTCGGACATCTAATTGTACCCAAAATACTTATAGCTGATTTTGTGCCGGTTTTCCTGATGCAAAATGTGGTCGTTAGTCTAATCATTTTCTCTGAAAAGAAAATGTGGACAATCACGCTGGCACTATTCTTATTGTTCTTGATTGTGCAGTTTTACCTTATTCCAGATCCAAAGGGTGAGATAAAATCTACTGTAGGATTTGCTTATATCATGTATTTTATTCTGATTTCAACAAAGGTATATCACAAAATATATGCTTCAAAAATAGTTGGTAGGGAGCTTATCTCGGCCGTTTTTTCGGGATTCATAATGCTGAGTACAATTGGAAGTTTTATTTTTCTATCGATAGAATTGTTTTCCCCTAATTCTTTTTCGAACCTGGGAGAAGGAGTTGTGAAATATCATAATATTCGATACTTCAGTTTTATTACTACGCTTACAATTGGATATGGGGATATTGTTCCGATCTCAAATATTGCCAAAAACCTCACTGTCTTAATTGGCTTAGCAGGCAACTTTTATTCGGTCATTGTTACGGGGATTGTACTCGGGAAAGTTGTTAGTGAAAAAAGGAATGTTTGAGTCAAACCGTTCTCTCTGAACAGGGGGCATAAAAAAGAATGCTGATGTGTAAAAGAATGATGGTTCTACCGATGATAGTAATGTTCATCGCATGTGAAAGTAATCAAGAAGTGCAAGAACAAGAAGATGTCCCTCTCTTTAAAGTTGAACTAACAGGAAAAAGCCAGCTGGATAGTATTATTTTATATGATAAGTCGAATGCCTGGGAAGTCATATCCACCTTGAGATTTTCACAAAGTGACATTGATTCTGACACACTGAAAATCGATCAGTCAAAAATTCTACAAATGTATACCTTTACTGAAGGTAAACAGGCGAGCTTTGGTGAATTTATCGCTTCAGATAAAAAGGCAATAACAATGCAGATAAATACAGATCACCCATTCGAATCAAGGAGCTACATAGGAGAATATCGCGAAGCTAACAACTACTTATCCTTCATCAGTTTTCAACAGGATAAATTGTCCAAGAGTATTTTAGATGGACTGGATACTGTAATACTTGAATCTTCAATCAATTTAGCTCAAAAAAGTATCCAACATCGTGCAGAAAAGGTCAGTAAGCCTGATTCAATTGTCGAATATAGTTCGGAGCAGTTCACTAAATTTACAGATATTTTAAGGGGAAAAAATAAAAAATATATTTACAAAAAAGAACTAATTGGCTCGAATGGATTAGCTTTCACACTGCGAGATGCAAGAGGCAAGTCGATCAATCTGTCCCTTTATAAGGGCAAGTATATTTACATTGATGTTTGGGCTACATGGTGCCAGCCGTGTAAAGAGGAATATCCATTTCTCACAAAACTAGCAAAAGAATATTCAGAGGAAGATTTGGTTATTTTATCTATAAGCATTGACAAAGAATTTGATACTTGGACAAAGTACCTGAATAAAAATAAGCTAGACGGCGCGCATTTGTACACAGGGGCAGACAGTGAGTTTGTTCAATTTTATGATGTTGGGGCAATTCCCCGTTTCATTTTAATCGATCGGGATGGGAAAGTTGTAAATTCTGATGAAATAAGACCTTCCAATTCGGAATTGAAGAATTACCTTGATAAATTAATTCAAAAAGAAAGATAGATGTATAAACTAACAATTCAAATTTGGAGCGATGTGGTATGTCCATCGTGCTATATTGGGATGCGGCAATTAAAGTATGCTATTCAGAAACTTCAAGTTGAAGATAAAGTAGAAATTGTTTTGAGAAGTTTTCAACTTGATCCCAACTTTCCGAAGGGAAAATCCATGAGTTCATTGAAACATTTAGCAGAGGTAAAAGGTTATGGCGAATTCGCTGTAAAACAGATGTGTGATCGACTTGACCCTGTAGGGAAATCCTTGGGAATTAATTTTCAATTTGAAGAAATATTGATTTACAATACATGTGACGCCCATAGACTATTGCACTGGGCAAAAACGATGGAAAAATCTTTTGAGCTAGAGGAGGCTTTATTCGATGCTTACTTTTGTCGGGGAAATGATCTTTCAGTGAAGAAAAATATCTTGGATCTTTGTCAAAAAATCGGACTTGATTCAAACTCGGCCAAAGAAGTTCTCGAAAGTAATGACTTTAGCGATAAGGTAATTCAGGATATTGAACTATCTAAGAAGATAGGTGTTCGGGGAGTCCCTCATTTCCTGATTGGAAATAACACGATCTTTTCAGGTTATCGGAGCGAGGGAGAGTTGGAAACAATTATTTCGAATGCACTCAATGAAGTAGAAAAGGACGAGGATACTACTGACGGGAACTCTTGTTCCATCGAAGGAATTTGTGATTAAAAAATCTTTGTAACATTGAAAATCCTACATATCTTTTCATTGATTTAACAAACTATGACATTATGAAAGCAACTTTCAAAATAGTTCTGTTCTCTGCCATCTCGATGCTTGTATTTTCTTGTAATCGAAAAGTTAAAATATATACATCTTTTGTAAATGTTGACTATCTTTTTGATCTGCAACTCTGAACACTTCAAATTCATATCCATTCACCGTAGTTATATTCGTGCTCTTATTGATTTCATTGTCATATCCCTTAGCAAGCAACTCGTCGAATAACTCTGTAAATGTATCCGGAAGTGCATCCTTTTCTTTACATATATCATTAATTTCACATTGTTAGCTTAGTGTAACTTATATAATGGACAAAAACGTCAACCTCTCACTTCAGGTAGTGCCGATAGATAGCACCAATTCCTATGAAATCATTGATTCGGCAATTCATTCTATCCAGAACTCAGGTGTTAAACATGAAGTGCAGCCTTTTGCAACTATCATGGAAGGCAAGCTCGAGGAGTTACTTAAGATAGTATTAGAGGCGAAGGATGCGTCACTACAAACTGGGGCAAATGAAATGATTCTCAATATTCAAATACATCTAAAAAAAGATTCAGATGTAGCCTTCGAGGACAAAACGGAGAAGTTCAAAACTTAAATTCCTCGCTGAATGCCAAAATGCATAGAGAAAGTAATGCTTAATAAGTTTTGTTAGACTAATCTAACTTATTAGTTTTGTAGTGCTAACATGAATGTATGAATATTAAAAACTTACTCCTTTTATTCTTTCTCTCCTTGTTTAACTGTGCTGGAGCACAAACAGGTTCTATTTCAGGAATCGTAACTGCAAATGATTTACCACTCGAATTTACGAAAGTAGTTCTTGAATCAGTGGGCAATGGCACCGTTACTAACGAGGATGGATTCTATAGAATAGAGAAAATTCCTTTTGGAACGTATCAGGTTTCGGCCTATTACGACGGCTACATTAAGAAAACGAAAAGGGTCATTATAAGTGAAAGCTTCCCAAAGCAAACTATTGATTTTGAATTAATTCAGGAGCCTGTGCTTTTGGACGTAATCGTTATTACAGGAACGAAGACGCCAAAGCGAAAAATGAACTCGCCGGTCATAGTTAACGTGATTAACAGCGAAACGCTAAACAACGTGCAGGCATGTAATCTTTCAGAAGGATTAAAATTTCAACCTGGATTACGAGTAGAAACGGATTGTCAAACTTGCAATTATACACAGCTAAGAATGAACGGTCTCGCCGGAGGCTATTCACAGATTCTGATTAATGGACGACCTATTTTTAGTCCTCTCACAGGTCTATACGGTATGGAACAATTACCAACCAACATGATTGATCGAATTGAAGTCGTTCGAGGGGGTGGATCATCGCTCTATGGTTCCAGTGCAATTGGGGGGACAGTAAACGTAATCACTAAAGTGCCCAAGAACAATAGTTACGAGTTAGATTATAACTACCAAAACATGGGTGCCCAGGCGAATGGACATTCAATAAGCGGGAATGTGACGTTAGTTTCTGAAAATAAAAAGTCCGGAGTTTCATTTTTCATGAATCACAGAGAGCGTGATTTCTACGATGCAAATCAAGACAATTTCTCAGAAATTCCACTTAGCAAAAACACTGCAATTGGTGCAAACGTTTTTTTACTTCCAAAGGAGAATCAAAAAATTGAATTGAACTTCAGTAAGCTCCATGAATATCGATTTGGAGGTGAAATGATTACTGATAAGCCAGCATTCCTCACGCAACAATCGGAGGAACGAACCCATAATGTTTGGATGGCCAGTGCAGATTATCAAATCAACTTCAACAATGACAATAGTTCAATCATTACCTATTTCGCTTGGCAGAACACAGATAGAAATCACTACACGGGAATACAACCAGATACAGGAACGGTAGAGTATGACAACTTTATCACTAACCCTCCTTATGGTATGTCAGATGTAAGTACATATAATGTCGGAACTCAAATCAATCATAAAGTCAATAACTTCTTGAAAGGGGAAAACGTCTTCACTTTGGGCGCTGAATATGTATATGATGATGTTCTTGACGATATTCCTGCCTATGGGTATTTAATTGACCAAACCACAACTGACCTTGGCGTGTTTCTTCAAAGTGATTGGGAAATTTTACCGCAGCTCACCTTGCTTTCAGGTGTTAGAATGGACCTTCATAACTTAGTCGACAGAGCTATTTTCAACCCAAGAGCTTCATTGTTGTATAAGCTGAAAAAATTCACGCAATTTAGGGTAAGCTATGGAACAGGATTTAGAGCTCCTCAGGCGTTCGATGCAGATTTACACATAGCATTCGCTGGAGGAGGTATATCTCGAGTGTCACTTTCACCGGATTTAGTTCAAGAAAACTCTCATAGTTTTAGTACCTCTTTCAACTATGATAAATCAATGAAAAGATGGATTGGTGGATTCACTTTAGAAGGGTTCTACAATCAATTAAATAATGCATTCTTTCTCCAGCCAATTGGTCAAGATGCCTTTGGAGAACTATTTGAAAAACAAAATGGAGATGGTGCAAGCGTTCAAGGCATTACCCTCGAGATGCGTGGAAACTTCGTGCGGAAAATCCAACTGGAAGCTGGGTTTACCTTGCAATCAAGCCTCTTTGATAACCCAGTTGAATACATTGACGGAGTTCCTGGGATTCGTGAATTTACCCGAACACCGAATGATTATGGCTATGCCCTTCTAACGTTAAATTCTCCGAATAAAAAATGGAATGGGACACTCAACTATGTCTATACTGGAGAGATGAAAGTTCCCCATTTTGCCGGGGCTCCAAATCAGCATACAGATGAGATTGTTACTTCCAAAGCATTTTCTGAACTGAGTGCGAAGCTTGGTTATACTTTACTGTTGAAGAAAATCGGAAGCACCATTCAATTCTATGGAGGAGTAAAAAACATCTTCAATGCCTATCAAAACGACTTCGATATTGGTAAGAATAGAGATAGTAATTACATCTATGGGCCTTCACAACCTAGAACTTTTTATGTTGGCTTAAAACTAAGTTCGAAGTAATAAGTTTTGAATAGTATTGCTATCCCAAATAAGCCTTGAGTCCTTTTGATCGACTCGTGTGTCTCAATCTGCGAATAGCCTTTCGAACCTTTTTCTGAGCTCCATCGCCTGTTTGAGTTAATTCCTTGAACTAGTCCTTGGAGTGTTCTTTAATGATTAAAGTGAACTCTGTAGCCGGGTCATGAATGCCTGGCGTCATCTCAAGTTTTTGAAACTATTCGTTGACCTCATCGCCATAATAGGTTTCCTGGTCAGTCTCTCCATCGATTGTACTGAAAATAGAAAGACTCTCATGCTCTCCCCTTACATCAAATTATAATTTTCATTTCAGAAGGCGAAATTACCCCCATTTTACGCACCTCTGTCACATTTTTCACTTGTAAAAAACTAAATTGAGCTACTACCAATGCCATCATTATAACTACTGTACTTTTCATGTTCTATAGATCTGAGACCAACGTACACAAATAGAAGTTAGTTTATAGGGACCATAGCGCTGATTTACGATTATTCCGTGATCCAGTCAAAGATGTTGTAGTGTAATATCGCTTGATCAGTTTTTAAAGCCGTAAATTTGCAGTCTATCAATCGAGGATAAAATGAATTTATTAAAACTCTGTATAGTCGCGGTTCTTTTTCTCAGTAGCTGCTCCCTAACTAAAACTACAAACCCATATCTCGATTCGAAGAATGGTTCGGTGGCAGTGGAAGGAGGAAGTTTATGGTACGGAATTATAGGAGAGGGTAATAATACACCAATCATTCAACTTCATGGCGGGCCTGGAGGAACGAGCAATTATAATCTTTCTGAAATAGCTGAAGAGCATCCGATAATTATTTTCGATCAACTCGGAAATGGTCGTTCTGATCATCACAAGGATACTTCGCTACTTAAAGTTGCTCACTTAGTAGAGCAAGTACGTTCCATAAAAACATCACTGAATCTAAACGAGTTTTACATTGCTGGAGGTTCGTGGGGTACAGCACTCGCTCTTGAGTACTACAACAAATATCCTGAAGGAGTTCAAGGACTCATCTTCAACAGTCCATACTTTAGCACACCTATTTGGACTGCCGATGCAGATACGCTAATCTTAGAACTTCCAGATTCTATCCAACAGATCATTCGCGACGCCGAGCAGAGTGGTGTTTTTGATACTGATGCCTACCAATTTGCAAATTATACTTTCGCGAAGAAACACGGGATGCGCACCGACTATAAACCTCATCCTTCTGACACAATTAAATACGATTACGATCCATTTATATACAACTACATGTGGGGGCCAAGTGAGTTTACTTCAACTGGTACGCTCAAGAATTATGACATTCACGAAACGCTAAAAGACATTACTATTCCTGTACTATTCACGACTGGCGAGTTTGATGAAGCACGACCGGAAACGGTTCAACGATTGAGCGATCTTGTACCTGAATCAACGTTCGTCGTCATTAGTGGTGCCGGACATTTTACCTCGAATGACAATCGAGAGGAGCTTATCCGGGCGATCAAGAACTTCTTAAAGAAGAACTAACTTGGAAACTTGGAAGGGAAAATCCTCCAATGATGAAGCCGATTATGGAGTCCAAGAGGATCTGCATTTCGAACTTCAAATCACATTAGAAGATGGTTCATTCGGGGGAATTGCCACAGATCCAGAGTTTTCTATATTAAGCATCGTCCCGGTGCTTGTGAAAGGACAACTCGAAGTTGATCACATCCGGTTTATTAAGACCTATCTGTTTTGGTGTGGAGTTGGTGGAAATGAACTAACTTGTTGCGCTTTTTTAGTGATGATGGGGTTTTTTTACTAAATTTATTTGCTTGTAAAAGAAAATTGTGTCTTTAAAAGTGTAATTTCTATGAAAAAACTACTATTACCCCTATCCGTATTTCTAATATTATTTTTGACCTCTTGCGGTGCAGATGTTCCAGTTGAAATTGATGACTCAGAAAACATAGCAAAACTTGAGCAGATCAAGCAAGACTCCTTACTTGCGGTTGTAGAAAAAGCAAAACAGGATTCCATTAACGCGCTCTTGGATGAAGTGAAAGTCAGTCTCTATAAACATTCTGGTTTAGACTTTGATATGGATGGTTGGTGTCATAATGGCGGAATGGCCTCGCAACCCACAGTTAGAGAAGTAAATGGTTATCATGAAAAAAGGGAGTTTAAAGCAAGTGCAGGTGTGTACGTTCAAAAAGTGAAAATTGAAGGCAATGTTGGTAATGTGAATATAGAATTTACCGATAATAAAGATAATATTGTACACAAAATTGAGGATTACACGTTGGATGGCTCTCTTTCATTTTCAACGGAGAATTTGAGGGGCGACAACGGGATGACAAAGGAGCTTAAAGAAAGAGATTATGCAAATTGGTTTTCAAAAGCTGCAAAGATCGTGATTCAATATAAGGATAGTACTATTTTCGAAGGAGTTTGGCGGAGTAATGAACGTTATCGACAGTTTTAAAAAAGTTATTATTAGTATTAGCATTGGCTACAATTAGCAATG
>TARA_Y100000385_G_scaffold230093_1_pt1 | contig 17191 bp, 12 predicted proteins | sample TARA_Y100000385 | Tara Oceans TARA_Y100000385 (sample SAMEA2620980) | marine metagenome | biome: marine biome (ENVO:00000447); feature: surface water layer (ENVO:00002042); material: "saline water (ENVO:00002010), including plankton (ENVO:xxxxxxxx)" | depth 5 m
GACGATTGTGCGCGCCAATTTTCATCGTTACGTCATCGACGCTAATCGAGATCCCTCTGGGCGTTCCCTGTACTCGAGCCACAACACAACAGGATTGATCCCGCAGGTGTCGTTTGACAACGTCCCTATATGGGCGGAACCGGTGGGAGACAAGGAGGTCGAAAAAAGGCTGCATTTTCATTCAGCCTACCATGGAGCGCTAGAAGCGGAGGTGCAGCGACTGCGTAAACGTCACCCTGCCGTTGTGGTGTTTGACTGTCACTCGATACGGTCGGAGATCCCATTTTTATTCGATGATCGTCTGCCGGACTTCAATATTGGCGACAACAACGGCGCGACGTGCGGCACGGGACTGACACGATCGGTGGCTGATGTTTGCGCACAGGCACCCGACTATTCACACGTTGTTAACGGACGCTTTCGCGGTGGCTGGACGACGCGGCATTATGGCCGCCCCGCAGAGGGCGTGCATGCCATACAGATGGAGCTCGCCCAGCGCACGTATCTTGTTGCGGAAGCACCGCCCTTTGGGTTTAGCGAAGAAAAAGCCGCCGCACTGCGCCCGATCTTGAAATCAATCCTCTCAGAAATTGAACGATTTGCATTAGAGCTAGCATGACAAGGAATCACTAATGAATGAACAAAGCGCTGAAAAGCGAACGGTTAAAAGCCCTAGGGGGTCGAAGCTCAATTGCCTTGACTGGATGACCGAGGCGCCGTACCGGATGCTGCACAACAATCTCGATCGCGAGGTCGCCGAAAATCCGGACGAGTTAATCGTCTATGGAGGTATCGGGAAGGCGGCTCGCACATGGCGGGATTTCGATCTAATAGCAGCGACCCTGAAGCGGCTGCGCGCGGACCAAACGTTGCTTATACAGTCCGGGAAGCCAGTGGGTGTGGTCGAAACACACAAGGATGCGCCGCGGGTTCTTATTGCAAATTCAAACCTCGTTCCGTATTGGGCGAGTTGGAAGCATTTCAACGAGCTGGATCGCAAGGGGCTCATGATGTACGGGCAGATGACGGCAGGCTCATGGATTTACATTGGGACCCAGGGGATCGTGCAGGGCACTTATGAGACGTTTATGGAAGCTGGACGTCAGCACTACGGAGGAGAGCTCGCGGGGAAATGGATATTTACCGCGGGGCTGGGTGGAATGGGCGGAGCACAGCCGCTTGCAGCCACATTCGCGGGTGCCTGTTGCCTGGCTGTGGAGTGCGATGAAGAGCGCATAGATTTTCGCCTGCGAACCCGCTACGTCGATGAGAAGACGACCAGCCTAGATGAGGCCCTTGAGATGATTCAGCGTTGGACCAGCGCAGGAGAGGCAAAGTCTGTTGGTTTGGTGGGAAACGCTGCGGACATTCTGCCTGAACTCATTAGACGTGGCGTGCGGCCCGATATGGTCACAGACCAGACCTCGGCGCACGATGTCATTAATGGCTATTTACCGGCGGGCTGGACGATGGCCGAGTGGCGTGAAAAGGTGCGTTCTGCACCTGAGGAGGTCGAGGCGGCCGCCCGCGCGTCGATGAAAGTTCACGTAGAGGCCATGCTCGATTTGGCGAGGGCGGGTATACCAACATTCGATTACGGCAATAATATCCGGCAAGTTGCGAAAGAAGAGGGCCTGGCGAATGCCTTCGATTTTCCTGGCTTTGTCCCGGCTTACGTGCGTCCGCTGTTTTGTCGCGGCATAGGTCCGTTCCGCTGGGTGGCTTTGTCGGGAGATCCCGAAGATATTTACAAGACTGATGCGAAGGTCAAAGAGTTGATTCCCGATGATCCGCATCTACACAACTGGCTGGATATGGCGCGCGAGCGCATTGCTTTCCAGGGGTTGCCCGCACGTATCTGCTGGGTGGGGCTCGGCCAACGTCACAAGCTCGCGTTGGCATTCAACGAAATGGTCGCGTCTGGAGAGCTATCTGCGCCGATAGTCATCGGACGCGACCATCTTGACAGCGGCTCGGTGGCAAGCCCAAACCGCGAGACAGAGGCCATGCGGGATGGGTCCGATGCTGTCTCCGACTGGCCGCTGCTGAACGCGCTGATGAATACGGCATCGGGTGCGACCTGGGTGAGTATTCACCACGGTGGCGGTGTTGGTATGGGATTTTCGCAACACGCAGGGGTGGTTATCTGCGCTGACGGTTCGGAAGATGCAGCGCGCCGCTTGAATCGCGTTTTGTGGAATGATCCCGCCTCGGGTGTCATGCGCCACGCCGATGCGGGGTATCCTGAGGCGATTGAGAGCGCTCACGCCAACGGACTGGACCTGCCGGCGATTTTGTAGGCCAGCCCAGCGGCCTATCCGTTGCGTTTGTGGGGGACGGCGTGTTAAAAAAGAAGGCTCCGGGTGCTTGTTTAGACAAGCGTTACGGGGATACATTTACATTGTGTCGGTCCGCTGCGAGTTTATTGCACGGGGCGCACGCATATATGCTGACATCAGCGGCCGCTGCAGCCGATAGATTGAGGCGAACTTAATCTTTTATGGAAAGGAACTATGACTATTCCCGTTGATAATTTCGCACTGAACCAAGGCTCATTCAATCGCAAGCCCCTCTCTACCGCCGTAAAAACAGCGACAAAAGCGGTAGCCATCAGTTTCGCCCTATCGCAGGTTGCCCACGCGCAACTGGAAGAGGTCATTGTGACTGCTGCAAAGCGAGCGGAAAACCTCCAGGACGTGGCGATTTCTGTCATAGCGTTGGATTCTAAGACGATTGATGATGTGGGTATCAATAGTTTCGTCGACTACGTCCGTTACCAGCCCAACCTCACAGCTTCTGGCCGCGGGCCGGGTAACTCCACATTTTACATCCGCGGCATGGCTACCGATCAAGCAACGCTCAGTGCGGTAGAACCTGCAGGTAATGCGCCGAACGTGGCCCTCTATCTTGATGAACAGCCGATCCAAGCAATTGGACGGAATCTCGATGTCTATATTGCCGATATGGATAGAATAGAGGTATTGGCCGGTCCGCAGGGAACCCTGTTTGGCGCCAGCTCTCAGGCGGGAACTGTTCGACTCATTACTAAAAAGCCGGTGTTAAACGAGTTCCAAGTGGGCGTGCGAGCCAGCTTTTCAGACACCACAGACGGCGAAATGAGTACCACCACTGAAGCTTATATCAACCTGCCTCTTATTGAAGATGTTCTTGCATGGCGTACCGTCATTTACTCCGCAAATATGGGAGGTTTTATCGACAACGTTCCTGGTTCCGATGACCCGCTGGCAACTAATGCGGCACGGATCAGAAACTTCCCTGACGCCACAACGATCCCTGCCGTCAATACGACGCTCGCTCAGGACGATTTCAACGATTCCGATTACCTCGGTATTCGCAGTGCCCTGAAATACCAGGTCAATGATGACTGGAGTGTCCTGTTGCAAGTTATGCAGCAAGAATTGCAGACAGAAGGGACATTCGCGCAAGACCCGGCGGTCGGGGATCTTGAGATTTCGACCTTCTTCCCAGATTTCCAGGAAGACGAGTTTACGCAGCTTGCCTGGACAATTAACGGCAACATCGGGGACTTTGAACTTATTTATACAGGTTCTTTTCTGGATCGCGAAGTAGACCAATCCACCAGCGATAACGCCTATCTGGAACAAGGTGCGTTTATACCAAGCTACCTATGTAATGCGACACAGTGCTTCGATCCCGTGTACGGAGAACGCTTTACCGTTGAAACAGAGCGCTCAACCCATGAATTCCGTATCGCGACGCCCGAGGACAATCGATTGCGCTTCATCGGCGGTGTCTTCTACGATGACTCAGACCTGGGTGCAAGCATCGATTTCACGGCGCCGGGCCAAATAGCGAGGGGCATCACTGCACAACAGCAACCCCTGCCAGATTCAACTATTTTTAACCCGAACCCCCGTCCTCAAGGCGTCAACTTCGTCAACGATATCACCCGATTTGAGACGCAAACTGCGATATTCGGCGAACTGACTTATGACCTGTTGCCCGATACATTAGCCGCAACCATTGGTGCCCGTTACTACGAACAGGAAGTGGGGCTGGCCGGATCGACTAACTTCTTCTACGCCACTACCGATACCGATAGAGACTTTGGCATCAATATTGACAAGAATCTGGAGGGTATTTCCCCCGCGGAGGAGACTGACACCATCCTCAAATTCAGTCTCTCGTGGACCCCGAACGCCGATACGTTGCTTTACGCTACGTTTTCAGAAGGCTACCGACCCGGCGGATTCAACCGACGCGGTGGGCCTGGAAGCGTTAATCCCGATATTTTTGTGCCATTTGGGTACGTGAGTGACTCGGTCGAAAACTATGAATTCGGCTGGAAAACGAATTTTATGGATAACCGACTGCGTTGGAACGGAACGTTCTATCGCGTTGATTGGAGCGACGTGCAGCTAACGGTGACGGATCTCAGCATTACCAACCTTACCTTCACGACCAACCTTGGTGAGGCTGAGGTGACGGGTATCGATTCTGATATCGCGTTTGCGGTAACCGACAACCTGACTTTGTTTGCTTCGTTTGCTTGGAACGATACCGAGATGACATCCGTGGCAAATGACATTTTTGAGCCGTCGAATATTGCGCCGGCCGGCAGCTCGCTGGCATTCGCACCGGAGCTGCAATATGTGCTGCGGGGGCGTTACACCTGGCAATTCGGGGACTACGATGCGCATGCACAATTAGCTTTCCAGCATGCAGATGAGAGTGAAAACTCGATCGTGCTGTCGCAACAGGCAAAGATCCCCAGTTGGGATACCGTTGACGCGACATTTGGATTTGGCAAGGATAATTACGGGGTCGAGTTCTTTGTTAACAATCTCACCGATGAGCGTGTTATTCGATTTGTTCGTGCAAACGGTGCAACGCCAGAGCAATTCGTAACGCGTCCGAGAACGATGGGACTGCGGTTCACTTACGATTATTGATGCGAAGTGCCGCAACGGGCCACAATGGGGCCTACAAAAAGGGGGGTGGTTGCGACCACCCTTTTTTTTACACCAAAAAATACGCTTCATCCACCAGGAGTCCATAAAGCGCGTTGTACCGAGGTTCCGCGCAGCTACGCGACGTTATCGATGCCATGAAAAACAATGATTCAGCCGTGAACCGGTTTGAGGCAGCAACAAATGTCGAACTTCGCGAAGTTCAGAAGATGCTGCAAGCAAATCGACTGGAGGAGGCCGAAGCGGCTATCGATAAACTCGTGGCAGGGCAGCCTGCGGACCCTGAAATCCTTTATACCTTGGCCGTCATCAAGCGATTACTGAAAAAGCAAGACGCGGCGTTGCTCGCGCTGGATCAATTGCACGATGCCTGGCCAGAGCACAGCAGAGGCCATCAGGAAAAAGGCCTTATCTGGATGGCGAGGAGAGATTCAGGCCGCACCGTCGCGGCTTTTGAGCAAGCCGTTGCCCTCGATCCGGCGCTTATTTCGAGCTGGAAGGCGCTATGCGGGTTATACCAACTTGAAGGAAATCACCGGGCTTTACTGGAGGCGAAGAAACGCTACGAACATCTCCGTTCGTTACAGCCCGGGTTGCTTGCGATTTCAACGCTGATCAACGAGAACCGTTTTGAGGTCGCCGAGTCACGGTGCAGACAGTTTCTGCAACAACATCCCGATAATGTTGAAGCCATGCGATTACTGGCAAGGATTGGCAGTGAGGTCGGTATTTTGGACGATGCCGAGCGCTTACTGGAAAAGGCATTGGCGTTAAGTCCAAATTTCGAAATGGCCCGGTTCGATTATGTCGTCGTGTTACAAAAGCGGCAAAAATTCTTCCAGGCATTTGAGGAGGCCCTTGCGCTCATGACTGCTGCGCCTGACGATTATAACTATCGCCGTCTGTATGCGAATACCTGCGTGGATGTCGGTCGCAATGAAGAGGCAATTAACCTATACCATGATGTGTTGACAGTGGACCCGGAAAACCCACAAATGCTTCTGATGTGCGGTCACGCAGCGAAGACGGCAGGGTTGGTTGATGATGCGATCGGGTACTATCAGCGAAGTTATCGTGCCAGACCAGACTTTGGGGATGCCTTCTGGAGTCTTGCGAATCTGAAAACCTATCAACTGAGTTTAGATGAACGTCAGATTGCTGAAGAAAACGAAGCATCAGCTAAGACGTCTTTGGACGATCGAATACACCTTAACTTTGCGCTTGGTAAAGCTTACGAGGATTGCGATGAGATCGAACTTTCCTTCAAGCACTATGAGCGAGGAAACCAACTACAGCTCGGAAAGACCAGTTATACCGCTCAGCAGGTATGCAATGAGTTCGATGCTCAAATCGATGCGTGTTCAGTAAGCTTTTTTGAGGACCGGAAAGGCTGGGGACATTCGGCGGCAGATCCGATTTTTATTGTCGGCTTACCGCGAGCTGGCTCTACCTTGCTGGAGCAGATTCTTGCATCACACAGTCACGTGGACGGGACCCGAGAGCTGCCGAATATTCTGCAGTTGGTAGCCGAGCTGGGCGGGCGTCGAAGGCTCGGTGAGCGAGCGCGATACCCAGAGGTTTTGTCTGATCTGTCCAGAGGCGATGTTGAAGCATTGGGGAAAAGGTACCTGGAGGAGACTCGGTCTCATCGAGCCAACGCCCCTTATTTTACGGACAAAATGCCGAATAACTTTCGGCATATCGGCTTGATCAAGCTGATTCTGCCCAACGCGCGGATAATCGACGCTCGACGAAAACCCATCGCATGCTGCTGGAGTGCGTATAAACAGCTTTTCGCCGCTGGGCAGGCCTACACTTACGGCATTGAGGAAATCGCACGATACTATCGAGACTATCTCCGGTTAATGGGCCACTGGGAAAAGGTCTTCCCGGGCCAGATATTGCGAGTCAACTACGAAGAAGTCGTTGACGATATCGAACCACAGGTAAAGAGAATTATGGAATTTTGTGATCTCGATATGGAGCCACGCTGCCTCGAGTTTTACAAGACAAAAAGGAGCGTTAGCACCCCGAGCTCGGAGCAGGTTAGGCAGCCGATCTATCGCCAGGGCATTGATGATTGGAAAAGGTTTGAGACCCATTTGCAGCCGCTCAAGACATACCTCGGAGTCTAATATCAATGTGCGTCGCAACTCGTGGCCACCGGCGGTTCATAACATAACCTTGCGGTGGTCGGAAAACCTTCGTTCGGAGCCGTTTTTTTCGTGTTTGCCAACCCGTCCTCGGGCTTTAGCTCTAGGGCGCATTGCGTTTCTGATAAAGCCCTTCGGACATTGTGACACTGACGCTTTGGCCAGCTAGTATGGTCGCGGGGCGACTTTAAAATATTCTGATTTAACACGAGAGCTGACTATGAGCGCATGGATAAAAATGATTCCCGAGTCCGAGGCTACAGGTCCGCTTGTTGAGATGTACGATCAGGCCCGGACACCGCACGGGACCGTCGACAATGTTATGAAGGTACATTCGCTCAGGCCTCACACTATGCAGGGACATGTCGCACTGTATCGAAGTGTGCTCCACCATCCTGATATTACCCTGCCATTGTGGTTCCTGGAGGTTGTGGCCTCGTACACAAGTATTAAGAATAATTGTGCGTACAGCCTTGCGCACCATTTCCACAATGCGCGTGAACTGATTGCAGATGATGAAAGAGCCGATCGAATTTATGGTGCTTTGTCTGACGGGAAGCCTGAAGAGCAATTTTCAGGTAAGGAACTGGCATTATTGCGGTACGCCGATAAGCTGACTTTATGCGTTGGAGAGATGAAAAAATCAGACGCTGAGGCACTGCGCAACGCGGGTTGTGACGATGGCGAGATCCTGGAGGTCAACCAGGTGGTTGCCTACTTTAATTACTCGAATCGGTTGCTAAATGGCCTGGGCGTTACGACAGAGGGAGACGCTGTCGGTTATTACTAGTTCGCCCTGAGTCTCAGAAGTACAGGGGTCAGTTCTCACCTAGTCCGAAGTCATGTTGTGGCTTGTCGAATAACGGTGCTATTCCAGGGTAGCCCCGTATCAGTTCTCGGATTTCTGGGGTATCCGCAAACGACAGTCGTCCTTTATCCCAGAGGACGGTATCGTCAGCAGTAATTGTCGGATCGAACACCGATATACAGATCTCGCCCGGAGCGTAGTTCCCGCAGCTGTGTAAATGCAGGTAACGGGGGTTTCCAAATGCCGAGCCGCTCCAGCGCGTCAGGTTATCTGCAGCGTGCTGCACATACCCATTGTGCGGATGTATACCAGCATGCCATGAATGAATAACGCTACGGTCAATATTGTATTTCTCTGCTACGAACTGATAATGCGACTCGACTTTTTCAACGTCATTTTGGTCGCCCTCAAAGCTAACAATTCGTCCGTCTCTCACGTTAGCAAACACGACACCGTTAATGAGCACGCTAGCGGGCTCGTAAAAGCGTGAGCCCGTAGGGCTAAGCCACTTCGATATGGCGATTCGCCCGGAAAACGTCGATGCGTCTACAGGCCGGAAGATGTTCATCGGAAATCTTTTAAGACCCACGTCTCCCGAATCGTCGCCTATGCGAGTGGGTGGTGAAATCCCGACAAGATGCGTGCCTTCGCGACACCGAATCGTAATCATCTTACGACCAAAAACAGCTTCGTTCACTTTGCGCTTAAGCTTTAGGAAAAACCGGTAGTCTGCACCGCAAAAGTTGGTAGCAAAGGTCTCCTCATCTAGTGCGCAGCACATGCCAATATCGCTCCGATGCAGAAGAGTGCTGAATCGAACCTGATCGCCGATGCGCGCTAAAAAAAGTCCCTTGTCAGATTTTTCAAGAGCGGCCGCAATATTGTTGGGGAGCGTTTCGGTTGCTTCGTTAAACGGCGCAAAAATCATCTCGACCTTAACACCAGCCTCGGCAGCCCTCGCGGCTATAGCGTCTGGGAGTGTAGGGGAATAATAATCGAGATCCGATGGTTCCCGGATAATCGACAGGGACTGTCCCGGCTCAAGCTCCAGGCAGTTTTCCAGCAGATTATCAATGCCGTGTTGTATGGCGTTGACGTCCTTCAAGGCTGAACCTCGGCCATAAACGCATGAAAGTCAGCGGCAAGTGCGGCGGCCGCTGCCGCAACGATAGCAGCGCCGATTTCGGGCCTCGCCATCGCCGAATCCGAACCGACACGGCCATCAGGGAATTCCCGCCGGTGCCTGCCCGCGGGGGGGTGAAAATCGCCGGCATGATCGCGGATATAACGGTCTCCAAGCGGGGACTCGGGTCGGATCGGGGGCTCTGCACCTGCGACGCGATGGAAATTCTGGGTTATTGAAATTTCGCTGGGCGTTCCATGCATACCTTCCCATTGCCCAAATTCCCGTTGTCGTATGCCATTGACCTCCTCGTAATCCCACCAGCTCTTGCAACGAATGATGGGGGAGGCATCGCCGAGTCGACTGTAGACATCATGCATCGCGGTTCGTATCGGTGCGATATTGGCGCCATGACCATTGAGAAAATAGATGCCTCTGATGTCTTGGCGGTGCAGGCTGTCGATGATGTCTTCGATGAGTGACATGACGGTCCGACTGCGAACCGAAATTGTTCCAGGAAATTCCATGTTGAATTGTGAGGACGTGTAAGCGATGACCGGAGCAACAAGAATATTGCCAAGCCGACCTGCCTCCTCGGCAACAGTCTCGGCGCACAGCGCATCGCAGCCCAGTAGGCCGATCTCTCCGTGCTGCTCTATTGACCCAATGGGGATAATGACGCCCGGTGTCTGTTGCCTTGCCGCGTCAAATTCAGCGCTGGTCAGCGTTGCTAACCTCAAAGCTTCAGCTCCCTGAAGGTGCGCATGCATCGATAAAATGCAAAGTTACTAAAAAACGCTGTGCCGACTGCCACGGTCAACATCGAGTAACCGATCATCATTTCATCTTTAAAAACATAGTCAGTGATCAAGGCGACCCCCGTAGGCCCCAAGGTTGATCCTGCCATCGTCATTACCATGAGCAAAACCGCGTAAACCTGTCCACGAAGTTGATTCGGCGTAACACGCAGTATTGCAGTCACAATATTGACAGTAATAAACGCCATCCCGAAGGGTATTAACGCGAGACCCATAAGTGCCACGCTTGCATTCGGAAAGATGGGTGTCAGCAGCATGCCGGGGACCATGAACAGGGATCCGGCAAAGGCTGCTTTGGTGTGCCCACCGGCATCACCCTTAAGCGCATAGTAATCCCCCAGCCGACCACCGAGCGCGATGCCTAGCGGACCGAAAGTCAGCAAGATAGCGCCAAACGCGTACCCTATGCTCGAAACGTCCCAGGAATGAACACGAATGTAGAGCGTCGGAATCCAGGCGAGAAACATAAAGTTCACCACCGCAACCACCGCCATGCCAAGGAAAATTGGCCCGTAAATACCCCTGCGGGTCCAAACATATCGAATCACATCAGCAAACGACAGCTCAGTGGCGTCACCGTCTTGCTCTCTCAATACGTCTTTTCTTGATGGCTCTCGGGTCAGGGCGATGATAAACGCGATGATCAGTCCCGGAATGCCGACGATGATGAAAGTCGTCTGCCAGGGCAGCAATTCCCCGACAAAGGGCGCGTCGATGGGGGGTGCATTGCTGACAATCTGGATGATCGCGCCACCGAGCAACATTGCCAGTCCTGAACCTATATAGATTGCCGAATTGTAAAAGCCGATGGGGGACGTGCGTTTCTCTGGAGGGAAGCTGTCAGAAATCACTGACAGGGCAGCCGGGCTCAGTGCTGCTTCGCCGACGCCGATGCCAAGACGTGCTACGAACAGTTGAGTAAAGTTTCTAGCCAGACCGCTCGCTGCCGTCATCAGGCACCATAACGTCATGCCGCCGACGATCAGATTTCGGCGATTGTACTTATCCGCGGCACGCCCCAGTGGAATGCCCATTATTGTGTAGAACAGACCGAAGGCGAAACCCAGCAACAGGCTGATTTGCGTGTCTGACAATTGTAGATCGGCTTTTATAGGCTCAACCATCAGGTTGATAATTTGCCGGTCAACAAAAGAAATGGCGTAGGCAATGGTCAGCAGCACAACCATCCCCCAAGCCCGGAACGGTGAGGGGTACTCATCGCCTTCTGCCGATCGAACTTCTTCAGGCACTTGCCTCGTCATTTTCTTGCTCCTGAGAATGTAGTCCGGAACGGGGAATGCGACACGCCAGTCCGAAAAGACCTCGTTTATACAGGCATACCTCAGTGCGGTCGATAGCTTTATTTGGATCCCAGAGCACCGCTCACGCTGTGCGGTTGCTACACACCCTCGGCCACACTAAAAGGACTGATTCTATCCGCATGCAGATCCGTAGACTCCTCAGACCTTGGCAAAACAGTCGCGAAGAAGCCAATGTATCTTGGTCTGGCTGAGTTCTGCCTGCATTTTGATCCAGCGGCAGAACTCGCGCGCAGACGGGTTTCGCGAACGATTCTTCGGGCTGACAAGAAAATGCCCAAATCCAGATGGAAACGCTTTTTTCACTGGAATCACTAGTTCGCCGGAAATGAGGTCGTCCACTACCAGGGCGCTGCGCCCAAGCGCGATGCCCTGTCCCGCGAGGGCAGCTTGAATCACCATGTTGGATTGACCAAATCGCTTGAAGGCTGTGTTCTTATTGAAGGGAACACCGACGTGCGCAAACCAGCGCTGCCATGATGGGCTGTACCCGTCGATACTGCGGGTATCATCGATCAGTAGCGTATGGGCCAGTAGATCATCCGGCAAATTAATCGGCCCGTTGTCTCTTAAAAAGGACCGACTGCAAACAGGGAAGATGTGATCGTCGAAAAGTCGCTCGACACTGACACCCGGGTAGTTACCTCTGCCGTAACGAATGGCCAGATCGGTATCACCCGCAGCAATATTCGCAAGTTCTTCCGTAGTGTCTAGTGACATCGAAGTACCGGGAAAGCGCTGATCAAAGTCAATCAGTCGCGGGAACAGCCACTGCAACGCAAAGCCTGGCAGTACACTGATCCGAATGCTTTGACCGATTCCACTTGGCATAACTTCCTCTAATGCCTCGTGAATGCTGAGCAATGCGCCATCGATTGCCTTCGCAAGTCGCCTTGCGGGCTCTGTCGGAATTGTTCCGCGTGGCGTGCGACGGAACAACTCGACCCCAAGTCTTACTTCCAAATCTTTGATTTTATGTGAAATTGCGCCTTGTGTAACATTCAGCTCGTCAGCGGCCGCCGAAAAGTTCTCGTGGCGAACGGCCGCTAGGAATGCGCGCATCGAAGGTAACGATGGTGTGAACATAGCTATTAAATCTATTCATGACGGTATGAAACACTGTGTATAGCAAATAACCACCGTTTAAGACACTGTAGCGGGCAGAAGACTCTCTGATTGGAGGTGGAGAAGCCCTTGTTCCTGGAAAACTGCTGGTACGTAGCCGCACGAGGTGAGGAGATTGGCCGTCACCTTACGCCGCGAAAGCTTCTAAAAAAAAATATAGTCCTTTATCGCCTTGAAAACGGTTCCGTCGCGGCGCTTGACGACGCCTGTCCGCATCGGCGCTTACCGTTGTCAAAAGGACAGCTTCTGGGCGATCAGATCGAGTGCGGTTATCACGGTCTGCAATTCGATTGTAGTGGCCGCTGTACCGCTGCACCGACGCAACCTCGTATACCGCCCAATGCAATCGTCAAGTCTTACCCGACCATCGAGAGATGGGGGTTTGTCTGGATTTGGCTGGGTGAACGCGACAGCGCCGATGAGTCACACCTGCCCGACATTCCCAATTACTCAAATCCGGACTGGGGAAAAACAGAAGGTGGCAGGCTGGACATCCGTTGTAATTACTTATGGTTGACCGACAATCTGCTTGATCCCTCACATGTTGCGTGGGTTCATAAAACCTCATTTGCGGCGCCGGGAGCTGACAAAACCGAACTCGAATTGCGCACATTCGACGATGGGCTCATTGTTTCTCGATGGATAAAAAATCAACCGGTACCTCCCTACTATGCGTCTTTGGTCAAATTTGAGGGTAAGTGTGACCGGCTTCAGCATTACGAAGTGAGGTTGCCAAGCACCTGTATTAACCGTTCCGTATTTACACCGGCTGGCGCCGGAGGCGAAGAAGGCAGTGAACACGCAGAGCAAGCCTACGTGATGATTTCATACAATTTCATAACACCGGTAGACGATGACAATAGCGTCTACTATTGGTTCCAGCACTACAATACCGACCCAGACAACGAGGCGGTCGCGAAGCAGCTTAATCAAGGCGCTATTGCTGCGTTTAATGAAGATCGGGAAATTCTCGAAGCAGTACATGTTGGTATGCGGGACCAAGTGACCCAGAATATCAATCTAGGGCTGGACGCGGGGGCTGTGCGGTTTAGAGGGCTAATGAAACGGTCGATTGCAGCTGAGCAGAAGGATTAAGTGTTAGGCAAGAGCATCAGAGTAGGGCAACTCTAGCGATCGGGGTCGGTTTTATTCGCCGGCGCGGTTCACGAAGACAAGCAGTTTCAAACAGTCCCCCAACGTGATCACGGAGATTTTTAGAAATGGATTGGAAGCAATTTATCAAGGAAGCGGAAAGTGAACTCGCTATTTATGCCAAGGAACTTCCGGGCACAATGCAGGGGTTTGCAAAGATGGGAGCCGCCGCGAAACAAGAGGGTGTGCTCTCACAGAAGACGCGGGAACTGGTCTCACTGGCGATCGCGATACGAAGCCAATGTGACCACTGTATTGCTTACCACGCGCGGACTCTCGTTAAACTAAAAGCTGAACGTGAAGAAGTGGCCGAAGTGCTGGCTATTTGCGCGTACATGGCTGGTGGGCCGGGTATCAACTACGGCGCGAAAGCGCTGCAGGCGTTTGATCAATTTTCAGAGGGATGAAATATTCTGGATTCAACCTGGCGCTGCAGTCCTTATTTAAGCACCGTGGCTGGCAGCCCGCTTGGCGGGCCGCAGAACCCCGCAAGGCCTATGACGTCGTCATAATAGGCGGGGGGGGGCATGGACTCGGTGCCGCCTTCTACCTCGCCAAGTACCATGGTATAACGCGCGTCGCCGTACTTGAGAAGTCTTGGTTGGGTGGCGGCAACACTGCACGTAACACGATGACAATTCGTGATAATTTCATCTACCCCGACAGCGCCCGCTTTCATCGCGAAGCACTGAAGGCGTGGCGAGGCCTCAGCGCAGACGTCAATTTTAACGTCATGCTTTCCGAGCGTGGCATGACCACCATCCTGATGAGTGATCGGGATCTTTCAGATGCGCGGCGCATGATCAATACGACCGCTATGTTCGGTGCTGAACACCGTATTATCGGCGTCGATGAGCTTCGGCGCCGCCTGCCTCTCATGGATAATTCAGAACGGTTTCCCGTCGTCGGCGGTGTCGATCATCCCGAGGTGACGGTTGCGCGTCATGATGCCGTCGCCTGGGGCTATGCCAGGGCGGCCAGCCGCCTTGGGGTAGATATCATCGAAAATTGTGAAGTCACCGATATTGTGCTCGATGCAAACGGAGTGGCAGGCGTAGAGACCTCACGCGGTCGCATCGAAACCCGAAAGGTTGGCATGGCGGTCTCTGGACACGGTACGCAGGTGGCGGCGATGGCTGATGTCACGCTCCCCGTCGAAACTTGTCCGTTGCAGGCATTTGTCTCGACACCGATCAAGCCAGTGATCGATAACGTCGTCGTCATACGAAGTCTCAACACCTATTTTCTGCAAACCGACAAGGGGGAGCTCGTGATGGGATCAGTGGCTAACCCCTATCCGAGTTTTTCCCAACAGGGTTCATCTGCCATTCCGGAGCGCACGCTTGCGTCGATCCTGCAGCTTTTCCCGGCATTCGAACGCCTCAAGTTCATGCGGCAATGGGCCGGTATTCTGGATCTGACGTATGACAACTCGCCGATAATCTCGAAAACCTCCACACCCGGATTTTACGTTGACGTGGCGGGCTCCGGGGGTTTCAAAACGACCCCCTTCGCCGCGAAAATGCACGCTGACCTGATCGCTCATGACCGTCCGGATCCGCTAATAGAGCCTTTTAGTCTCGATCGATTCGATACGGGCCGCTTGATACTCGAGCGGGCCAGCTACGGAAACCGTTAGAGCTGAATATGACATGATGTATATACCTTGTCCTTACTGCGGTCATCGCAACGCAGACGAGTTTATTTACGGCGGTGACAGCGATAAGCGACGACCCGAGAATCCAGAGGAAGTCAGTGACGCTGGCTGGTCTGAATATATTTATAGCGTGCCAAACGTAAAGGGCGTGGCGGAAGAATACTGGCGACATAAACGTGGCTGCAATCGCTGGTTCGTGATTCAGCGTGATTCGCGGACCGACATAATGACGCCACTGGTCAGGAAATTGATTAATGACTGAGGAATTTCGCAATCCGTCCGGCGGCCGTATCCAGCGTGAGTGCCCGATTTCATTTCAGTTTAATGGGCGCCGCTATACGGGGTTTCTTGGCGATACGCTCGCTTCCGCCTTGGTTGCTAACGGTGTGTCAGTGGTCGGTCGCAGCCAGAAATATCACAGGCCTCGCGGCATTATGAGCGCCGGCTTGGAAGAGACGAATGCATTTGTGCAACTTGCCGGGAACGACGACGAGCCTAATCGTCTTGCAACAACACTGCCAATCCATGACGGCCTTGTGGCGCACAGCGTCAATGCAACGCCAAGCGCCGATTTCGATGTGGCAAGCCTGCTTGGATTTTTTCATCGATTCATTCCCGCTGGCTTTTACTACAAAACGTTCATGTGGCCGAGAGACAAGTGGGATTGGTACGGGCGGAGAATCCGAAAGATTGCGGGGTGGGGCACTGCCCCAGCAAAACCGGAGGGAGGGCGCTACGAACATAGAAACCACCACTGCGATGTGTTGGTGGTCGGAGCCGGACCAGCCGGGCTTTCGGCTGCACTAGGCGCCGGTCGCTCCGGAGCTCGCGTTTTGTTGGTTGATTCTGACTCGGAGGCTGGAGGAAAACTGCTCTCAGATAATCTGACGATAAATTCGCGCCCAGCGTTTGAGTGGCTTGACAATACGCTCACCGACTTGGATTTGATGCCAAATGTGATTCGGTTGAGCCGTGCGACCGCCACAGGTTATTTCACCGACAATTACCTGACGGTGCTGGAGGAGTGCCCGGACAAACCATGGGTGCGCGAGAGGCTATGGAAGGTACGGGCGAAACGAGTGATTCTGGCGACAGGTGCCATCGAACGCACACTTCTTTTTGCCAATAACGACAGGCCAGGGATAATGCTGGCCTCCGCCGCAATGACGTATTGTTTGCGTTACGGGACGAGGCCAGGGAACACGGCTGTTGTCTTCACTAATAACAACTCAGGCTATCGTCATGCGATTGCGCTCGTAAAAGCGGGTGTCGCGGTGACAGCATTGATCGATACCCGCAAGGATGCCGATTCCAAACTGCGCGGGGATGCCGCAGACAGTGGTATTGAGGTCATTGCTGATGCCAGGGTGATCTCGGCCACGGGCCGCCGGAGAGTGTCGGGTGTAAATATTAGCGTCGGCAAAGATCAATCTAGGCGACGCATTCGATGCGACCTTTTGGCTGTTTCTGGAGGTTGGAACCCCGCTATTCACCTATATTCCCAGTCTGGGGGGAAACCGATTTACAGTGAGCGGATCGCCAGTTTTGTTCCCGGCGAATCAGTGCAGAACGAACGCTCGGTTGGTGCCTGTAGCGGTGACTTGACGTTGCAATCAGCGCTGGCCCAGGGGGCCGAAGCAGGCCGCGAGGCATCCCGACTGTGCGGTTTTACCGGGGCTGATGTTGCAACGCTCGACTGCGAGCATGAGCCCGACCCTTGTGTCGACCCCGTATGGGATTGCTCTCTGCCCGGGAGTCAGAGCAGCGCTTTTATAGATTTTAACAACGACGTGACCAGCGCTGACATCCGGTTGGCAATGCGCGAGGGTTATCGTTCGGTGGAGCTCGTCAAGCGTTACACGACGGCCGGAATGGGTATCGATCAGGGAAAGAGCAGCAGCGTCAGTATCGTCGGTCTCATCGCAGAAATTGCCGACGTCGAGCCCGGGTCCGTGGGGACCACAACATACCGGCCGGCGTACACACCCGTGAGCTTTGGCGCTATGGCGGGCCCGATTAAAGGCGGGTTAATTGTGCCTTGGCGGCGCACCCCCATGACGGACTGGTTCCTTGACAATGGCGGC